>Ga0209208_10009474_pt1 | contig 12793 bp, 12 predicted proteins | sample S1TSphfallax_3_FD_187694 | JGI IMG/M metagenome (GOLD analysis project Ga0209208, IMG submission 187694) | Host-associated microbial communities from peat moss isolated from Minnesota, USA - S1T2_Fd - Sphagnum fallax MG (SPAdes) (version 2) | ecosystem: Host-associated > Plants > Peat moss >...
TTCATACAAAACTTTTCCACCCATTTGTCATCGTCAAATTCATGTAACAAAAATCTAGAAAACTAGGTTGTATTCATGGGTTTCACCCAGTGACTTAGATTGATTGACAACAAACTCAAAGTATAAGAAATTCAAAATTCATGTAATGTAGCAAATATAAGAAATAACTTGAATTTTTTTTGTAGCCTTAGGTGGTGATGTCAAAAGGTCTGGGTGGAAGAAAGCTTGGTGAGCTTGCTCAGCTGAAAAAAAACATCTCTTGCATCACATCAACCAACTATGTGATGTAAAACATCAAAACCAAGTACTCAACTTCACCTTCTATCAAAGCAACAAGATGCAAACAAAAAATAAAAACAAAAAATGACACACGTGCGGCTTTAGATTAGGGAAATGAATTTTCTTTCAAAGGTTTCACATGAAAGAAACATTGAGCATTGCAAGCGAGTGAAAATGTGATAGAAAGCCAAAAGCGAAATTCAAGAGTTGAGAACATCACAAATAAGAGGAGCAAGAATGCAAAAGAAGATAGCAAAGGAAGAGAGGAGCGAGACGAGGGAGGAAGAATGCAGAGGAACAAAAAGAGGGAAATGAGGAGCTTGAGATGGGAACTTGAAAGATTGGGAGACAAGGGCATATTGAAAAAGAAGAAAAGGGCAAGACAAAAAAAAAGAAAAAAAAGGGCACCTACTGTCAATGGCATCCATGATGCTCCTTGATAATAAAAAGAAGCTTCTGGAGGTACATGGCATCATGTGTGAGCATATGATACCAAATGGCCTTTTCGGCACTCTGCACAAGCTGCAATGATGAGCCTATCCTAGTGTTAGCAAAAAGAAAAAGATTAACACTACCACTAAGTATGATAGGAAACTTCAGAAAATTTTGTGCAACACATTGATTTTGTGAAAGCCAATGAAACTTTTTGTTGCCTCATGTTTTCAGCATTTTGAAAATAGGAGCTGAATGAGGCGATGAAGTGCCATTCCTAATCCCAATCCCAACCTATCCCAAATTTTTGTTTGCCCCAACAAGGATGAAAATCAATGGGTTATTCTAAACTTTTCTTGGATGGCTAATTTTGGTCATCCATTATTCATTCGTTTCAACTTTTTTTTTTAATAATTTTTTTTTCCCACTGGACCCATATCCAGGGCTTCTATCCACCACCAATGTTTTACTATAAATGGAGCACAACATCTTACTCCAAGTCTCAAAAAACTTACAATTTAAAAAACTGCTCAAAACTATAAAATTTAAAATTTCAACAATAATAATTTTCTATTTCTCATCCAAATCTCTACTTTAAAATTTAAAAAAAAAACATTCAACTTGAAGTTTTCTACAACTCTGCCGAGTCAAAAATTTAAAATTCTAACATTTTGCATGTCTTTTAGGCACATTTGTGAGGGCTGTCCACTTTTTGGATTGGGACTGTTTGAAGGTCAATATCCCAAGATTTTTTTAAAGCTCCCTACTAGAAGGGACATTCATAACTTATCATAGATTTAGTAAGTCTTGGCAAAGGTTGAAAAGAAACTTTTGATAAGTATTTTAATGCAAGAGAAAGGTCTATCTCTCATGACTACCATTCAGAATATTATGTAGCCTCACTTGGCCTATCGGCTTAGCGAAAACTCCATCAAATATATTAATGGTCTAGGTAATGTCAATATGATGGTTCTTTTTTATATTATACTGAAGTTTTTTTTGTTGTTGTATTGAAAAGTATTTTAGCATACATAATCTAATAAAATTAGGGATATTAGAATACTAGAATCTTGTTCCAGGTTCAAAATACACCCTCCCCAACATCCAACCTATGCTTGCAAGTGGGGAGCTTTACCCAAAAAATAAATCCTGGGACCTTATGACATTTATAAGGTCTTGGTACATCCATCTTGGTTGGGGGGGGTGTGTGGGGGACCTTACCAAAACAATTCCTAGGACCCTAAGATATGGATAAGGTCCTGTACATCCATAGTAGTGGGGGATCTTTACAAAAAAAAAATCCTGGGGCCCTACGAAAATCAAGGTCCCGTATAGCCATGCTGGTGAAGGACCTTACAAAAATCCTGAGACGTTACGAAATCAGTAAGGTCCTGCAGAAGGTCTTGTAGAACGTGGTGGCGGACCTTACGAAATCCTTACGGGTACTCGGCGATCGTCTTCCTCTTCGATAGAATCGGTGTGCCCAACATACATGTACATAGATCGTCGGCGTGAGGGCAGAATTTGTGTTGCAGTTGCATCCACATTCGAGAACACGAAACAACACGAAACATAAGATCGGCTGTGTGATCCAGTACCATGATTGGAGCAGTGGATGAATCACAGGGTACCATAACACAGCACGCCGTGGGTGGTGGTGGTGGTGATGGTGGTGCCCAGCTTGACGACGACGATGCTGCAGAGCTGGTGCTGTTTCAAGTCAAAGAGTGCTATGTCTATATGGTGATTTTCCATCCGATCTCTCATCCTCCAACTTCTGGCTTGCAATCGGTGTATAGAGGGGTTGTGGGATGATTCGTATGCCAAGCAGCTCCGGATGCTATTTTGCATGAGGTTATTTGCTGGATAGGTTAGGGGTTTGGAATTGAGTTCTTCTTAATGGAATGACCATGAGATCATGAGCCCTGGGTTTGATAGCTGGGTTTTCTGGTACACTGTGCATGCAATTGGGACTTGGTAGCACTCGTTCATAGTCTCATAGCTGGTTGGAAGAGGTTTCATATGCAAAGTTTCTTGGATTAGGTTTTTGTGATTGAGTTTTGTTGAGTACCAGGATTAAATCTTTAGTTTGATGACCACTTTGGGTTTTTTTGTGAATTTGATGCAGTGGTCATTATGTTGGTTGCGGTGAAATATGATTCAGTTTAGATTCAGATTTGTGATGGAGTCTTGGTGATATGACTCTGTGGCATCTCCCATTTTGGATAGGTGGTTTGGTTGAGTTGTGCATTGAAATGTGAGCTGGATTGTTGCAAGTTTGATGCAGTGGAAGGGGATTCCATTCTCAAGACATAGAGATTCTTTTAGTTCATATGGAGACAGTTCACACATATCATTTTAGATGGAACAACAATTTCATAGCAGCACTTCTAGACTTCTGGCCGTGGGATGCAGAAAAGTAAAGAGTCTGCTAAGCTTATGATTAACAATGTGGTTGTCTTATGGCACTCTGGATCTGTGAAACCATTACTTAAGAAATCAATTGAGCCACATGCTAATCCCACCCTATTGTTCTCTGTGTCATTGGTGAAATCTGTGGTCTTCTTGTACACATAAGCAAATTCTTCCCTAATTCCTTCTGGTATGATCTGGTGTCTATGGGTAGAAGGCTAGCACACTCTGAGAAGTTCTCACGAAAGCAATTTGCAGATGTCCAGGTACTGATTTGTGAACTTGTGTTGTCCACTTGAAAATTCAGATACCTCCCAGGAAGAGTGCAGCGTCCTATCGGTGCGTGAACAACTATTGTCCCTGCAAGCATGTCTAAATTTCCTGTGCTTCATTAGCAGCACAGTTTGTTCATGTTTTAGTTCAATATGATTGAAACCTCTCATCATGGGTGATGTTCTTATTGATGCAGGGCAGATGAATGGGATATCAACAAATGGGCTTGGGAGGGGGGATTGAAGGTTGTGTCAAAAGGCGAAAAGTGTTCTATTAGGCTTGAGGACACAAATACAGGCACACTTTTTTCACAACTCATAGAGTATCTCTGAGGAGTAATTAGCACATCATTGAGATTGCTGCAATCATTATAAAGTAAACAGTCAAGGATCATTGGAAGACAAGGGATATTAGCACATGGGATATCATTTTAGCCCAGCTTTAAACATAATAGTTGAAAGAAATTGCACAGAGCTTTTGCATTCCTGATTCCAAGCCAGCAAACTGCAGATCAATAACTGACAGGATTTGAGCTACTCACATCCTGCATATCTGCCTTTCTGGAGTTTTCATTTGCAAACTGAAATTGACATGGTGCATGCTACCATCCCCTAGCCTCAACTACTATTGTTGATCCTGTGTTCTGTCCCATTTGAAGATGACATAATCAATATTGGACCAGTTTCTGCCAACCACGGTTAGAATTTGCAGTCATATAGGGGCTGTCATGTGCCTCAAATGGTTGAGGTGCATGATTTTGGGTGTCCATATCTTGTCAGTACCAGGCAATGTGGTTCCCAGCTCTACAACCAAGTGGGTCAAGGGCTAGTGATGTCCCATGTCATCCCCCAATGTATGATATCTTTGAGCACCCCATCGACTTGAACCATGAAGTCTCCCTTCAGAAATGAAGTGAAGGGCACGGTGGCAAGAAACTGATTTGGAAGTTCATCCAGTCCAAACAAGTTCAATGTTCCACTTGATGATTCTCATTCACTGGCTGTATTGCAGGAGAGTTGTTTGCTCAAGCATTCTTGAGAGAAGACCAACCTCTTCCTGTGGAGGCTGTCATTGACAGCAGCAGGTTGTTTTCTTGATATATCACTTGCAGTTGGGAGGATTTTTGTACAATTTGCAAATATTATCTGGTGACATGTCTTATGTAAAATAATTTCTCAGCTCCACTTATGTGTCATAATTGAGCTGTTGGTGTATACAGGTTCTTTGTACTGCGGATCGAGGACACTTCCAGTAAGTGGACACAGAGCTGTTTTTTGTTCCCTACATCAGATTTCTTTGTCATCTTCTTGGACATATAAGTGGACCATGAGAGGGGCAAAGAAAGAGGGAATTATGCACATGCTGGACAATTTCTTGACCAATAGAAGTGCAACCATTGGTGCAGGTGTTAGTAATAAGCATGCCTTCATTGGTCTTGGCTTTCGAGAGAGACCCCAGGCATATGATTTTCAAGCAGCTCTCTTTGACCATGTGAAGTATCCTCAGAAAATAAGCAGTTCATGAAGTTTGGAATTTGGGGGAGTCCTGCCAGAACTTGAACAGATGTCAGGCAGATTAACAGATTTCTTAGGTCTTCAAGGAAACATCAAGCCCAGCTTTTGGTTTAGCTCATGTCATGTGATTCAGATTTCTTTTGGGGTGTCATACATCAAGAGCAACCCTTGACAAACATGCCACAAGATATATGAACAAGAAAAAGGAGGCTGAGGAGATCGAGCAGGAATATCAATCCAAGCCTTCAACTGACTATAGTATCAAGGAAGGAGAGACACTTCGGCTGCAGCTGAAAACTGTAAGTGTTTGAAGCTGAGCACAAAGCTGTGCACATTGTTCTGCAACTTATCTTGACATTTCTACTTTCATATTCACCATTGCTTGACTTCAGATATTGTCTGGATCTGTTGTGCAGCAAAAGAAGAGCTCCGGCAACACAGCGAAGCCCAACATTACAGATAAGAGATTGGATGTCTCCACGCTGAGGGAGGCATTACCAAATCCAGACAACCAGGAGGAGTGCCCAAAGCATGTTGGTCCCAATCTGTTCCCTTTTCTGGCTCCACCTCCATCCCCCAAGGCTGCACCTAAAGCATCACCCTCATCACCTCTTCGAATACCATCAATATCTGCCTCAAGGTCAGAGGATCATTTGTTGACAGCTGGAACAAATGCTGCACCAGTCAATGTTGCAGCAGAACCGAAGGACTGTGATGATGAGGATTTTGGGGATTTCCAAGGTGCTTGAGAAAACATCCATGCATTGGTCCCCTGGGTGCCAATTCATACCTTAATATGGCATATGCTCACCTATATGCAGACTGTGTTTGTGATCATGCATAGGTGGAGGTGAGCCTAAACTTGAATGTGCAGGGTGGCAAGGAGGAACCTGAAGAGATGGGAACTACTTTTATTGCTCGGTGCTATACTCAGACAGAGGAACTGCATAGAAATGGTAGCTTGCCATCTCCCAAGGTGATAGAGAAGCACACATGCAGATGCAGTTACTGTACAGATCACAACTAGTGTTGATGAGGATGTGTTAGCTGCAGTCATGAGGAGCTTTAATATGTGCTCCCTTTGGCTGAGCAATAGAGTTATGCTTTCCTTGTAGAGCAGCTGTTTGCAGAAGAAATGGTGCAGTTCATGTCATCACTTGTTTCCACTCAGGTATGGCTGTGAATGTTTTCATAACCTTTCAGTCATGCAGAAGGCTGTTATGCAATGTGCGCCGGACAAATTTTAAGACTAGTTTGTGTCTTCCAAAACTGTCTTGCCTTCAGCCACGGTCAGATCTGCCACATTTTGTTGTCTTTTAAACATTTTATTTTTTCCACCAAAGAGCTCTTTTTGAATACACATTTCATGAAGTGATTTAATGTGGTGATTTTCTTAAAAGATCTTAAGCTTGATCTAAATGTAGTAATCCAGCATTTGAGTATACAAGGAGATAATCTGTGGGAGAGAAAGAGCAGGCGACATCATTACCATGAGTTAGTATACAAGGATACAATCTACAGGAGAAAAAGAGTATGAAACATCATCACCATGAGTCAAGGTTCACACAATGCCATACCTACCTCAATGTTTGTAGACAATGGGGATACCAGCAAATGGAAATATATGACTTGATTGGCGAGAATGTTGTTGGCATGGTTTTGTCTGGGGATGTGCTCCATCTAGAATCTCTTGGAATCACAAGAAGAATTCTCAACAGTCAGGATGATGTATTGGTTGATAATTTATCCTGTCTTTCATAACATGGGCCCCAACTGTGGTGCATATGCAATTCAATTCTGTCAATTTGGACAATGATCTTCCATTTGTCATGTTGCTTTTTGACCCATGCACACAACTTCATTCTCAATTGCTTTAAGACTCTAGACACTGATGGGATTGTGAAGGGTGGAGCTGGAGGCAGGGACTAGAAGATGGCGATGGACAACACGCATGTATGTCACACATTGACCATTGCATACTATAAAGCATGACTACTGAGCATGCTTTACTTTGACTTACACGTGTTTTTACTTTTTCATGTGGCATTAATTGTTGTTTGTCAATAGATGTTGCAATGAGATTTTAATCTAAATCAATTCTTTTACACTATTAGATCATCCTTGTTCTTTCCAATGTCATTATCTAGTATATTATGTTTTTTTGCTATTTTCAGTCTGTCTTTTTCCTTCTTTATGTCTAGTAAATTGTTTGTACGAGAACTCTGCAGCAGGGCCATGTCTGAGAGAAAAACCTTCACCAATTTCCAATCTGATTGGAAGTTCCATTGCTAGGAACTACTGAGCATATTTGTTGTGCAGCCATGTGGTTGAAAATTGTACTGTAAATATCCCATCCTACTGTTAAAATAATGTCTTTGTTGCTAAGTTTCATTGAATTAAGAACATTGTGTATAGCCAGTTCACATCTAGCCTACCAAAACTCTGCTACAGTAAAAAATTCAGACTTACCTACATGTGCAAAAAATTGTCTCTGTTTTACAGACACTGACTAGAAAAATGACAGACTCCCGGAAAGAATACTAACACTGAGTATCATGAGGAAAGACTACTGATCAATCTCTTTGCTTCAGAGGAAACGGAGTGGTATACCCAACAGTTCATGATTTAGGTCATATCATGGTCTTGCCCAGTTCTTCCTGGCAATCTCTGACCATGTTCTTCCTGGCAATCTCTTTGCTGATTAGTAGAGTAGACCAAGTCTTCTGGGCGATCTATTTGTCGATTAGCAGAGTTACTGGTGCCTTTGAATGAGTGCATAAAATGGAACTGGAGACTTCATTAATTACCATATCATAACCACATCAGTGTTATTTTTTCCAACCTAAGTTGTTTTTTCAACACAAATTGGGAAAATGTTTTAACTTTTTTTTTTCTAGTGAAAATTCAATTAATTTTTCTTTTTAGTTGGAAAGCTTTGCCAAATTTTTGATATCAATTAAAAAAAAAGAAAAAAACCCTGATCACAATAATAATTCTTTTCCTCACTACAAATTTGGACATGAAAAGAAATTGTTATATAGTTTTAAACTAACTAATATATAATTGCAAGCTAAAATGATAGGAAGCTCACCCTTACAAGGTTCTTCCAGCTTGAATAAAAATATGATCAACTTTTCTTATTCTCTTATTAGCTATATCCAAGGTGTAGTCCAAAGACCAATAACAAATTGTTTCAAGCACACACTATTTTTTTGTTCCCAATATTAGTTAGTCTACAGTTGAGTCTACAATCAGATTTTGAAATCAGCTGCAGAAGTTAATCTCACCTCACAATTCAAATCTGCATGAACAAGCAGCTCATCGCATGTTGGCTCTGCCCTTTATGGCAGGTTCAAACAAAATGAGGAGAGATGATGAACCCTAAACACTGGTCTCGGTATCATGTTGAAATCTACTAACAACCAATCTCTTTGCTTTGGAGGAAAGGGAATGGTATACCCAACTTTTCATGATTTAGGTCATCTCATGGTCTTACCCAGTTCTTCTGAGCAATCTATTTGCTGATTTGTAGAGATGCAGGCACTTTTTTTGAATGCGTGCATAAAATGGAACTATCAATTTAAATAGATTTACCATATCATTTAATCACAATAACAATTCTTTCCCTCACTACCAATTTGGGTGTGAAAAGAATTTGTTCTATAGTTTTAGAGTATTTAATATTCAGGAAAAAATAAAATTTATTCTTGAAACAATTCATCACTGGTCTTTAAACTACACCTTGAATATAGCTAATAGAAGAGACAATGATATCCTCATTCAAGCAGTAACCAGCATGCACAGGTAACCTTCCTGTCATTTTAGTTTTGCCTTATATAAAAACACCCATGGGCTTTGGGATCCACGGGTCTGGTTTCAGGGTTGGAACACTGCCCTGTTTGTAGTCAGGACTCAGATCATCGTATTTGACCTTTTGAAGTCCAGAAGCTCATTGCATACTTGTAAGAAGCTGGGTTGATTACATGGATCTGTATCCCAGCATCTCTTTATCACATGTGCTAGATGCGTTGGGCAATCATGTGGTAGAGGTGGTCTTTCTCCTTGCCTAATTAGTTGCAATACTTCACTACTCTTGTATTCAGTATATGGAAATGGAATGTCCTGTGAGAATCTCTGCACGGGTAATTTCATAACTGTATACATCTGCTTTGAGTGGATAGTTTTCCTTTGCAATCTCCTCCTCCTCCTGTGTAATGCATCCACCAGTAGTATAAATTTTTAGTGTGATGATAGTGGATACAATTGAGGTAGATGCCATCCAACATGTGCCTAGGCTCCCTCTTCTATGTAAAAAAGATCATTCATAAAATATTTTTGAGATACCTGGGTGTAGAGCTCAGGTGCCCTATATGGTGTTCTTCCAAGATTGTCAATTGACTGGTTTGTGCCTCTCGAGCTCATTAGTTTCACCTTGGCGAATTGAAAGTCTACCAATTTTACATCAACATAACCAACTTCAGCCAGCTCTGGAACTGATGTGGGTTTCACAAGAATGTTAGATGATTTTATATCCCAGTGGCCCACCTGCCTTTCGTGCATATTCATCAAGCCCATAGCCACCTGAAGCATGATGTCCACTGCTACTGGCAAGTAGAATGCAACATAATCAGGGTCTGGCATTCTCTCATCCATCAACTTGCGAACGTCTGTGGACATGAGCTCCATCGCCAAGGAGCATGAATTTGCATCTGTTGTGCAACAAAATAATTGTATGATGTTGGGGTGCTTGAGGGTTGCCAAAATGGCAGCCTCTTTCTTGAAGCTCATATCCTCAGCATCCTCAAAGACTTTCTTTGCACAAGAAAGTCATAGCCAGATTGATTCATAGACAGTGACATAAGCACCACATCCCAGATGTTTCACAATTGGCAGTGTGTTGTCATCTTGTGTGTTCCAGAGAAGCAGGGTAAGTCTACCTCAGTACTCCAGTGACTGGCCTGCTGAGAATACCTGTCTAACAAATGATCCCACCTCTTAAATCGCATCAAGCTTGCCATGGGTTCTTTCCTGTCCAAGACTGCCATTCTCCCAAGGATATGATCTTGCTCAAACCAGTTGAGTTTGTCCACATCTCCTAGAGATTTGAATCTGCTTGCTTGAGTTCAATTCAGACAGGATGGTGAGATTTAGAAAGAGCTCTATGCATATCCCATGATATGATCTCCAAATTCTGGTATTCCTGTAAGAGCCAGTCCTTCATCTCTGCTAGTTTGTTTGACAAGTGATTACATTGCCCCTGATTTATTCTCACACAGTTGTTGTTGGCCCAATCCTGGTTATACATTTGTCTGGTCTGGAGCAGCACATTGTCTATGACCTCCACTACAAAGGTCAAACGTTTTTGCACCAGGGTCAGGAAAACAATCTTGTACAATCTTCACTGCTCCTATGCACAATGCGGTTTCAGTATTTGCTTCAAAGACTATCTCCCCAACCTTGTCACGAAATCTGTCTCTCTTACTTCTCTGGAGGAGGTGTGATGGTGCTGCTAAACTATCTATCACCACCGTCACTCAGATGCCACTTGTTTGGGATAGTTGGGCAGAATGAAGTCAAGATTTGCTTCAACTATGGAGGTTAGAATGTTTTCCATGTCTGTATATGAAAGCTCAATTGTATCGTAATACCAAGGATGTAACAAACCGAGCCTTTCGTTATGCTCCTCCCATGCCACTCCTAGTTCGCTTGGTAAATCTATGAATTTATGGGACCTCCCTGCTCCTCTCTCCCATTCCTCTAGCAAACGAGTCTTATACCCGGGGAACCGAAGAAGGTACTCACGAAGGGGTCCAATGTTTTGACATAGAAACTCAATGAATTGTTTCTCCACGTGGATCCTCCGACACAGGCCACTAGAGCTGTGCATCAAGTCTTTGAAAAGTTTGAAGTTATATGCGGCCTCACACCCGACCCACTCTTGGAGGATCACGTCGGTGGTGTCATATCCGATGTTAGCGAGCAAAACCTTATCCCACCGCTGGAGGGATAACCATTTGCAAAGGGAATAGGAGGCTGCATCTGTTTGAAGAACCATGATAACAGGATGAGCGTTCGCATTCATTCCAATTGAACCACCCACCACAAGTCCAGCATCTACCATGCTTGATTCCATCTGCTGCCGTGGATTGTGACTCCAGATCGAAGGAACTGTCACACACCACTGCACATCCTCCATCGACAAGTCCGACCTGAAATGTACCTCCTGGAGATGTCGCAGGATGAAGTTCCCCATCGCTCGCAAGTAGTCCGAGATAACGCGGTTCAGAGTCAGGCCCGGGGGAAGGTTTGATGCAGATGGAGGCCCCGCATCGCTGCCCGAAACGTGTTGCCTCAACGGCGTAACATAGGATCCCACTACAGGCATCTCGCTGGAGGACAGAACATTCCCATTAGTTGCAGCTTGTCCCGCACTGCTGCCATTTCCTCCTCAAATTCCTTCGGGGCCATGTATCCCCAACTACTGAAGCAAAGATCACCATTCGCTGTGCCAACCTTTGGTGTGTAGTAGATGGCCGTGGGGGTTGTGTCACGGTGGAACAGTTAGCGCAATCGAAGATCTCTGGGGGATTGGACCGGGCGAAGGCAAAGGAGGAGTAACTGGGACCCAAATGCAATCCCACAAGCAGTCTTGGCTCAACCACTTCTGGCCTTCTTCCCCCGGCACCACTAGGTAGTTGCTCAAGGGGTGCTGATTGGGGTACTGAGGTCGGGATGCTCTTCTTTCCTCGCCTGAAATTCATGATGTGTTCTATGCACCTCTTGTACACCCAATCTCAAAAACATCCAGACTTCCGTGTTGTTATAGTGCCTCCTTTGTCAATTCTTTAAGCCCCCCTTTATTTAGTAGCCCAATTCAGAATTCTTCGACTTTGCTACACTTGCCTCCCACAGCTGCGGCCAACAACAATCTTCCACACTTCCGCTTGAAAACCCGCTTACGAAGTGTCTAACTTGAAAACACTGCAAACGTTCTATAAGCAAAAATCTAACATCCTCTTTCTCTGGGAACTATGCACACATTTTTCTTCTTCATAACCAAAGGCTGATGACAAACCCCTGTTGAAAAGATGCAAAAAATAAAAGCAAAGATGCAGTAATTCTCAAGACAAAGTTTTAGATTTAACTCCGTGACAAAATGGTTTTGGCTCTGCGTAATTCCGCACTTTGCTGTAGCATGTAAAAGGCGTAGCAACGCTGTGCACTTGCAGAAAAGAGTGTAATAAATATGATCCATTTGCTGCTCAGTTTTTCTGATTGGCCCATCATAATGATTGGTCCAGCTGGTTTTCTATTAGTAGTCCCTCCCAGTTTCAGTTTTATGGGTGGGTTGCAAAAGAGTAGATAACACCACACAAACATCCAATAAAAGAATTATGGTCAGAACCATTGCAGGGGAGACATAAAGGGAAGGCCAAAGAAAGGCCAAAAGATGCATAACTCGCAAGAACCAAAAAAAAAGGGAGGGAGCTATTTCACTCATGGCCCCTCTAATGTCACCTGCATGCCAATTGTGAGATCTAATAGTAATGGGAGGTTTAGAAAAGCATCACCCGTCAATGTAATCTTTTTTTTTTTATAGTAGAGGCTAGAGCATGTTGAAAAGCAATATTAACACACTGGTTGAAAAATCGAATGCAAAAAAACAAAGATAAATGACCTTTCAATTGTCTATCGTGGAAAAGACAAGCACATTCCCTAATGAAATGATTCATATCACACTTGAGTGTGCCATGCACCTCCATGGCCATTAGAATAAAGTGGTGCCCTTCATAAAGCCCCCTTATATTTTTGGATTTTAATAATGGAGCTAAGTTTCGCAGTTGCATTTGTTGGTCGATTAATGACATTTGAAACCATTGTTT
>Ga0209208_10009475_pt1 | contig 12792 bp, 9 predicted proteins | sample S1TSphfallax_3_FD_187694 | JGI IMG/M metagenome (GOLD analysis project Ga0209208, IMG submission 187694) | Host-associated microbial communities from peat moss isolated from Minnesota, USA - S1T2_Fd - Sphagnum fallax MG (SPAdes) (version 2) | ecosystem: Host-associated > Plants > Peat moss >...
CCCCCCCCTCACCCCCTCCACCCCCCAAAAAAACATTGACCATGAGATTCATATTTTTTCCATTCTTTTTCTCTGAAAGAGGCCCTGATTGAGCCTATTACTACATGATGGAGTGGCCTCCCAGCCTATGAGGTTTGAGGGGTTCCTTTCTGGAACAGGCTCTGCTGGGCCCTTTCTGTAGTGCGTACCACAGCCTAGGGTCAGTTTCCACATTGACAAAATGAATAATTTCTTTTCCAAAACATTAATTCATTTTTTAAATATGAAATTATTTGAATTTTCTATGGTCTATTATGATATTGTCACATGAGTAGTGAAATTTTAGGATTTTATTTGGATTCATTGCATTAATTACCTTCGAAAAAACCATTACCATATGCTCTTGAAACCCCTTTCAATTTAACTTTTGATTTACATTATAAAAATGCTTTGAATATAATTTTTAATGTATTTGATTTATTTGATTATATTTTTGTTACCTTTTGATAGGATGTTTGAAATTTCATGTGATCGTTTTTTAAATGCCAATTGCATAATTATTCTTCTTCATGTTGAAAATGTGTCATGCTTGTGTAAACATTTTTGTTACCACACATTTTACCATTTTATAGTCACATAGAATGTGTAAAGTAAATGATGAAATATTTATCCCAACCCTTGCCTTGCAAATAGGGTAAATGTTGATCATTTACATTTACTTGATCTGGAATTGTTTTAAAACCTCTTTACTATTAACCAGTTAATATATTGATTGATATTTTTATTTACCTTATCTAGATGATATATTAAAATAAATATATTTTTTCAACATTGGTTACCACAAATGTTGGGCAATTTTAAAAGAACCACCAAGTTTGGTTTTTAGAAAAGCTTGTAAAAATCAACATGATTTTTTTTTTCTAATTTATTAGATTTATTAAATTAATCCTATAAAAATCTAAACAAGGTTACAAAATATTGGGAAAAATCATTTCAATTGGTTTTCAAAGTGCTAATTCTCACACATTTCATATTGATTAGTTTTCACAAACTAATTAACAAAAGTTCAATTATTTCTAACAAAAAATATATTTAAAAAATAACAAAAAATAACTGAAAAAAATATAAAGAATTTTATTCGTCCAACATTGTATACGTTTGCAACTTCATCATCATGTTCAAATGAACCTTTTAATATTTTTAACAATTATTCTAAGTCTAGATCCCTTTCAATTAAATCCACCAAATTGCAAAATGATTTACAATGAACCCTAGGATCATTTGCTCACAAAAATCAACTTTTTAAGATTGTCTAGTTGTAAATGACATCTCTTTAGGTTAGTAAATATGTCCACCAAAAAAAAATCCTCTTGTTTCAAATTGTGATTTTATAATGTATGACTAGCCAAAAAACCAACAATAAAAAACAAGGCTTTATATTTCCCCCACCATTGAAAAAGACATTTGATTTCATTGGGATCCACTTGGTAAATCTAAAAATTAACAATTTTTTAGTGATAAGTTTTTTCATTGCTTCTTTTGTGTTGATAATCTATTCAAATATATGAAATCTTCATCAACTACTTGTTTTACATAAATAACGATAAATAATACCACTAGATGTAAATGATGATAACACTTTAAAAACATAAAATACAAAAAAAAATTATCATATTCCTCAACAATAATGACACATTCTTCATGACCAACAAAAGAGGATACTAAATAAAAACTTTTAAACTTAAGGTGTAACATCAAAAGCAACATGTGATGAGCTTTTTTTCACATTTAAAAAAAAAAAAAAGAAAGGATTCCATAACACCACAAACTTCCCTTGTGATGTTGCAAGCAAACAAAGTCATTTTCCAAATCTACAATGTGTTTATTAATAAATTTTTGCAAGGTTTCAACAACAATTCAAAAATAACCCAAGTATTCTAATCATCGTCAATCAAATTGCAACACATTAGAAAACAACTAGTTGCCACTAGATTGGTTCAAAACACAAGCACTCATGACAAGAGATAGTCAATCCACAATTATGTGCCAAGTAGGAAGAGGTGGCACTATCCCAATCTTTTTTACAATATTTTGTCTACTATAGCAAAAGACAATAACATTTTTGAATTACAAAACCTCTTGGAGATAATGATTTTGATAACAAACATGCAATCAAAAATATACATGTAATGTTAGAATTTATAACTAATGCAATTTATAATAAAATCAAATAAAAAAATTGAAATAGTAAAAGCTTCAAAACCTATTGTCTTCATTGGAATCTTTAATTTTCTTGGGCAACTATTAGAATTTGCACAAGTCTTGTTCCATTCCAATCACTATTTTCCATATTTTTTATGCCAAGTTATCTAATTTTGTAGACTTAATTAAAACGGATTTGAACATTTCTTGTTAATTATAACATATTAGCACACTTTAAAGAAAGCATTGTCAAAACAAATACTTTGAAAGCTTTCATCCAAATCTAAAACTTGGCACCTCACAATAATTTTTTATGTAACTGTCATAATATTCAAATTTGATCCATCACTTTTAAAATAGGGATTCAATTTCTTTTCAACCCATATTGATTAATCAATTTTGTCAAATTGTTGGCCAAGGCTTGATTGATAATTTTTGTTGCCTCAAAATAAATCAATAGTCATTTTTCTAAGTTATTAATAAAATCCAAGGAAATCAATGACAAGAGCAAATATATCATGTGCCCCTTAGATATTCATAAGTCAAAACTTGTTATTGCAAAAATGTAATTTGCCAATTGAGGCAAAAAAATATTTATCTTTGATTTTTTCCACTAAGTTAAGAAATGTTTTTTGGAATGAAATAAACTTGAGGACATTAATGCAAGACCAAATGTTTGAACTAAATATTTTTCACAAAGTACAAGGGCAATTGATTCTTCACAATCAAGGGCCAAGGTCTTGCAAAAAATATATATTGCACATCATCCTTTAAAAATATATATTTGACACTAATAAAATTTAGTATTACATTGCTATACACATTAATCATTTTTTTCATTGGTTGTCTTTCCACATTTCCTTTCAATAAACTATTGATTTTATTATTTTGAATTGTTTTACAATATCAATGTGGTTTACATTGACATGTTTTTTTTATTAGTTATTCCACAAGTCTTATAACATGTCTTTTTTTAAAATCTTTCTTCAATTCTTGGATTAGGTACATTCACAAGATTGATGTTATAAATGATACATCTCAAGATTTGAGGATTCCTCTTTCAACAACTTTCCCATCATTAACATAATAAAAGGTCCAACATAGTGAAATTTTGTTATGTCCTTTCCATATTTTCCTTGAACATGTCATTTTTAAAAAATCATTTGCATTTTGTTTTTCCATTTCCTGTTTTGTTGTTATTTTTTGTTTCGAGACTTAGATTATTTTATAATATTTCCACAATTTCTTATTCCATAGTTGTGTCATTGAAATAATTTTCATTTTCAATTATTATTATATTCCCATTTTCATTTTGACTACATCATTTTCCATAAGAAAAATACACAATAGGGTGGAGAAATTAAAACAAATGTATGTTTTGCCAAATGATATGTGCATTGGAAATCAAAAAAAATAAATTATTAGCATTTACAATGAAAAAATAACTCATTTTTCTCTCCTCTTTTCGTCATAGAAAAAGAAGATGCGATGTAAAAAATATAATGTATTAAAAAAATATCATAGTGTATGAAAAGTAACTCTACACACAACAAATAAACAACTTGAAATGATTAATATACAAAACATATGTAAATAAATAAAAACTTCAAACACAAATAGATGCAAAATTGAAACAAGTAAACAAACACAATGAAACACCACAACAAAAAAACAAACAAACAAAGGAAAAGAAAGAAAACTTGAAAAAACTTGAGCTTGAATTTTTTTGAAAAAGTTTGAACTTGAAAAAACTTGGAGCTTCAAGCTCCTATTCCCAGATCTACACAAGGTAGGGGGGGGGAAGGGGGGGGTACCAATTTGAAATCAATGAATCAAAATGACGATGAAACAAAAAATATATAAAAAAAGCAACTTAACTTGAACAAAAAGATGAATAAAAGTGCGATGAAACAAACATGATGAGATGAATAAAAATAGGGAACATGATAAGACAATCAACAAGAACATAACAAAAGAGGTAGGAGTAGGAGTGCATCAAGACTTAATGTGACAAGCAAAAACACAATGTTTTCATAATGTTCAATGTTACATTAATGTTAACATTACTCAATGTCACATCAAAATAAAATCAACTTAGGTGAAAACCTAGGTTGGGGTACTTGGGCCAAATTTAGGGCAACTAATATTTGTGTCATTCAATTGCCTTAAACCTTGTGATAACCAAAGTGACATTTGATTATGAGAGTCCAATAATGACCAAAAAGTGGCTCAAATTTGGTCGTTGGATCAATGGTGGAAATCAATTCATATTAATTAGACAATTGAAACTTTATGGGTGATGACTACAAATTTTCTAAGCATAGATTGAAATTTTTGTTTAAGTGATGACCAATTTTTTTCAAATGTTCGACTTGATGATCAAAAAATCAAATGATCAAAAAAATTTGATCAACAAAACAAAATGTCAACATTTGACTTGAAGAATGAAACTGACACATTTGGATGGACATCAATTGACGACCAATGCAAAATGGGCACATAATGTCATTTCTGATAACCCTATAAAAACATGAACGCAAAAAAATTAATAAGGATGCAATGAAACAAACAAGAAAAGACATGACACCACAAATGTAACAAGATGAAAATTTAAAAAATGTGACAAGATGAATAAAAGCAAGAGCAAGATGAGATGAGCAAAAGTAAGAGTGCAATAAGATGAACATGAACTAGAATGATGGTGACAACAAGCAAGAACAACACCACAACTTACAAGAAGTGACAAGTAAAAAAACAAAAGAGAAGATGACAGAAAAGGAGAAGGAAGGGAGAAAAAAAAAGTGACAATGCAAATCACAAAACAACAATGCAACAAGCTCACAAAAGATAAAACACAAAAGACAAAAACAAATGAAGTGAAGGCCCCAAGATGAGTGGGAGTTTTTTTGTCTTCATGGAGAAAGGTAAACCCTATTCTTTTAACCCTAACTTGAAACCCTAACCTTATTTTATTGTAATATGATGACAAAGTTTTTTTTTAAATAAAAGATCATAAGGACCAGGTTTCAACGGGCCAGTTCTCACTCTAGTGAGAACATACAAGCTAGGGTTTCAAACAGGGTATCACCAAGGTGATACTCGACGATAGTCAAGGTGAGAACTGGCTTGAAACCCTGGCCAGTTTTCACCTTTTTTTTGTTCTGATACCTGCCCAACACTGGTGGTAACACTGGTTACCACCTAACATAAGAGTGCCTGGCCCAATTAGGCTCGCTGTGTTCCTAGGTGGAATGGGTTTTCTAGGCCCATTCCATAGTTAAAACTCTAAAACTCTAGTGTGGTATTTTGTCCTCTTTGGTTTTTCTCATGAACAAAATTTTGTATCCTAGTCAAATTTACTCTTTGGGTTGAGTCTATGTTACAAATTTTCCTTAATACAAATTAACTCACTAAGGTCTCTCTTTTTCTCTAGGAACACCATGTGGGGTTAGCTGGGGGCGGGCCAGGGATGCATGTACTGTGCTTTACTTCATTGCTCTACTTTGATTTGTCCCTTGTTTTAGGATTCAAACTGAACTTTATTCCAAAGTGTTCTGGAAGAGGGTGTGAGGTTGTTTTTATCTTCGGGTGTGGACCCCTTATAGGGACTTGAATCCATGCACAAAAATCATGACACCTAAAATAAACACAAAGACCAAGATAAAATACTTGAAATCAGGGTCCCGTAACCAAAGGAATGACGAAGAAAAGAATAATAATAATACATGTAGATATATATATTAATATATGATGGATTATGGAGTAGGTTCAGAATTATTCTTTACTTCTTTACTCAGTAATGCTAGAGATAAAGCCGTGTATAAAGTCAATGTTTGCATACTTCATGGGTCATTTTTTACTTTGCTTTTGTGACTGCATCCCAACTTCTTTGCCTTTAATTGGGGCTATGATGTGCATTGGGTCATCAATTTAAACTGTTTTTAGAACATGGGGGGCATTGGACACGACTCCACCCGACCCATACCCAACACCTCCTCCCCCCAGATGCAAAACATTATCTCTCCACCAAGCTTATTGTCCTTGTAAGATGAAGGACAAAGAGTGACCTAATTCATCAAAATAAAACAAATTGTGAAGTGGAGATGACACGTCTGTCCCCAAGCTGCGAAAAAAAACACGTCTTTTTGCACTTAATGTATTCATGCAGGGTACAGGACTAAAGTGCCAATAGCTTGTCAAAAGAAACAATTTCTAATATAGGGAAGTGGAAATGACTCACGAAGATTCACAACATGTCTTTACATGTAAAGTACAAAATTGACGTAGATGGATTGAAAACGGTGTTATCTGGAACACTGGAACATGATTGAGAGAATACCCATCTCCTTAGTAATCCTTTTTTTTTCTTTGGCAAGTCAACTTGTGGCTAATGTGGCTACTCAGCTTAGTCCTCAATTACCACAGGTGGCTAAATTTTGTGCATGAGGTGGAGCGGATTTGATGACTTGAAAACTCACAAGTGGCTACGATGGCAAGTCAATAATTCCAATTGTTCATAGAGTGGTTACAACCAAAATAATCGTGATTAGAAAGCAATGGCCACATGTGGGTTTTAAAGGACTACATTTGGTGATGTGCAGTCATATGCAGAAAAAATATTTGCATCATACATAACCACTCATTTACACAAATAGAATTTACATGTAGTTTAATGTTTAATGAAATTTTATTACAATTTAAAGAAAATATTAAGATATCATGTGTATAAAAATGAATAAGCATTCAAGTTCCACAAAATTATTAATTATTTGTTATTACTTGATATGTTGTAAACTAGAAATTTGATCTACATAGAAATAATAAATTACATGTATTAAACATACACATAATTTATTACAAATTTATATTTCATAATTTTCTTAAATTTTATTTTAAAATTAAATTTTACTATCTATATGCATACAACAAATATTTACATCATACATAACCATTCATTTTATACAAATTAAAATTTACATGTAATTTAATATATTTATGAAGGTAGGTAGATTGTTTTTTTTTGTCACTTTGAGATCTCCCAAACCAAAGTACATGCAATGTTATTATATCTTTGCAAACCTATCAATGAGCATGGATACATTGACTTGGGTTGAAATTTCTTGGAGTTACAATGGTTATTGATTATTGAACCATTTTCTCAATAAACATTAATAAAATCATAAATTAAAACTACATTGGAATCCAAAGGTGTACTAAGTTGGTGTTGTTAGGATGGAGTTGCTAAGTTAGATTTAATGAAATTTATTTCAAATTTTCCAAACTTGAAGTGTAGAAGATATTGAATTTTGTTGTTGAATATTCAAATTGATTACAAAAAACTAGGTTTGGAAAGGAAATTGAATTGATTGTGTTCACACTTGGGGCCAACAACATAGGGTTATGTTATCTATCCATAAAGGTAGTTTGTTTTGTTTTCTCATATTGAAATCTCCCAAACCATGGTGTTTTACACTATGCTATGGGACTTATCATCAAAAAGCTCTTAATGAATAAGGGTGCATTGACTTGGTGTAGAATATTTGGAATTATGGTGTTTTATTTTATTTTCATTGAAAATTAAATAAAACCAAGATTGAAAATTTATTGAAATTTGGGGGTGCTCTTGGTATTATTGGAAAACCTTCACCAAGTCTGATTTAATAAAGTTGATTTTGTAATTTTGAGACCTGAAATGTGAACAATATCATTGAAATTTTAGTGGGTATTGTTGTTGGAAATTCATTTTTTTTTTGTAAAAAGGGGTTTGGAAGGAAAAACCAATTGAATGCATTCACACTTAGGCCAATGACGCATGGTACAATAATGTTTAATGAATTTTTATCACAATTTTGAACAAATATTAAAATATCATGTGTATAAAAATGAATAAACATTAGAGTTTCACAATATTATTAATTATGTATCATTATTTGATATGTTGTAATGATCTACATAAAATAATAAATTATGTGTATTGAACATAAACATATATTTTAAATTTTTCTTAAACTTTATTTTGAAATTAAAGTTTAATATTTATGTGCACAAAAGAAACATTAGATTATACAAGTGAAGTTACATGTAATTCAATTTGATCATAGTTTAATATTAATATTAAAATATTTTATGTATAAAGTTGAAGTTGCCTATTAATTGTTTAGATTACTTAAAAGAGATAATCACAATAAAGTTTCAATGTCTTGACTTTATACCAACTAGAGAACCTTAGATGCCAAGAACATTTTGAAAATGGCCTTTCAAATGAAACATGTTTCACATTGTTTACCAACAAAGTTAGGTGTTCAATTTGGAAACATTGTTGATGTCGGGAATATTCAGCAAGTGACCACTCAATTGAAAAAGGCTTTGAATTATATACCAATATAGTAGACAAGTTAACTTAATTGGTAATTGTCATAATTTTATTTAATTTAAAAAAAAAAAATCCTAGTTGCAAACGTTGTGTAATTGAATTTTTTTGGTTAAAAAATGGGGTTTTCTACAAGTGGGATCTTCTAGAGTGCCTAAGAATAAAGAAAAAAAAAAGAAAAACAAAATGAAAGTTCAAGAAAGATGAATAAAATGAATGAAACATACCTTGAACTTGGAGGTCTCCTCTTGAATAGACTCCAAGACCTTTGAGCTATCTTCCCCCTTTTCCTGCTCCTTTTACAAAACAAGTCACAAAAGACTTTAATATCTCTGGACAACATTATTTATAAACTCCTTCACACATAAAACCTTTTGAAGAAAATTAAATTTTAATTTTTTGTTCATCATACCAAAAGTTGAAGGTTTGATCACTTTGTACTCTCACCATAGCCCCTTCCAAAATGTTTTGATCCAAGTTTCTAAGGTGGAAAACAATGATTTTCCTTATAAATTCAAATCCCGTAACATATTCCATGTGATTTTTAAAAATTAAACCCTTGTCTACCTTCAGAATTGATTTTACCATACCTCCATGGACTTTTCCATTTCCTAGGAGAAATCAATTTTCTTTCTCCCTTCTAACTTTTCAATTTCCTTCACACATAAAAAAGGTTTTGGGTGTTTTAGCACATTTGATATTCTGAATTTGTAAATTCTAGGAAAGATATCTTACATTGCAAGAGGTCTTTTACTTGTTGCTTGTGAACCCTCAAAAGGAGTCCTTGAGTCGTCTTTGGTGCCATTGTGGTTCGAGGTTTCATTGCTTTTGTTGGCATCTAATTGTGTCTACATCAGCCTTTTTCCTTCTATGGAACTCTCTTTGCATTCTCAATTAGTTTTCACATTTCACAAATAATTTACATCCCTCTATCTATGAGGTATTTATATCTTCTGGGATTCTATTGCTTTTGATTAAAACCTTTGGTGCTCTATGATGGGTTGTCTTTCGAAAGGACCCAGTGTTAGAATTATTTTCATTTTTTCCATGGAAAACATTCACACCAGAAATTACAATAGTTATAGTCAATCAACACAAACGGGTTTCAATAATTGAAAACAGATAATGAAATTTTATGGAAAATTTTGTTAGGTCCAAAAAAAAACCAATAGTTCATTGGAACAAAGTAAAGTCTAATTATGTTTGCCATCCTAATGAATTCAGACTATTGGAGGAGGGTGTGATGCAATGGCTAATCAAATATTATTTACTACAAATATGGCAGAGCTATTAAATCTCCTCCCAACTTTGGACATATTATCAGGCATTATTTTGTGCTGGTAGGAATGATCATAATATACATCCATGCAATCTCACAATGGTTATTACTCCATTTTGAATATTGAACATTAATGTTGTCATTGCATATATTTTAAAGCGACATACTATCCCTTGGGTATCTCCTTATTAGTCAAGAAACAATTATGATTTTTTGATTGGATAATATTTTGTGAGTTTATAGCCTTGGGTTTTTCCCAATGTTGTAAACCATCCAATTTTGTAAACAAATTACCTCCTTTTCTAGTTGTAAATTTTCTTGTTATGATTATCATGTTGTTGGGTTTTTATTGCAACATGGGCTAAAAAACTATAGAAATGCATTATTTTTTTGTGGCCTTCACTAATCATTTATATTGGGACCAACCATCCTTGTTGGATTCTTTGCATAAGATTTGATTGGTGGATTTTATCCACCTCGCACACTTCATTTTTGCATGTTCAACTTTTGTATTTCAAACCTATAGTGAGTTCCCCTAACACCTTCTCTTTTAAGTTTTTGGAATTTTGATACAAAATAATTGTTGAAAATTGAATATTGTTTTTCCACTAATTGCCTATAACATATATCATTGTCCTTTGTCTAATATTGTTTTAAAAGTACATCATGTGGGCTATCTAGGTTCTCTTACTTATTTCCTGACATCGTCTATTTTTTCCACATTTCATTGAAATATGATTATTTCCAAACAATTATCATATTGCTAATTGGCAGTTCTTTTTCCATAACCTTCAAAGTCCACATTATGGTGTGCTTTGAATTGATTTGTGTATTTTCTTTCCAAAGGTCTTCATTAATGTCGTTCTAAAGGGTTTCCCATATCTTTTTGGAAGCTTTTATTGAAATTGGTCATCATGTTGAAGTTGTATTCCAATGGATTATTATTTCTTTCCTTTACTCCATCATGTTATGCCAATCCATTCTTTCATAACAACTTGCAATGTGACACACTCCTAAGCTCCTTGATAGACTCAAATGTGAGTCTGAAGTGAAAACAACAGAAGAGCAAGGAGTTGGGGACACATTCTTTTGTTCGTAGCACTTTGGGCGTAAAGGGGCGTGCTGGAGCTCCGAAGTGGGACTAGGAAGAATAACAAGCACTTAATCACTCACATAGACTTGCACAAAACCAAACAACAAGTTGGTTAGTGCATAGTTGAAGCACTTTTGGTGCTAGGACGAACCACATGCAAACTCGGACTCATAAGATTCACCATAATCCGGACTTAGGGGAAGCCACCACCTTCCCCCTTATAGTATACTATGTGCTCTCCATGAGGCCCACATCCAAATGGCATTTTGTCTTGGGACTCCCAAATGGGAGTCCCGAAATTCCCAAAGTTGGGACTCTCACAACTTTGGGGCCCCATAACTTTGCGTGTAGACCTTTGATTGAGATGAGGTCTGAAAAAAAGTTGTAACCCTTGTCAAGAGCTTTCCAATGGTATGTTGCACGCCACCTGCACACAAGGAAATCGGGTCGATTATCGACTTTTAGTGGTCGGAAGTCAAACTTCCAATTTGACTCCCGACTTTTCTTTTGGCCATAACTTGTGTTTTAAGTGTCCAAATGGGTCATGTGAGCCCATTATAGACATCTAAGTTTCAATGTATTTTCAATGATATAGAAAACTCTTCAATCCAATGGGTTTTGACCCCTACAGTCACTCCCTGAAGATTTGGGAGTCCATCAGGACTCCAATTCCCAAAGTGGGAGCTCACTTGGGAGTGTGAGGGTTCATTCTTTCACACTCTCCCACACTCCCGAAAGTATAAGATGTGCCTCTTGGGCTTCCCTCTTGTCCTGCACTCTTGTAAACCCTTGCTTTGGTCACGAGCCTAAAGTTAGGGTTGCGACACAATGTTTTCCCAATTATTTTTTTGTGAACATCTTGTTTTTTTTTTTCATTTCTTCTCGCATTATTTGCATATGTTTAACACAAAATGCATCTTCAATAAGGCCACTTTTCATGTTAAAAATCAACTTGAACTAATCATCTTAGTAGATGGAATTGATACAATTGTGGTGTCTAAAAAAAGTTTGTGCACTATGTTTGGTTTTTAGTTAAGATCCTTGTGTATCTCCAAGAATATTGCATAGGATGCAAATAACAATGTCTATAGTTCAATGTATAAATGTTGACTACCATAACTCACGGATAGGAATGGGTGGCGAGCTTTGGACGTGACAAGGTTGTGGGTGATAACATCCTTACTCATTCCCAGAATTCCATCTTGATAGCAAGAACTATCATGTCTATGGTCAAAACTACAATTGCAGGAGGAAACACAATGGAAGACATTAACGATCTTGATATTGAACTTCAACCCTGTGACATTACTCCTTCATTCGTGTTCATTAATTTGTTTGGTTCATTGTTCGAGGAGGACACACCATCCTAGGTGCATGGTTTAAACGCGTGGTGTGCCCATGGTCTATCTATCCTTTAGAACATGTGTTATTTCAGTCAACATCAAAGCCTTCCACATTGATTGCGTTAATTCACTTGGTTCTTGATTGTTTTTGCACGATGTTAGTAACAAAGCATGTTTTTAACAAGTTGCATAATTTGGATTATGACAAGATTGTAATTTAGATTGTTTATTTTTTGCCCACGACATTCAATAAAAACATATTGTGTGAAATGCTTTTGATATCCCTAGTAATCCCTCCTCATCATAGATGCAAAACATGGACAAAAAGTATGACGACCAAGGTGATCACAACTAATATTAAAAATAATTTTGGTTTTGGTTCCAAGAAGGCTCAATGTTTGGGTCACTTGTGTTTTGTGCGTATCAATTACAGTTGCTTCATCCATTTTAGTGCTCAAAATGAAATTCCCTAGGTCAAAAAATTTGACCACTTCCCAATGAAAGGACATGTTGTTCTCAAACCTTT
>Ga0209208_10009476_pt1 | contig 12790 bp, 6 predicted proteins | sample S1TSphfallax_3_FD_187694 | JGI IMG/M metagenome (GOLD analysis project Ga0209208, IMG submission 187694) | Host-associated microbial communities from peat moss isolated from Minnesota, USA - S1T2_Fd - Sphagnum fallax MG (SPAdes) (version 2) | ecosystem: Host-associated > Plants > Peat moss >...
GAGAACCATACCTGCTTGATGCACCTGTCGCTCGAGGGTGTGTTTCAGGCCAAGCAACGAACGCTCATGGAGACGTTGTGAGAATGCACCCGCCAGTACAAGCCATACGACATACGCCATACACTGTCATTCAGGCCCCCACTAGTGACTAGAGTCGTCTACAGTCAATGAGTGACTTAAAATTGACCATCTACAAACCAATAGTGGCGGCATCTACAAACTAAGCTAGTTTGTATAGTTTGTAGATATCCACAAATTAATGAGGCCTGGGTTAGTACAAACTAAGCTAGTTTGTATAGTTTGTAGATATCTACAAATTAATGATGCCTGGGTTAGTGGGTTGTTACTGGGTGTGTATTAAAAACAGAAACTGAGCTAACCATAGTGGTTAGCTAGGGAACTGGAACCCAATGGACCATTTCTCGATGCATGTGTGGAACCCAATGAAAAAGTGTTTCACGTCCTCCCACCATCCATGCCTCACAATGTGCTGGCGTTCTTGGTTCACTCTGGCCGGGACGTTGGCCTGTTTTTAAAAAATCACCTGGCAGGCAGTATGTTTTAAGATGGTAGGGTTCTGTGTGGGGACTTCTACAGTAGTTGCAAACTTTAAATCAAATTTTCAAACAAAGTGAAAGAAGTTTGGTTACAGCCCACAATTGAGATTATAATGAAGAGCTTTGTGTGCCCATACGAAGGACAAAAAAATTCACATTTGATGTACTTTAAAGCTGCACACATAAATGGAGACCAGGAATTGAGCATCAAGGCAGAATTTCTAGTTGATTTCATTTATGTCCATGTTGCAAGAAGTTGATTCAAATCTTGTTAGTGCAAATGAGATGATATACAATGGAGATGCAGTTGTGGGTACAAACTCACAGCTATAGTTGCAGGCCTTGGAGTGAAACAGTGCCTCTGTCATGGTCAGTTGAGGTGTTGTCTTCAAAACAAACCAAATATCCTGAATTCTAGAAGCCATATTATATGTGTGTCACTCAAAGACGTGTAACTATTGTCCTTCTTTCTACTATAATGTTCAAAACTACAATTTATTTCACTTAAGTGAAATCACTGATGACATTTTCAGAGTGGTACATGTTTCAAGGTAGTCCGCCCATTCACATCCCAAAAAGAACAGCAAATGTTGTGACAGGATTGCAGCAAAATACTAAATGACAATTTCTGAGGCTGTTAGAAGGAGAGAAGACAGACATTGGACCATGCCTCCCCAAAATTCACCCAACTTGGAAGTGTAGTCTAGTTTGCTATTGTTTGGGATTCATGTGATCAGTGGTCAAGCATCTATTTTGTGCTACAAGATACAAAGAGTAAATAACCCCGTTAAAGACAATGGCTCTCACCTTGGACTCAGTTGGGTCCTTGCATGAAAAGCCTTTACTTCGTTTCATTGTTTGGAATAGAAAACTGGAAAGATTAGTCATGAAGGATCAAGTGTGAAAAACCATGGAATAGAACATTCATCCAGGTCTGTTGGCAACACTTTCTCATGAGCTGAGCTTGATGATGCAGAAACTATCGGGAATACATGTATTTTTCTTCAAAGAGCAGATCAACTACCCAGTTACAGCATTGTTCATGGTCTAAACTCCAATTAATTGCCAAAATAAAAACTTCAGCAGCTTCAATCTGCCAACCAATGCAACCAGAAATGGAATTACAGATTTTCTATAAGTTGCAAATGCATTTTCATATTTTGAAAAAATAGAGATTGAGAGAAATCATAAGTTCAGACATTGGTGAATTCACCTACAAGACAAGACTGCAGTTCCTCTCATCAGCCAAAGTGCTCCACAAGATCCAGTAAAGTTCTTGGACCAAGGACCGCCTTAAATTTAGAGACCCAAAAATGGAGGTTCTCATAAGCCATTATGGAATCAAGTGCTGAAGAAATTTGCCCTCAACAGTGTTTGGTGATGCAACAAATAATTTCTTGCTGCAGAAATGATAGTGGAGTCAATTAGAGGTGATTTTTCATTGACAGACTTAACCCATACTGATGGTGAGGATCTCAATCAAAACATTATGAAACTAAACCTTGCCCATCACATCTTTAATAGCTTTCAATCTATCTCTCTAGACCTTACTCAAATCCAAATTCGGTGGACCTTAATCCTTGTAATTTCTTAATTGACCCATTACCGTTGCTAAGCCCTGTGTGCTTTTACAAGCATATGAGAGCTTGAATTACGTCATATAAAATGCTTTGCAGAGTGGTGTAAACATGCCAGGTGTGAGTTGAATCTCATCTTCAATGTCCACTAGGTATGTCACCTTTCCACTTACAGTTCCATAGCCAAGAATCATTTGGTTTGTATCTGTGGGACATTCTTAAAATAGTGATGGAAAGCAGCAGTTTGGGACTGCAATCATGTTTAATGGATGAAGAAGACCCAAAACCCTAGAGAACAGATAGAACAAAACCAAAGAGTTTGATCAACACCAACCATCACCCACACGTTCAGGGAACTTCAACAGCAACATTTCTTTATACGGATTGCCTACCATAACATTCACACTACTAACAGCAGTGAGCGGAGAACCATGAGACAATCTTCAGAGGCGGTTTGGGAATCCAAAACATAGTTTTCTGAAATGGCGCACTAGTCAATTGCAACAGCAAATTGATAAATTCAAATCAGTAATTTATTGCAGGTAGGAATGGAACACTTTCTAATGTAGCAAAAACCCTGGGAAATGTTGTTGTAATCTCACATTCAACTCAATTTCCACAATAACTCCGTCCATAAGAGGAAAGAGGCACCAAACTTCAGTGGTTCAAAAGGTAGAGGCAGGAAATCAAAACAACAGGGGACGCTCCTCAACTACATTTTCAGTGGTACCACATCTGATATGGTGTTCGACTATGGCACCAGAAATGATACCACTAGACATGCTACAAACAAAATGAACTTTCCTTGTCATGATTGACATGATGGCATCACCAAAAGTCCATGCAAGAAGAAATATCATGCTAAAAAGTGATGAAAGCAATCAGCATCCCTCACCATGATTGGTCTCCCAACCGTTTTGAAACAAACTTTGTGTAAGTGTGGCAGTTTTCACAAACCTGCAGATTTTTCATTTTTTATAGTGGAGTGCCAGGAGCTCTGTTGATGAGTCTGAATGCAATAACCAATTTCTCACTCTGGTGAAGGAAAGGAACATTTTCTTCTTCTTCCACATCATGCAGCATGAATTTTGTATATGGCACGTGCCCTGCATCATGCATGAGAACCGACAGTCTTTTCAGTTTTGCTCAAATTTCAATCATCTAAGGGTGGTTTTGACTGCGTACAACAAATGTATGTACCTTGTTGTTCACTTCAACCCAGGTGCCATCCACTTGTTTCTTCACACCTCGTTTCTTTCTCCGCAGTTCAACATTCTCACAAAGATGCCTGTTGCCACCAGCAGCATAGATATTTCATAACAGCACATAACTAACAGCATTTTCAAGCTCCAATTCAAGAATTTGGTTAGCAACATATTCTCTCATCTCCACGTAACAATGAATTCTGCAAGCCCCAAACAACATCCTCCATGCAGAGACGTGGTTTCCAGGGCATCTACTTTGTCATATTCTGTTTCCTGTAGATGGCCAGCATGGCCAATAAGATCAACCATGCAGGTGTATTGTTCCAATTTTGCAGAAATCATGTAAACAGTGATCATTGAAGCATAGCACCACATGCCTTCCTGTACCAAACGTGCATCACTGCACACTGACAGGAGACAAATAAAGATATCATTTGGCTGAGTGTTCAACAAGATGCCATCACGTGATCCAAAGGTCAGAGAAGGTAACTGAATGTCAATCATGTCAACTTTTGCATACATGTGAACCAAGTTATTCCCCATAAAGACATCTGAATCCCATCCACTTTGAATGAAATGCTCATGAGCACACCTGCCCTCCTCAAGCACAACTAGACTGGCACATGCATTCAGCACCCCCACATCGCATATCTTCCTGTTGCATTTGTTGAAACAGTTTAAGTGCCTTCTGCCCTTGCCCACGTTTCACACATCCCAATATCATGGCATTCCAAATGACCACATCTCGAGATGGCATCTTGTTGAACACTCTCCCAGCATCCTCAATGCTCCCACATTTTGCATAAATGTCAACCAAGCTACTCCTCACAAAGACATCAGACTCAAATCACTTTGAATGATCTGTTTATGAACATGGCTGTCATCTGCAACTGCTCCTCAATGAGCACATGCTTTAATCACCTGAAGAAAAGTGAATTTATCAGAATTCCCTTTCTGTTGCATTTGTTGGAAAAGCTGCATTGCCTTCCCAGTTTGCCCATCCTTCACATATTTTGTAAGCTTCTTATTCCATGCAAAAATGTGCAATTGCTCTGTGCCTGGTGCCATTGCAGCCATCTCTGCTGCCACCTTGGAGGGTTTCACCAGTCCTCGAGCCAAAGTGCTTCCTGTGTCTTCTTATGTATGAAATGAGGGTATCTTCCACTTGTCTACAACCAGAAATCCAGATCAAGCTGATCAGCCATGTACTCTCCACATCCTAGGCATAAACGCTATAATAAGAAGAGAGAAAGCCACATGGACCTTCATCAGAGAAATTTGTGCTAGCATATAGCATTTACCTACCTTCTCCGGCCTACTACTCCGATCCCACCAGTGCAAAGGATCTGAAAAAAAGTCTGCCAGTTTTTAGACCATGGCAGGATAGCAACCGAGAGAGAGCAAGGAGATTCACACCAACAAGAGATATAGCTCCATTGAAATGTGAAGTCTGACCGGATCGACGTTCAGTTACCTCCTCTGACCGGTGATCCCACCATTTCGAAGGATCCAAAAAGAAGTCCCGCCACAGTTTCTCTCTCTGGCCTCAGGGAACTGCAGAAAAACTTCCTGCAGAATCATGCATTTAGATCACATAGAAGCCGCGCTGAGGTATTGCATCTTGTATAGATTGTGTGCAATCTCTCGCTTGCCTCGGAAGATATCACTAATAACAGGTAACGATTAATCGGCAAGCAAAATAAACGTACTGTGAGAAGAAGGCAGTACGCGAGAGAACGAAAGAAACAACACAAGAATACTTACAACTGCCCTGATCTCTGAGGACCGCCTTTGTTTCTATCCGATGGCCGCTGGGAAGAAGTGCGGTGTACAGCGAAAGTTGTTAATGGGTAGAGTGCGGTTGCGGGTGCACACAGATACGCAGCAGCAGGCTCCTTCCTCCTTTCCATGCGGTGTCGGGGAGCTGTTGCTTTTGTGCTCTAGAAAAGAGTCGTATCCTGCACACGGCGATTGCACTTGCCGCACCGATAGTGAAAACATTCCTTCTCAAAGACCTCGGCAATTGCTCTGGCTCCTCACAATCCTGTACACGAGGAGAGCATGCGCACTGAAGCCAAATTCAAACCCCCCTTTTCGAGCGTGCGAAGTGGAGCCAAATGCATTCCCGCTCGGGCATCCAAAGTGGCAGGACGTTGTACTCCGCAATCGAACATCGCGGGGGGTCAAGGCGGTGTGCTCAGCGCAGTTCTGCGCCGAATAACTTCACGTTATAATACAACGAAAACCTAGATTCGAACCGGGTACCTCACCGCTACAGAACTAATGAGTTACCAGCAGACTAATTGTTGATATAAACTCAAATAAATGTTTAAACTACTATTTAAACTAAAGCTCGAACCAAGAACAGTGCACCTACAGCAGAATCACATCACACAGGACATGCTTTGACCCTCGCTCCAAAGTGGACACAAATCCAATCTCTCTCTATCTCTCCCATCACCACCATATGTGGATTTCTAGTTCTAGTTATGGTTGTCAAATGTTATAAATGTGAAAAATGTGCAATTACACATCTTATTTCTCACAATTAAAACATTTTGATTACATGTTTTGTTGGGTTGTCAATTTTCACACTTATATGAGTGAATACATCAAGACAATTTATAAGAATTGAAGTTGGGAGGTTATACATTCATAAAAGCACCTTTCAAAGCTTTCAATTGAATAGAACATCTCTTATAGCTATGAATCATTATACATAAATACAACTTTCGTTCATAGATTGACAAGAAATATGTTGTATTGTTTGAACTTTTCATGATTGACCAAACCAATTATCTATTGTTTCCTAATGTTGCAACAAAAACATCAATCATTTTCAAAAAAAAAAATTTGCATTTATTGGAGGTAGGGTAGATGGGCTAATGTGTAAATATTTAAGTCTGCAAAGGAAAGGGCATGTTGATTATTGCTCAATTGGTCTTAAAATTTAAATAAATTTTTTCTTCATCTTTAGGCACACTTGTAATATTTAAATCAATGAATTTAAAAACTACGAAATCGTTGATGGTTCACCAGGGCTTCTTTCCTCTTTCTTTTTTGCTTGCTTCTAACTCAAAGGCTGCCAGACCTCCTACAAAGGAAATATATATATCAATTTTCAAAATAAAGGATGCCTTTCAACTAAAAATAATCTAAAGTAAACACAAGCCTTTTTAATTAACAAACAATTTACACCCTACACATAAACTTAATGTATTAGACAATCAAACACAATGTAACCTTTTTATCAAAATTTAAAAAATTAAACATCATGTTGTTTTTGTTTTTAATGTGCATTATACACCAATAGCCATGGTTTTTGAAAAAAAATATGTTCATTAACTAACAATGGTGGGGGCAAAAAGTTCAGAAAAATCTAAAATTTTAAACAATAATTGGCACCACCTTAATTATGATTATGAGTTTTACTAGGTGTTTTTACCTTCCATTCAACAACAATTTTTTCTTCCCCTTTTGGTTTATTGTCTTATGGTACATTTCTTTATTGGTTACAACTAATTTTTTTCAATCATTATTGTTTATGGATGTTTGTGTTCATTATGTTATTTAATTTTATCATTTTTGCATACATCACAAATTTAACATTTCACTACTTAATAATGGGAATCATGCAATTTTTATTCATTCATAATTCATATTTTCATGCACTAATATCATGCATTGAAAATACACTTGACACACAAATTTATAGAAATATGCAAAATTTGTGTGATATTATTCATTTATAAATTTATACTTCATCTATCAACACATTTATCCATGTGTCAAACATGTTTTCATCACATAATATTTGTGTGTAAAATGTACAAACCTATAAACGAACAAACTTCACACAATTTCTATTATTGATTTGTCACATGTTACATTTATGAAATAACATATTCTAAATTTACAAGTTTCATGGGTTTGTTTCAAATCTATGCAAAATATGTTATTTCGTAAGTTTGTATTGTTTAAACATGAATGTTGTGCATTATTTAAACATGAAAATAATGTGTACAACTTTTGTGTGTGAACAACATGAATAAACATACAACATATGTGTTTAAACAATATGAATAAAACATATGACATTCGTGTTTAAACAATGACGAAAAGCATTTTGCACAATTATTATTGGCAAATTATGGCCCATGAACTTTTTGACTGGTATGAACATTGTTTATGCTCATCTATTTGATCATGACCTTTTGGGTTTGTAAACTATTCACTTGCAAGTTTCCACTAACATTCTTTCTATGTGTTGCAAATGTATACAATGATTATTGGAGGTTACAATGAACTTCAATCCTTTCATAAACCATTTTTTTCATACAAGCCCCCTCCTTGTTATTTGATTTGTTCAAAAACCCACATATGTTGAATTTTTATTGATGTTCGATCTTCTCATAAATTGTGATTTTCAAATTAGTGATATCTTTTTCACACAAGCCCCATGCCCTTGTTTGATTTAAGGTTCATTAGTTAAACCCATTCCAATGATTACGATCACTTTTTGTCACAATTCCCCTTCACCCCCCCCCCCCTTCCCCCCTTTAGTGTTCAATCTTTTTAGACCATTTTTTTTTCTTACACCCTTTGTTAAAAACATTTTCTTTTTCAAAATTTCCTCCTCTTATTGTTACATCTTTTCATAGACCCTCTTTCTCTTTCAAGCCTTTTCTTTTAAACCTTTTTTTTCATTATTTTTCACATTCTTTATCTTAAACTTTTTCTTTTTCAAGCCCTACCCCTTCCTTGATGTTTAAATTTTTTTACATATTTCTTTGGTTTCATAGATCTCCCTCCTCCTTTGGTTATTCTATGCTAAGTAAAATTTACAACCTTGTTAAACAACATTTGGTTTTCATTATCGCCCTTGCACTAACTTGTTTTTTATTTTTCATGTAATCTTAAACTTCACACCTTTCAATGTAACCCAATGGGTGAACTTTAAAACCTTCTTGGCAATGGAATGACAATATGGCATGCATTTGTATTTATAATTACAAACCAAAAATAATTAAAAATTATTATTGTTGTCACCAATGCCTTGGATGCCATGGAGTTCATTCATTTGAATATTCATCCATGTACTTAATTTTTAATTTAGTTTCAGTTCACCTATAATTAACTTTCAATTAAGTTTTAATTCACTTCCATTTACTTCATAATTCACTTCTACTTAACTCATAGTTCATTTCTAATTGACTTTTAGTTCGCTTTATTTGAGTTTTAATTAAATCCAAATTAACTTTTAGTTAACTTTCAATTAAGTCATAATTATTTTTTAATTATTTTTAAATTAACTTTAATTAACTCCTAATTAACTCCCAATTAAATTTTAATTAAATTTTAGTTAACTTATAGTTGATTTTTAATTAAGAAAGTTCTCAAGAAATTTATTTACTCCAGCACACATAGAAGCTTCCTTGAATTAGGTCTTCAAACAAGTATAAATAAAAATAGGACCCTTCATTTTCTTCAATTTGTTCAACACTAATTTTAAGCACGATCTTGCACCATAGCCTTATCATGTTCATGTTTGCATATGTTAACATAATAAAGATTTGTTTTCACATTTGTTTTGCACATCTAATGTTCTTGTTCTTAAATTTGTGTTGTTGTTTTTGAATTGGATAATCTTGTTTTGTTCCTTGTTTGAAAATTACACTTAGACCTTTCCTTTAGCCTTTGTTCTTGTCCAACTTCATGTCCTTAACAATTGCATGTTTATCAACCAACCTTTGAGGTACTTGTTCAACAATAGTCAATGAAATAGTCATTCATCTAACCTTTTTATTTTTTACTTTTTCATTTTTATTTTTGAATTTCTTTTATTATTTATTTTTCCATAGTTTTTTGTTACAACATATGATTAGTTATAATCTATTAACTATTATTTGTCCCTTTTTTTCTTAAAAAAAAGATGTAGAAACAACAAGTTTACAAGATGCAAAGATTATGGGGATTCATTTGTAGAAATTTGGACTACATACTTCAATTGATAAATAAGCCCAAATAAGTTTTCTTCCATTCCTGGACATGTTTTCTTCTAACCTTATTTATTCAATGATAAGAGGGCTCCTTAACATCTCCAGATAATATCTTAGTTGTTGAACCATTATTGATTAGGTTCATCAACATCATCCCTTGTTTTTTTAATTTGTAATGCAGATGTTATGTTCAACATGGCAACATCATATTCCCCCCATTGTTGATGGGCATTAGTTGTTTCATTCCAATTGAGTTGTTTTCATTTAAAATGTTATTTGTTGTTGTGTGTATTTCATTGGGTTTTGTCTTGTCATCTATTGCCCTAAAATTAAGTGGCTAAATTTTTATAATCTTAAACCTAGATTTGATGTTTTGTGTGAACAATGATGAACCTTATTTACCTAGCTTGTGAATGCACTCTTATTATATTCACTACAATTATTTTTATTCACAATGTTGTTTTTATTCCCTAAAGGTTGTTTTCTAGGGTTTGAAACAACCCACAACTAACGATTATAAGACATGGGAAATGTGTAAAGGTACTATGATCATGTCCAACCCAAACTATTGTCATATATACTTATTATATCACTTCAAAACTTATATGCATTAACCATGCCCATCTAGATTTAATAGGTAATGATTAGATTTTTAAATGACCTTTTGAGGAATGATAGGAATTTCTTGAAGGAAGAACATCATCCATGCCTTTTTTTGCATCATCATGCATGATCCTAATTTGTAGTTTTTAATGTAACCATCTTTGACTCCTTCATCCCTAAATATGTAAAACCTTTTTTTAAAAACCCCATTTGCATTTACAACACAATTTACAATCAACCATTCCCTAAACTTGGGTATGGTGCTATATACTTGCAATGACCCATGTTTAATTAAAACACAAGCACCTTGTTTATTTGTTTGAATTCCTATCTCATCAAAATTCGAAACATGGTTTATAATGTGATTGTGTGAGTGTAGAGTGTTTGCAAGTTAAATGGTAAAATAAGTTGCATGATTAAGTGTTTAGACCTTTTTTTTTTTGCAAATTATGTAGCCTTTTTTAATATGAATTATAAGTTTTGAATATCTAATGTTTAAACTATACCACCAAGAATTTCCAAGTACAACACCTTGAAATGGTATGAATGAATTTTGTCACCTTCAACTTGAACAACTATTGCAATGATTAGACAATCCACATTTCTACGTATTTAAAGTCCATGCAACCATAGTTGCATCATCTTCCTCTTTAAGACATTTGGTGCACCAATAGTTTTCTTAGATTTAATCTTTGCAAGTCAAATGATTAAAAAATGGTGTTAGTGGTATACTCCAATGTCTATTGGACACCCTCATGGATGTTACACCTCTTTCCATAACATTCATGGCCTCTAATTAGGCATTTGTCCATGTGTGTCTTGGATTTGCAACAAGGATCCTATTTTCTCTTATTGAATTTTTGCTTTGAATGTGATGTAAGTTGAGGTGGATAGTTTCCTTATCCATAGTTGGCTCATCCAACAAATGGCTCATTCTCTTACAAGGCAAATTGAACATTTTATGAGCTTGGTCCTCCTAGCCCTAGCCTTAAGCAAGTGGGGGGTTTTTACCTAGGCTTCACAAAAGGTATGCCCTTGTACTTCCTATATTTCTACTAGGGGAAGAAAAAAAAAGTTAGATTAAGAAAAGATTAAACATCATGCCATTTTGTCATTCTAGTAAAAAGATGAAATAAATTTTTTTGAAGAGTTTTCCTGCCCTAAATCCTCATCTATTGTTGTTCTATAGGTCATGGGTGATTTTTAAGCTTCTATGCATTGCAACACGTTCTATGATAACTTTCTTTACATTCTTTCCTTCTTGTGGGACAATTACAAATTGTTGTATCCAATAATGATACACATACTTGGTAAACTATTCTTTGTAAACTTTTTTACAATTATGCATTCATCAAATTGGCCTTCTACTTTCCCATCTATTCTATCCTCTTCATATTTAGGCTTTAAACTAACATCTTTAGGAAATTTTAGAACTCATCTAACACACTTGTTGATGAGTTGGACATGCTTTGAGTGTGTGAAGGAAATGAATGACTTGATGAACGATTGGAATGAGCTTGGCATACTAGAGTTGAGATTGTGATGCTCCTATTATGGTGGGAAATGCGAAGTGTAAGGATTCTTATGGTAAGATCATTAAGTTGTGCAAAAATTTTGAGTTTTAACATCCCAAGGCAACAAGGCTATATGTGCATTGAAAGATAATTAAGGTTTTAAAGCATTTATAGTGCTATCGTATCCTTTTAATGTAAGAAATTGCCTCCCATCACCAAACATGGTCCTCACAAAATGAGCTCAAAATCTATGAATCTACTTTACATCACAATACTAACCAATCATTTAAAACCTCCCATGCATATACATTTTTCCAAATTTCTATTTTTTTTGTGGATTGGATTGTGACAAGTAAGAGCCCATCACCAAACCCTACCCTCACTGAACTCTAAATTTTAAAAATCTGCACTACATTGCACCTTTTATCAAACACTTGAAGCCCCATGTACTGGGATACCCTGGATTTGCATGCCACCTTGCCCCTTGAAATGTGACATCTCCCAACCCATTACCAAACAACTTTTTTAGATAACTGAACACTTTTTTTTGACATTTGTTATATGTCACATTCATTACCAAACAAACACCCCTCACCAAACACATTTATGATACCATTGGTTGGAACCTTGAAGAAAGCTGAACACAAAATTCATATGTTGTCCATTTGGTCATAAGGAGCCATGACATATGGTAGGTGCTTGATCACCAGCCTGTGTTTGATGTGGGCATATTTACCATAACACTAGTGCATTCTCTTAACCTTACATTGACATACAGTCTCCACTATTCCAAGTACATGGTTAGATTATAAGTATGAAACCTACAGCCTAAGTATCTTCAAATGACATGTCTGACCTCTTGAAAAGCTGATTCAATCATATTAATGTCCTAACTTTACATAAATTATCTTGATTTGTGTTGAAAATTTGAGCAGTCAGACAAATATAGGTATCAACCATGAAAATTGGCTCAGTCAAGAGGCATAGCAAATTTTTAAAAGTCATTAGCATTATCCTCATTCAACCTGAAACAAACTTGTGATTCACCCTGGCAACTATCATTCCCCTCAAGAAGTACATGGAATTCATGTTGCAACCAAACATGCACACAACAATCAACTCACTGAAAATACTTGAGTGGGAAGTACATGGAATTCATGTTGCAACCAAACATGCACACAACAATCAACTCATGGAAAATACTTGAGTGGTAAACACTCCTGGATGTCAAGTGCAACAAGTACTAATGATAACAAAGTCCTTCAGGTTTTGCATCTGCACTCTAACTGACATGATCTAAGAACCTGCCACATAGCTCCTTGTGGGAAGTAACGA
>Ga0209208_10009477_pt1 | contig 12789 bp, 7 predicted proteins | sample S1TSphfallax_3_FD_187694 | JGI IMG/M metagenome (GOLD analysis project Ga0209208, IMG submission 187694) | Host-associated microbial communities from peat moss isolated from Minnesota, USA - S1T2_Fd - Sphagnum fallax MG (SPAdes) (version 2) | ecosystem: Host-associated > Plants > Peat moss >...
ATAATAATTCTTGCAACAATAATAAAAACACAAGGACCACATTTGATGTAGGACCTATTATATGTGTATCATTTGCGAAGGAAGGGAAAACACAAGTAAGGTGGGTTGCTATTATAGGGCAAAAAACATGAAAGTGAACTAAAACAAACAACACTCCTCCCAATGGGTCCCCTTGTTGTGTACCTAACTCTAATGTAATGATTATGAGATCTCCATGTTGAAAAGCCTGAAAAAAATACAGTGGAGATGGGCGTGTATAGAATTATCAAACAAATGGGAAAAAATGATCCAAAAAATCGAACAAAACAATAACTCTTGAAAAATGGTTGACTATGACACCAAATTGAAGGCGTTGCAAACATCCATTTGTAACACCACCCAACCTGCATGCAAATTTAACATCACTTGAATTTTATGAACCATTGTTTCACACTCATCATGAGTCATTACACCAAATTGATGAGGACTAAAATGCTTCACAAGAATATCCCTAAATTAAATACCTAAAGTGTGAGCAATTAAACAATAAATCATTTCATTTATTGCGATGGGAGGTATGTTTCTAGACTACTTTTCCAATGCTATGAGTTGAAATGCAAAAAACAAACACAATATTAAAGGTGAAACATGACCTTGAACAATGTGCCCACATATTTTAATAAAGAGGCTGAACATGTAAAATCATAAGAAAAAGCACCTTTTTGCCAAACCAACCTAAGTACTACTTTATAACTATTTTGTTTCAAAACCTCCACTTCTTTTATCATTATTTTTATCTCTTTCTCATGTATCTTTTACTATTTTTCATGTAGAGTCCATATAATAATCGTGTGTGTGTTTGTGTCATTCATACCTACCTATTTCAAGCTTATTTACTTAACCCCTTTCTCCAATACACCTATATATAGACATAAAAAGGAACATTTTATGTGGCTTTTCATGTCCATGTTATCTATGTGGAATTGTGATGGATTTTGTTATTTTATGATAAATTTTTAGTTTAAATGAATATTTTCAATGAATTTCTTAAATTGTGATGGCAAAAATAATCTTATTGAATTTATTTTTGCACATCATGATTACATAATGTTCATTCTAGAAGATTTATTTTTTTGAAAATTGGGATTGTAAAAATATTCATTATGAAAAGTTATATTTTACAAATTACAATTGCAAGAATCCTCTTGATGAAAATTTCTTTTTTTCTACTTATTGTGATTGCAATAATCTTAAGGAAAATCTTTTAAAAAAAATTACAATTGTGGAAATGACCATGATATATTTTTTATTTTGCAAATTGCAATTTTAGGAATCCTCTTAATGATTTTTTTTTCCCTTTGCATATTGTGATTGAAAAATATTAATTCATGATGATTTTTAAAATTTTTACTGAATTTTACTTTTTTTGCAAATTGTGATTGCATAAATCCTCAAGATGGATGCAAGTGCAACACCAATAATGAAAACCACATGCATTCCAACTAATGATTCTAAATATTACATTACATTCCCCATGATTGAAGGTGTTTAAGAATAACAATTTATCTAAGTTTACAATGTATAAATAACATATATAAATAGTGAAAGTAAGAACTAACACAAGTGGAATCATAATATTTGGATAATAAAAAAAATGTAACTATATATTGTGAATTAACACTATTTAACCTTGGATTAATTCAAAGCTTTTCCCCAGACCACAAGGCTTCAGTATTTTGTTTTTAAAGAAAATCACTTTTCAAACTTGAGAGACTTCATTATACATATAAAGAAAACAAGTGAGGATTGGCAGAGAGGGGGGTTTGTAAGGCTTTTACCTCCCATGTTTCCATAATCAAAGAAACCCAACATTTAATAATCAACTTAGTTGGGGTTCATCCACAAAATGAGTCATGATAATGTCATAAGAAGCTTCTAAAGGATGCTGCTGGCTTTTGGCCCTGTAAAAGAAATTTTGTCAAATGGAAGGAAATAAGGTGATCATATTTAGATGAAATCTATAGAACATATATGCACTTGTCATCTGTGTTTTCCCACAAATCTCTCTTTCATTGGATTATTATGGTTTGGGTTTGAAGGACTTGCAAACTTTTTGCCATGGATTAGAGGGATTTGGCCATTGTTGGCAAGAAGATAGCTTGTTGGCTGATATACAACACCATTATTAGAGGGATTTGGCCATTATTAGCATAGGCAATAATGTTAATGGCCATATCAATTTGGTATATGGCTACCTATAAATATAGTGAGTTCAATTGTTGGATTTGGTGGGTATGAAAGTTCAAGAGATATTACTGTTTACTAGATGAAACATGAAAAGATTACCTCCAATGCTCATTCTCCCCCTTTATTGCTTAATGACTTGTCTGAGTTGTATTTGTGAATGTAAATTAATGTTTAAGTTTTTAAATTTATACAAATGGAAAAAAAAATGAAAATTATGGCTTGATATGGTGATTATTGTCATTGTGTGGAATGCTGGAAGATGAGTTAAAAGAGATAGATAACTTTGAACTTTGATTCATGGTACATTTAGATTTTATTAAATAAGGATTATTTCTTTAGCTTGAAGTGATCAATTGTTGTAATCAATTTGAAGTTGGGATTGATTACATTTTAGAATTTGACATGCTTTTCATATAACATTCATATTAATTTTGGTGACAAGAAATTTGGAGTTGCAAAATCCTTCGTATGGTTTTTTGCCTTGATGATTTCAGATGTAATGTTGAAGGTTATACAAAGGATTATACAAAGATGTTTTTTTATTTTTTTGGATCTCTCTGTTTTGAGAGCTATTTAAAAATTCAACATCATAGTCACAAATGATGGAAGTGATGAGCAAATTTTTTAAATATTTTTTATATCAATTTGCATGTTGTTATTCATTAATTGAGTGAAACACAATTTTCACAAAATCAACTCATTTTTTTCACCATTTCATAGTTAGTGCTGTATCCAATAACACACAACCCAAGTGTTCGCTACTTGTTAACATTGATCATTTCATTCATTGCATTCATATAATTAAATGCCCGGGTCCCGGAGGCATGAACTATATAAAGTTGTTGAGATATATCATTGTGGTAAGAAATGTTCTAAGAGAGATAGATGTATTTCACTCCCATATTGATAGATGATAAATGAACATGTAGTTGCCCAAAAAAACTCCATTAGACCCCCCTTTGAAGGCCAAACAAGGCTTCAATCTTAAGCCCTGGCAGCTTAAATAAAGTAAATAAGCAAGGGGCTAAGAAGGTAGAAATTGTGACCCTTTTAGCCCCTCTAACGGCCATGTTCAATAGGTCCGTTAATTGACAAATTTTTTTGGGTCACTTTCATGGTGTAGCCAAAGTGACAATCCAGATGTAGCTAAATTTGGCTAAAAGAAAAAATACAAAAGTCAACATTTTTAAACATCTTTTTTATATTTTTGGTTAAACTAATTGAATTATGTATGGAAATATGGTTTTTTCTTTTCTTAAAACCTAATATTATTATGGCTATTGAGAAGTTCATTTAAATTTCTCTTAAAAAAGCTGCGTTGGAAATGAGATTTTTTGGCGAAAACTAAAATGAGATTAAAATGAGATTTTTATGGCTATTGAAAATTTCATTTCAATGTCATTGAACAAAGGCTGTGTGTGTGGGAATTGAGATTTTTTCGGCGAAATTAAAATGAGATTAAAATGGTATTTTTATGGCTATTGAAATTTTCATTTAAATCTCGCTGTCAAAAGACTACGTCGGAATTGAGGTTTTTTGGCGAAATTAAAATGAGATTTTTATGGCTATTGAAAATCTCATTTTAAATTTCGCCCAAAATGGTTACGTCGGAAATCGCACCACTCCTGTTGCAGCGCACACTCTCAGAGCCTAGACAGTGCGGAGAGAGAGAGAGAGAGAGCGCGCGCGGGCGCGAGAGAGGCACGGAGACAGTAAATGCACACATGTACTTACGCACACTGTGTCTTAAGTGTGAGCTCTGCCACTTGCCCTCATAGCCTGCTGCGCTCATCAAGCATATTGCTCAGGCTTTCATTACCGGCGGAACTGAAGTACGGTATGTGCGCGCAAAACCCATGATGAGACTTGTCCGTCCGTCCGTCCGTCATTGCTTCTCTTCTTCATAACTAGCGTGAAGCTCCTTTGACATATGCCTCTTGCTTTCTAGTTGTTTCGCCCAATTGTACCTGCATTGTGATGTGTCTCTTTTTTTTTCCTGAAGAAAGGAGATGTAGGTACAGTAGGGTTTGTTGATGAATGTGGCAGTGGGTGTGGCTGAACTCTGGCTTCAAGCATTCATTCAGCTGAGAGTTTTGCAGAGAGGTGATGGGAGAACGCGAGCAGTAGAAGAAGTTACTACAGTTGGTTCGGGAGGCAGGAGGATGTGAGCTTACAGAAGCTGGTTTTTTGAGCTGGTTGCTGAAGGAGAAGAGTATTATTACGAGGGACTTTTATATGTTGCAAGTATGAGAACGATTGGAGTTTTGAACGCGTGGTGGTGGGGGGTGGCTCTGCTGAGCCTGCTGGTGGTGGTGATTCAGTGCGGTGCAGTTTTGGTGCCCATGAGCGATGACATCCTAGGTCTCATGGCGTTCAAGGCAGGTGTGCAGGACCCGCACGGTGTGCTAGAGTCATGGCAAGAGGATGATGCCAGTCCCTGTAACTGGACTGGCGTCGCCTGTGACGACGTGACTGGCAGGTAGGACTCTTCTTTCTCTCTCGGGTCTCTCTTTCGAAATACGAAGTTGTATGAAGCGCCGGGTTAAAGACTTTCACTTTGCACCGATTGTCAGCCTCCAATAAGACTTAAATCATGAGGGTTGTTTCTTTTGTTTGCGAAGTTCAGTATAGGTGAATGGCAGGTCCAGGGGTATTATGTTGTTTGAGGGCATCGGAACGAGGGCGGTAGTTCAAGTTCCCAAGCTCCAAAACAACAGAATAATCCCATGTGACTTGCCATTCACCTACTTAAAAACCTGACCTAACTTGAAATTGTGCAAGAAGGTTATGTTTGGTAATGGGTGCCTCATCATCTGCGATGAAGGTTCTGCTTGGTAAGGAACCTCTAAATACAAAGGAAAAATTAGGTCAGGATTTTAAGGAATGCAAGATTGAACCTTCTCAGTGTATGTCGTCTGCCATTGCAAGAACATAACCCAGGTCCATCTGATTGCAGGGTTACAGATCTCACTTTAGTAGGGCTATCATTGGGAGGTCAGATTGGAAGAGGATTTGTGAAGTTGGCAGAGCTTCAAACAGTGACCCTGGCATATAATAATTTCTCAGGAAGTATTGACACTGAAGTTGCACAGCTGTTGATGCTGAGTACATTCAATGTGAGCAACAATGCATTGTCGGGTGCCATTCCTTCTTTTTTCACTAGTGGCAGTAGTGGGAGTCTCACAACTCTTGACCTGTCAAACAATCTCCTTTCTTGGGCTATGCCAGATGCCTTCTTCATCAATTGCCAGAATCTTGTCTTTCTTTCACTAGCTCACAACATCCTCAATGGCTCCATTCCTTCATCTCTCAGTTCGTGTGTTCAGCTCACGCATTTGAACCTTGCAGCAAATCAGTTCTCAGGTGATATTCCCATGGGTATTGGACAGCTTTCAAAAATCAATAGTATTGACATTTCACAGAATTTTCTATCTGGACTTATCCCGGGAGAGATTGGATCCCTACAGAACCTAACAAGCCTCAGTCTCATGGGCAACAAGTTCACAGGCAGCATTCCTTCAGGACTCTTCTCTTGCAGTAGCTTGGTGGCTATTGACTTTAGTAAGAATAGTTTTACAGGGACACTGCCAGTGCAGCTACAGAACTTGAGCTCTTTAACTCTCATTAATGCTGGCAGCAACATGTTATCAGGGGGTATTCCAACATGGCTTGGAAGTCTGAGCAGGTTACAAGTTTTAGACCTTTCAGAAAACCAGTTTTCAGGGTTTGTGCCAGCTTCACTTGGGCAGTTATATGTGCTCCAAGAGTTGGACCTTTCTGGGAACTTGCTTTCAGGTAGCATTCCTGTGGAGCTAGGTGCATGTACGCAGCTGAGGATTCTGGATTTAAGCCACAATAACCTTTCTGGTGACATACCATCCCAGCTTCTTGCCCCAAATATACAGTTCTTAGCACTCTCAGGAAATTCCCTGACAGGAAGCATTCCTAGTATAAGCTCAGGGAATTGTACCTTTCTGCAGTTTCTGGACATTTCTGGGAACAGATTGGAGGGACCCATACCAGGACAGCTTGTACAATGCTCCAATCTGGTGGCTGTAAACCTCTCTGCCAATTCACTTTCGTTGCAGATTCCATGGGAGCTTGGCACTCTGCCCTTTTTGGTGTATCTTGATCTGAGCAGGAATTTCATCAATGGAAGCATCCCACCGCCTTTGGGCAATGCTGCTCACCTAAATGTGCTTGACTTGCATCAGAACATGCTCAGTGGTCCAATCCCATCAGAGATTGGGAACTGCAGTGCACTCCTTAACTTGTAATTCCTACTGCCTTCAACCAGATTTGTGACATATGCCATTTTCATTTAGCAGATAGGACTTGTTTTGGTTGTCTTGACTGTGAGCTTTGTAAGCGCAAAGAATAGAATCTTTCAGATCTTCTACATGAGGTGAGAAAGGTATCTCAATGACTAGCTCTTGATTGGTTATAGAGTTTACATCAAGTGTTCAACTGCCTACTTGACTGTTGTGCTAAGTACAAATGGTAGAAGAGGGAAAATTATGAAAAAATAGCTACAATAGAGTGCTGGATGCTTGAGGCTCTATTCACAAATTTCCAGTCTGACAGGTTGATTCTGGAGTCTGCTTCAGTGTCTGTTTGAGAGACCAATTCCATTTTCTGATGATCAAATGTGACTTTTTGAATGGCAGGAATCTGGCGATGAACAGATTAAGTGGGCAGATCCCTGTGGACCTGACAAACCTCAGCTTGCTTGAGTTTCTTGATCTGTCTTCTAACAATCTGTCAGGAGAGATTCCACCAGGTTTTCAGTTGCTTAGGAGTTTGGTAATGGTGAATGTATCCAACAACCAGCTGAGTGGCCCTATTCCCACTCAAGGTGTCTTTGTCAATGCCAGTGCACCTGAGGTTTCAGGGAATGATGGTTTATGTGGTAAACTGGTTGGTGTGGCATGTCCCCCAGGCCCTTCAAAACCCATAGTGCTTAACCCGGGAGGACCCTCATCAGGCAATCCAGTCACCCATGGGAAGGGGAGCAGAATTGTGTTAAGTATTTCAGCTATCATTGCCATCTCAGCAGCAGCAGTCATTGCAATTGGGGTTATAGTAGTCACTTTGTTGAACATACGGGCACAGACACGGCCACAACACACTACAATGGGCACAATGGAGAGTGTTCCACAGTCACCCCTTACAGAACATCTGGCACTTGGTAAGCTTGTAATGTTTCGGCAAAGCCGTAAATTATCAGGAAGTGATTGGATGGCAGGTAGTGCTCAAGCTTTACTGAATAAGCAGCATGAGATTGGACGAGGAGGCTTTGGTACAGTCTACAAAGCTACTTTGCCAGATGGTCACATGGTGGCAGTGAAGAAGCTTCTAGTTGCTAGCCTAGTGAAAGGGCAAGATGATTTTGAGCGAGAGGTTGGACTTCTTGGAATTGTTAAGCACCAAAATCTAGTTGCCCTACAAGGCTATTACTGGACCCCACAATTACAGCTGCTTGTTTATGACTTCATCCCTAATGGGAACTTGTATAGGCGATTGCATGAGCTAGGAGAGGGTGAACCACCCCTAACTTGGGATGATCGATTCAAGATTGCATCAGGCATTGCTCTAGGGCTTGCACATCTCCATCATGGGTGCCGACCTCAAGTTATACATTATGATCTGAAGTCGAGCAATGTACTACTTACTCAAGACAATGAGGCTTGTATTTCAGATTATGGCCTTGCCAAGCTACTTCCAGTGCTTGATAGCTACGTGATGAGCAGCAGATTTCAGAGTGCACTGGGATACATGGCACCAGAGTTTGCCTGCTCAAGTCTGAAAATCACTGAGAAGTGTGACGTATACGGCTTTGGTGTGTTGCTCTTGGAGCTTGTCACAGGACGCAGACCAGTGGAGTACATGGAAGATGATGTTGTTATCTTGTGTGATCACATCCGAGCATTGCTGGAGGAAGGCCATCCCCTGTCATGTGTTGACTTAAGCTTGCATGGGTACCCAGATGATGAGGTGCTTCCAGTCATCAAGTTAGGCTTAATTTGCACATCACATGTGCCATCTAATCGTCCATCCATGGCTGAAGTTGTTCAGATTTTGGAGCTCATCAGGCCAATTGTTGATGCACAGGATTTTCAATAATGCAGTCCTAGTCACACTCCAGAAAGTCAAGTACCTTACTGGGTCTGCATTTGTGAAAATCCTCTTGCCAAATTGTTTTAATTTCATTATGCATGTTGAACTGAAATTAGTCGCTTTTTTCCTCTATTACAAGCTTCACCACCTGACTTGAGCAACTGAAAATAGGCTGGACCTACTTAGTGATGTGATTGTCAATCTGCATTGTACACAGATTTGTGATGTAGATTGCAGTGTCACATTTTCTGTCCTCTAATTCTAAACTGGTCAATTGTATTGAGCTGTGTATTGTATATGTCTTTGGCGTCTGCCACTCAACATTTGTCTCTCCTGCTTCATGCTTTGGTTCATGTCAAAAAAAGGTTTGAAACAAGATCCTTCATATCAAAACCTGAAGAGCAAATTTTGGAGTACTGATGAACAGTCCCAGCAATGATTGAGATAGTCTCGGCTAACTGATTGAAGCTATCTCTCATGTCACACTGGTGCAGAAGATTTTCCAGATTCTTCAATGGATGAATGGAATGAATGATTTGCTAGTACTCTTGTGGTTTCTATCAACAGTTGCTAGTGCTTTTATCTTTTCTATCGACAATTTCTTGAGTGGTTCTTATGGCACTTGACTACAAAAGGATTCAGATCAAGCAGATGTATCTTGATATTTTGACAGTTTGGAATGCAGGGTACAAGAACAGTGGCCACCTCCTTTGGCACTCATGAAAGGCTTAATGAGGCCAAGTTCTTAGTTTTCTCATTCATTGTGCAAGTTCTCATGGATAACTGAAATGGGGGAATTGGCCACAATGTCTTTGGATTTTGTCCATTGTGCAAAGTTCTCCTCCCCTTCTTGTGGCAATGGGGCCAAATTTCTCAAATTTTCATTGATATGCAATTTCTCAGATGCCTCCCCTAATAAGGGAGGCCAGGCTACCTGAATGCTTAGGGGAAAGAAAGTCCATTGTGCAACATCTTTTTTAGATGCTTGGACCACAAGGAAGGCATCCAGCTGCGCCCTTTAAGGAAGAAAAAATAAAAGGAGTTTAAAATGCTAAAAACATTGCGTGCCAATTCTGTACATGATTAAAAAGTGGTAACAAATAATGAAAGGGTTTGGACTCAAACTGAAGCTAAGATTCATCATGGATTCACATGGATTCATCAAATCCAGGATATTTGTGGCAATCATGACATTGTGAACATTAGTGTTCTTAAATTTTGAACCATGATATATATATCGAACATTCAAGTCCACTTTCTTATAATTTTTGTCAAGACTTTCCAATATCATATCAAGTGCTTGATTTGAACAATTATATTTATTTGTCCAAATTATGTGAACTAATAGTTCACCCCAAATCTTTTATGACTTTGTATCTTGAAATTTTAAATGTTCATAATCATCAAAAAGTAACTTTGTTTTGAATATAGATGTTGCCATCAGTAAGATCTTTTCAATGATAGCAGAATGAATAATTCATGAGAGTCATGTTGATGGGTGAACCACTTTTGATGTCACAATGGTAGTTCTTCTGATGTGAGTTTGATTTTAATTGTTGTATTTTAGAAATTGTCAATAGGGACTCGTTTCCAGATTATGGACTTGAATATCCACCTAATGCAATTACTTGATATGCAAAATGTTTAGAACTACAAGAGCTATGAATTTTCAAATATTCAATTGAAAAACAAAAGTGAATTTATGTTGGAGTGCATACACCTGCAAAACAATCTATCTATGAAGGAAGGTAGTTTGTTTTGTTTTGTTTTGTAGTTATGACATTCACTGAACCAGGATGCTTCAGATCATGTTCTTGGTGTCTTTGGAAAGCTCTCAACGAGGAGGGGTGCATGGGCTTTGTTCCATGTTTGGACTGGTGGGGCAAAAGGTCTTGAATATTGAATGATTTTTTCACTGAAATTAAATAAAATTGTAGCTGAAAATTTCGGAAGAATTGGAATGTGCCTTTGGTGTTCTTAGAAAGTTCTTGATGAGCAAGATTTAATGGAATTTATTTGGTAAGATTTGGATTCAGAATGTGGGAGATATTGATTTTTAAGTGATTTCTGCTGCTGAAATAATTTCTAATAAATTCCAAAAAACCAAGTTTTGGAAGGAAAAATCAGTTGAGGACGTGGTAACACTTGGGCCAACGGCATAGGCCATACTAGTCATCTTTAAATGGGCTTTGACATAACATGGAATTTTCTTTGCTTTAAATCAGTGGATGGTTGTTGTTTAATTTCCTAGGACCATACAAGAGCTCAAAAAAAGAAAAAGTAAAATGAACTTGTAAGGATATATTTTCTTGTGGCTTTTTGGTCCACTTTGGTCCACATGCATAGACCAAATTTTTTTTGACATAATTTTGTCAATGAACACACATGGATCTTTTTATGTAAATGTCATAAAAAATGTTTGAAAAGAAGAACATTAGATCAAGCCCCATCAATAGTGAATTAAAGAAAATATATTTTTGAAAAAACAATTCGCAAAATATACATTGAACTAACATAAGTGTAATCATAACAACTTCACTCCATTTCAACATGGAAAAACCAAAATCTTATTACGATCACAACCTTGCATAGATTGAATGATATATTGTTAAATTTTCTAATCACTTCAAAGATAGAATCAATGTTCAGAGAAATGGACATTGACATATACATAAATCAACTTGTCTAAATTTCATTGTTTTCGTTTTAATTTTGTGGTGTTGCCACATTGGCAATCATCCACAAGGAGATTTAGCCACATTGGGCTATAGACTACCTATGAAAGTAAAAATTTATTAAAGTCCTTTTATATTTTTGACTATTTGCTTGAACAATGTGTAGAAACATGGAAAATTTTCAGAATTTTTTTTTTGATTTTTGACAAATGTTTTGGAAAAAGGAGAATATTCAAAAAAATATTATGGTTTTGAAAAAAAATTCACCACACAAAAAAATGTTGATAAATATTGACATTAATGGGGGAAAATTAAGGTATATATATATATATAAGGTTAACATGTTGCCCTCTTGTCATCCTTGCCATTTTTCTTGCTGTTGTCATTGCCTTCTTTGTCATGCCTATCATATAATCCATTGTCCCACCTTCTCCTCAATGTCTTTAGGATTCCCCATTGTTCTTCATGTTGTCACCTAAATTAGATCTAGTTGTCCCCAAAACTAGGATGCCCCCAATGCAAACCACATTTTTAGTGGGACATCCTACATGTTGAGGTCGCAGGCATGTGGCATACCTTAGCCTAGTTGTTTTTATGACTTGTTCAATTTTGATTCTTTTAAAAAAAATTTAAGCTCTACGTGGAAAACTACCCTTATAAATTATTTTGCTTGAATGGTATGTGCAAGTAATGACATGTTGAAGTTTTGAAATGGCCCAAGCTGTGGTGATGTCACCATCCCATGTGCACATCACTATTGAATTCACTTGGAACCATGAATTTTAATTTTGAAATTCATTGCCATCAGTTGAAGCAACTATAAGACTACCATAGCTTAGGGTCAGTTTCCACATTGACAAAACAAATAGTTTTTTTTTTTCGAAAAATTATTTCTTTTTTAAAATTTGAAATTATTGAATTTTCCATGATTTATTATGATATTGTCACATAAATAGTGAAAATATTAAAAGTGTAGCCTATATAATTATGATGATTTTCAACATGTCAACTTCATATTTTCACAAAAATTCATTTCACTATTTTGAGAATTATTGAATGATGAAATTGACCTTAGGGTAAAATAGTCCACAATTAAAAACTTGAAAGCCAAATTTGACCATATATACCTTAATTCTATTTAAGTTTTTCAAAAGCACTTAGTAACCTAGTCCAATTCCTTCATGAGTTTAGTTGTATGGTTCAATTCAAGTATGAACTTGGTTGGGCAATCTAGTTAAAGTCTAGAGGAACATGAAGTTGCAAGAAGTCTTGTTACCAGAAATAAGAACCCAAAATTGCGAAATAGCCAACACAAGGTTTCACCATAAGCAAATTCCATTGGACTCCTACCTCTTTGAAAGGTGTGTCACCAAAAAAGAAAGGGAGGTGATTTTGAGATGATAATCCTTAACATTTTGAATACAAGTTCAACAAGGTTTATTGGAAATTTCTAAGGAACATAAAAGAAGTTACAACTAATATTATTATTAAACCTAAATCCTTCCATTTAAACAAACTTTATAATTCTAACTCTATGGATGATGCACTCCCAAGTCCCGGGTTGAACCCACTTGAGGGTTCAACTATATAGAGTTGCAGAAAGTTGGGACTTGGAAGGCGCTCCCGACTTCCAGCACTAGAGATGGGTAGAGGGGAATGCTAGAAGTCTCGGGATTAGACTAGGAAGAGGGACTAGAAGATCAAGCTTGAATCTGCATCCAAGAACCAACCACAAGAGGGTTAGTTCACATTCGGGACACCTTTGGGTGTT
>Ga0209208_10009478_pt1 | contig 12789 bp, 15 predicted proteins | sample S1TSphfallax_3_FD_187694 | JGI IMG/M metagenome (GOLD analysis project Ga0209208, IMG submission 187694) | Host-associated microbial communities from peat moss isolated from Minnesota, USA - S1T2_Fd - Sphagnum fallax MG (SPAdes) (version 2) | ecosystem: Host-associated > Plants > Peat moss >...
TTTTTTTTTTTTTTTTTATTTTTTTTTTTTTTTTTTTTTTTTTTTTTTTTTTTTTTTTTTTTTTTTTTTTTTTTTTTTTTTTTTTTTTTTTTTTTTTTTTTTTTCTCCAAAATATGTAATATAAAATAGCAAAATTATTTGAATTGACTCTAGAAAAAAAAATGCAAAAAAATTTCCCATCTTTTGGTTTTAAAAAATTAACAAAATTTGTCAAAAGAGTCATTGGCTCTTTTTTTTTTGGAACATTATGATAATGGATAATTGGCTTTGCTCTTCATATCCTAAGCAATACTTGGGCTCCAGGTTGTTACACACTGCCAGTGATGATCAACCAATGAAAAAAAGGAATTGAATTTTCATGCACAATTGCATTGAATTGAAATCCAATTCAATACAATTCAACAATTGAATTAAGATTCAATTGACAAAAAATGAGATACAAATCGGTGGAGAAGCTATTGAAAATCTGTATGGTGTTGAGAAACAAACTTCTAAAAAATAAATCTAAAAAGACACAATTCCATGCCTCTTTACTTGGGAATGGGCTAAATAAGTGTCAACTACAACTTATGAAATCTAAAGTTGTCCTACCAAACCAGCTCCAATGAATCTTCATCACTAGAATTGGTTTTTGAAAGTTTTTGAAGTAGGAGTAAGTAGTGAGCATTCCAAGGTGAGGTTTTCAATTATCGATGATCCTTCCAAAATATTCTGCAAACAATAATAACAAAGTAATGACAATTGCTCCCAAATTAAGAAGGCAGTTGACAATTGACAGACAATTTTTCAAAAACAAATAAAATACATAATCCCTTGGTGAAACCAGGCATCTGCAACAGGATATTCCAATTTTGCTATCTTCTGTCACCACGGTGCAAAAACTCACAAACACGCCCTAATCCTGAGCTATCATTGTTCATCATTTTCAGTGCAAAAATTCACAAACAACACTCATCCTGAGCTATCATTGTTCACCATTCTCAGGTTCAGGATTACAAATTCATACCCAAAAGATTTGTTTGTGTTTCTTTAGCTCTCCTCTTTCATTATTCACCAATAGCATTGAAGTACATGTCCATGCAGAACAAAATGATACAAATTGCAATTTTGGCCCAAACATGTCATGTTGTGATTCACAAATAAATCCAAACCTTCAGCTTAGTGTTCAGATAATGCTCAACAAAAGAAGCATCATCATTACTGCAGGCATTTTATACAACTTCCCACCTTAACACAACCCACAGATGAGGGCTACTGACTTGCCAAAACTCAGAAGTTGATGCGTCCAGAACATTGGTGACCAGCTTTGATATTGGTTTGTATTTGAACAGAGCGGTGTGTACAGTTCAGCCTCCCGGTGCTTGCTAAAAAACAGTGGCGATGAAGGCCAAAAACATACTGATTGACCTAACAACAGTGACATGAATGTGAATCCCAGGCCAAGAAGTCACAAACTGGTGTATCCTTCCCCTTGAGACTCTTTGAAGTATATTGGCAACAGACATTGCCAAATGTTGAGAACTAAACACTACATACTGTTGACTATGAGGTTTGATGCATATGAGTTAGTTGGAAGGGTTCAACGGAAAGAGTATAAAACTTTTGTCAACAAATCAGGAGACTAGCCCACTAATTTGCAGAATCTTTCTCTCAGTACCGATTCTGACCATGATGCCGACTGCCACGCCCTCTTCCTTGAGAAGAAGCTCCTCCATTATCAATTGTGTAGCTGCTGGCCATTCCAATGTGTTGGACAGATCCCACATAACCTTGGTCAACAATGGGCCTTGTTGAGCCCAGCGCTGCAGGAGTCCATGAATTGGGTGCTACTGACCGCCCTGAAGCTTGTGAGTTGCGGTGTGGGGGCAAATATGCCAATGGCGGGTAACCCCCATGCTGATGACCACCTCCTCCAATTGGTCCCAGAATAGCAGGAGGTGAAGGAGACATCTGCTGTGGTTGATAAGACTGACCATAGAAACCATTTACTGGGGCCTGAGGACGTTGCTGATATGGGGCAACTGGTTGTCCCCCATTGTATCCAGGCCGTGGGCGCCAAGCGCCCCTGTAATTGTGATCTTGTGGCTGTGAACCATACCCAGTGTTTGGATACCCTTGCTCAGGCACCAGTTCCCTTCCCTGAAATCCTGTACTATGTGACATATGCTGAGGGGGCAGCAGTGGTAGTTGTGTGGCTGAAACTCCATGGTACTGTTGTGATTGGTAGTAGGCACTACCATTGTTTAGGGTACTGTACTGCAAACTGTTTGCAACAAGACGACGAGCAGCATCCCCCAACAAAGGTGCCTGTGACCTACACAACAAAGGACATAAACCTCTCTAATTAGCCTTAGTTGCCAAGTTTCTTAGCATATATCTTGAGTATTATCTGATTAGACTGTGCAATATGAAGGACCATATGAGAAATTTAGCTTGGACACCTACAGGGAAAAAATTGCAAAGAAATTGTCTGGAAAAGAAACTTGGTTGTTCATAATGATGAAAGACATATCACCATACAATGTACCAAAAAGTCAGGTGTGGAATGGTCTACCTGTTTTGGCCCTGGTTTCTATCCTGCCCCTGATGCCTGGATCCAGGTCCATTGTCTTCATGCCACAAGGGTTGCAGTTTTATGTCCTGCTCACTTACAGTCTGCACCACAACAGCCAAAGTGTCAGTGGTCAAGATGAACTGCAATAGTAGTCAGTGAAAAGGAGAATGGACTGTTTTACTAGCATAAAGTACATTTACCTTTTTGGGCATTATTACACCCTTCGGAGGCCTACAGATGTGTCGATGTGGAAGAGGATTCCTGTAAATGACAGACCTATACACAGAACAGAAAAAGATCAGTCAAAATCCATAGTGAGATCAGGTTAATATCCACTGTCCCAACAGATTGAATAAAAACAAAAGAGTTTTTGGAACCTGGAACAAGGAGAGGTTGTGAGTGAATAGCCAAGTCATGGGTGTAGGTTCATCCATAGGACTTGTCCCTGCTGATCAAGGCATGGAGTATGCACTAATTCACCCTTCCACACCATATCTATTTACTGAACAAAAAAGTTTATCTATTCTTCATGCAAAATTAACAACAATAACTCTCACGAGAACTGAGAAATCTTCACTTATGATTAAGAAAGCCAGGACAAGGTTAAAACTACTTTTAAATCAAAGAAAGGATTAAGAAGTGTCTGTCACTTAAGCCATTTCCAGTATCTGCTTCCACACAGTTTGCTAACTTTGAGTAAAGTGCTTACAGGACTTGATTGTTGGTGATATTAGGCATGTTCTCAACAGGTGAAGTGAACATGGCTGGACAGGCATCGCCGTCACATAAGTGAAGAAACCCATTCATACCTCCACTGCAAATAACACAGCAATGAGCTATTAGTCCAGGTTCAAAGAAGTGTGTGTGTTCCTGGGTCTTAAGTGAATGTTTCCATGGATCAACATGCAGCCTCTGATACGACTGAGGGGCAAGAAAATATATTCTAAAATGTGGCCCTTACATTTGCCAATTCACAGCGAGCACAGAGATTCAGATCACAGTCATACCTGGCGATAGGCTCTATCTCCTCATCAACCTTACGGCGCTCCTTGCCAATCAGATGAGTATAACGGTCATAAAAGGAAAACACAAATGGAGCTAGAGTGTGACTACATGAAATAAATAGCAAATCATCCAATTTGCTGTTCCTTCGACTTTCCTCGGCCTGCATCATAGCAAGAATGCCTCAAGTTAACTCCCAATTCTCACAGGAGATTCCTTATGCAATTTCACTATCCCAAAGCTTAGCTCCTGTTGCAACAGTGTGCTCAGAATCTCTGCCAAAAATTTGTACATTTGAAGATGCAGCAGAAAAATTGTACAAATGACTGTGTGCTAGTCACAATGGTGGCTAAAACTCAGAAAACATAGCTAATACAAAAAGTAAACGATATCCACATTCAAGCTGCAACAAGCTTGAGAGGTTAAGCTTCATTTCATTTCAGCTTGTCCCTGTACAAGCAAGGGTCTAAGCCTAAGCGATACAGAGGCCTACATAGAGGGTAGTTGTTGGGGCTTCCTGCACTTTGAACATATCCCTTAAGAATACCACTGGTGACTACTTGGATGCAGCATCTGCTAAAGCTACTGGAAAATATGCTACAAGATTGCAGAGAAAACTCCACAACAACAATTCAACAGTAACCAAAACAGTTCCATGAGTTCCAGCAAAACCAAAATTGATGACAACCATGAGTACAGTCATAATTGTCAACAGCAAAGTATGGGAGTCACCAGCTACCAGAACAACCCCACTGACTTCAACAGCTTCCAGCAGTGGCTGGAGGTCAATGTCATAGATTAAACAATGTACTGAGCTTGTCACAAGAACAGCAGTATTGGAAGACTCAGCCATGATGCTCAACAAAACATAAAAAGAGAAGGAGATGACCCAAGAAACTGAAAAGAAATAGCAACACAAACAGGAGAAACAAAAGAAACAACCAAATAAGGAAAGAGGACAACAAGAGTAACAAGAGAGAGAACTCCAAGAGCATGATCTTTGGAGAACAAAAAACAAAAAGTAGCAGCAGGAAAAGAATGGAAACTCATATACTTGTACATGCATGGAGCACTTATAGGGTGAAATAGCTGAAGCAAGCAGGACTTAAACTCACCGACAATGTCCATTCAACCTTGGCTATTTCTGCAAGCAACCGCTCCTCCTCAATGAAAGGCAACTTTGCAACTCCCTGCAGGATCAATCACAGTGTACACTCAATACATATGCAGAACTTTTGATGAGCTCATTAGCTTCTCAATTGGACCTCAAGAAGCAAACCCAACAATCCTAGATAAAGAAAGGAGGAGAGAATTTAGGGACTAACCTGCCATGAAAACCGCTTTCCATTCATGTCCACTGCAAAATCTGCAACAGTGTAATAACAGTTCCAATTAGTATACACACGCACACTGATTTGCCAGGCAACCTGTGTAGCAGTGAAACTCCAAGATGGTGAGTCTCTCCACTGGTGCTTGTACTCCACATAGCTGGTCTGTAATGCTACCCGTCTACCATGGCCAAAGCAATTGTCTCTTTATAAGTATTCGGTATAACTACCTATGGCCCACAAAAGCCTCTCAAATCTGCCAGACTCTTACTCTGTCCATATCCACTAAACATCTTATATTGTCATGTGATCCATTCACATATTTCCAGCCTCATGGACTATTACAATTATTGCACATCACCTACAGTGAAACCAAGTCAAACAAGCCTGTTGACTAACATTGACAATTGAGAGATTTCCATTTCAGACCATCACCTCTTAAGCACCAACTGAAACTTGGAAAGAAACCAACCAATTTCTTACCTAATGGATAGAAGTCAATGATTGGTGAATCTGGCTCAGTCATGAGAGGCCTATAGTGTGTTGGAAGAGCCTGCGCACTTCAGGTTGTCAGCAAGCCACAGAAAGAGTTAGTGAACACAGCATAGTTCATGACACCATGGACTAGAGGTGACAATGAAAAGACGAACGAGAAGCCTGTCCCTGTCAATAAGGATTAGGATTGAGACTTAACTGACATAGCACTACAAAAATGTGCATAAGTGAGGGAAGTATGAGTAAAAGTGTAGCATGAAAGATGATTTTTTGAACAAAGACAGAAATAAACAATTACATGAACGAACCTTGCAGCTGGTAGAACACCCATAAGTTGATCAAAAGGTTTGAATGGATCTCCGATAGTAAAACCGATTTTCAACTGGTCCAAATCCTTCAAATCAGAGGCAAATGGTGCATAGTGATACGGATAATACCTGAAGACACAGAAGCTCAAACAGTGAGCCAAATAAGATGATTCCATGCTGAAGAAGAGCACTGCTCCAAAGCAATGTAACAAAGAGGAAGAGAAAACCTTCACTGATTTGCTTTGTTGATACTGAGCAAATATCCAAGGATATACAATCAAGCAAAAGAAGTGGCTGGTTTGGTTGATATTGGGTTAGCGACAACCAAAAAAGTCAACAAACACTCACTGCACACAACTAACAAGAACTCCCCATATCCTCATCCCAAATCTTTGCTTGTCACACAAGCCAAGAACACAATGCAAATGGAGTTTTGTTCTTACCAAGTCCATGAACAAACACCTTGATAATAGTAGCGCATCACCCAGCATAATCCCTCGGTGAACTTCTGCACCTGTGAAACAAAAAGAAAACTAATAACTGTTCACAGCTCCCACCCACAGAACCTACAAAGAGAGCAGAAGAGTAGGTAATAAAGACACCAAATCATCCAAGTAATTGCCACTAAAAGTCTTGTCAAAACTAAAGAATAGTTCCTCAAATTACAAGTACAGTTCAGGATCAGGTTGCTGAGACAACATACCACATCTCTCTGGATTTTCTCCATCTCCTCAGGAGTCGTCACCTCAAACTTGTCCTGGTAGTATCTTTCTCTCCATCCAGGCTCACCTAATCGCACTGAGTCCTGCAATTCTCCCCCTCCACTGAAAACATCTGCCTTATCTCGCAGAACAGTCTTCAGCTTTATCTTCAGTTCATCAGCATTGTCCTGGCATACAAAGGGCAGAGAATTAAAGTAAATGCACCATCTTTTGCAAAACCATAAAGAATGGACAGACAACAGAAATGCAATAGCATGCTTTTATCTTGTTGAGATCTTGTTGGTTACTAAAGAAATGAGAAGAGAAGGATGCCACACTTTCCATACAACTCATCCCATGCTCTTTGAAAAAGGGCTGTCTAAGCTAATTCTTACATGATAGTTATGTTAAGTAACCAAAAAGGTATACTTCAAGATGAAACCAACCTGTGCTGTACTTGTATCAGCAGCCAAGTCTGTGCCTGGGGCCTCAAGTGTGCCAACTGCAGAAGCAATACTACTATCTGACTCAGATATACGAGAAAGCTTCCCAATTGGACCACGCTGAACTTCAGCTGTGAACTGGGCAGCTTGACCATTGGCTTGATTTTTGCTCTTCATGAGGGAGGCCCGGAGCATCTGTGCAGCCTGCTGATTGTTGGCTCCTGTTGCTGATGGAGAAGCACGACCATTGGAAGAATTGTGATTATATGGAGAAGGTTGAGAAGGAGTGGCTAATCGTGAAGAGTTATTTGATTGTACAGGATATAGATCTGGAAGCACAGTAGGTGCTGCATCATCCCCTCTTGGCTGCTGCCGCCGGTTTTGTTGGTCCCGTTTACGCCGATCTGCTTGCCGCTGTAACAAACAAAATATAAGACTTTCAAGATGACTGAAGTTCCTCAGAAATTAGGAGTTTCAAACCTTGAAAGAAGCAAACTGTTACAAGTCAAGTACCCTTGAGAGAAGTGAAGGCATGGATACTTAAGTCTCCTTGGGTCATTTAGTGTTGAAGATCAGCTCAGTCCAATCTGACATACATAATCAGTTGATTTCCTTTCATATACTAAAAAGCTAACTGAACTACAACTTGATCATTAGCAACCAACAGAAAGGACAGGGGGACTTTTGCAGGGACCTGATGTATACGAGCACGTTTCTGGAAAATGGTCTCTTCTTGGGCACCAATGGTTTGAATAAACTGTTGAACTCGCTTCAGATTTACCTGACATATCGACAAATTATAACCAAGTTACAGATGGTGAACAAAACCCACCAGCTTTTCCACATGGTGAACATTTCCAGAAAACTGACCAATAGGCCATAATGTAAACCATACAGGCTGAATAAAAATAGATCTTCTACAAAAATTATGACACATGAAGGGATAGTCCTTTTAGAAGGCAAACAAAAAACCACAGCCAAGAGACCCTTACCTCACCATCTTCCGTGAGATAGCCGCCTAGTAATCTGAAGTTCTTTTTGTACATCGCCATCAGCAAGTTGATAGCACCCTGAAATTAGAGATACCTCCAAAGCCATAAGCTACTCAGAAAACAATTCTCATATGACATGTTGTATGCACCAACTCACAAATGGATAGGATTAATATGGTCCCAAAAACATCATGGTTAAACTATCAGCTTGGAACACATTTCTTGAATGCAATTGTATTTTTTCCAGCTAGTTGAACTGTCAAACTCTATAGGACATGATAAGGCAGCAAACAACATTGAAGACCTGAATCACAACGGTTTGTCCATTCTAAGAGTCAACAGACTCAATTGGAAGCACATAGATAAAGCATGTCTGATGCATGCTAGCAATGTTGTGATAAGACTTTCAATTGGAAGTCAAGAGAATATCAGATTGCATTATACCTCTCGAATCTCTAATGTTGGCATATGGGGGAGAAAATCATTGCCAACAAAAAAGCACATGAAGACAAAGTCATCCACAAGACGCTCAAAATCCACCTCAAATGGAGGATTGACTATGACCATATCATATTCCAAATACTCTCGCAATGTCCATATGTGTAGAAACTGCACCAGAAGATTCATGACACGTCAACATCAAAAGATATCAGACTAGAAGTCTAGCTGCAATACACAATCAGAACTCTTCAAGACAAATCTCACTGAGCATTACACATAACATAAAAACAGCAAAAGTAAGCATGCAGCCCTCCTTCCTAAGTAATCCTAATGGCAGTTACAATCAGTCATGCACCTCAGGAAAAGTGCACATAAGTAGAAGGTTTATGCTCATTTCACATGAACTTATTGACATGCCCATATGTACCTCCTAGAAAGAAATAAAATACATGTCAAGAATAAAAGGCTTTCAGAAAAATACCCAAAGCCAAACTGACAAAATCTGGAAAAGGGAGTCTTTCTCATACAAGTAATTGGTTTGATACCTGGTATGGTGTTTTTGGCATCTCCACCCCCTCATCGCCCTTTTCATCAAATTCACCCTTCTTCCTCTTTGGCTTTCCTTCACACTCTGCAGCCAAGTGACCTAACTGGCCACACAGGAAGCACTTGTCTTGTTGCCCTGGTGTGAAGACAACCTGTATTTGTACCCACAAATGACTTTGACTTTGACTTTGATGACCCAAAACAAGAATATGCACAATGTGCAGAACCACCAGAAAGAGTGTGAATAATGTATTGTGGACCCAATAACATTTTTAAAACCCACTTGACCCACATTCTGAGTTGAGCCTTTCCAACAGAAACTCAAACAACTTTGCACCACTTATACACCCCACCTGCTATTGAATCTATCAGTACAGCCAAGTATCTAGTTTATAAAACACTTGCCTCTCTCAAAATGGAGAAGTGGGGTTCATGTGTTGCCAGAGCAAGCATAATCAAATCAGCATCCTACATGCCAACCAGCACCCATGTTACCTTTGATACTTTCAAACCTTGAAAAAACACACCTCATCCAGTTGTTATATTAATGGTGGCTTTGTACGCACATTGACCCATGATGCAACCAGCCAATCTATTCTATGAAGAAAGAAAATGGTACTCTTCACATAATGGCACATGCCCCAGAGCAACAAGCAGTCAAGAAACAGAGATCTTGTACCAAACCGTAAAGGCAATGGCGTGTATTTGGGTCAAAACCAGGTAGGTTTCTTTGAAGTCGGATATATGACATGATTTTGTGCTCGCCCTCTCCAGGCACATTTGCATCTGACAATATTACCTGTTCAAACATCAACAGGTTTGAAGAGGATCCGAAAAAGGATTAAAAACCCATCTATTCTGCACACTTAGCATCTTGCCAGCTTACACCAACTTGAACCAATTTAGAAGCACTCAAATAGATTGATTCCAACAAAACAAGCTGTGAATTCAATCAAACACAATCATTCCAGTTTCTCATACAGTTCATGAAAAGCATTCAATTTGAAAGAGATATCATTGATGTAAGGAAAAACCTTGATATTCTGCCACCCAGGATCATAGTTCATTCGATGGTGAATATAATAGGAGAGAGCAATGGAAAGGCTGGCCATGAAGGGTGTTCCAGGAGTAATCACATTTGAGTCATATGTATCTTTCTTCTCTTTGGGGGCAATAGTTCGGCCTTCTGACTCAAAATCTTTTCGTAGTCTCTCCTCTTCTGCAGCCTGATGTTAAAGCAAAAAATCCATTGATCAATGATTAAGCTACTCCTCATGATCATCACGGCTTCCACACAAGACATCAGCAGGTGGTGAGCTGTTGATAGTGTCGAACTCTTAAGGCTGTCAAAAAAATTGAAGGCTGAACAGCTGAGAAAAACCAACAAATTGTTCACATAGAATAACCTACCGCATCAGCAGCATCTTTTGCAGCTCTAAATCTTCGGGATCGCTGCTGATTCATTTTGGCCCTTGGTGCAACACCATCTAATATGTATCATGCATGGAGACAAAAAAGGTTACACATTGGAAACAGAAGAAATGTCCATGCGAATGATTTCAAAAGAGTGGAGATTGTTGTGCAGTGCCCTGCCTCCATATAAAGATTGTTGTTATGGGAATAAGATCAGTTGGTATAATTACAAACCTATAGCCATGAAAAGAAGCTTCCTCGGGCGCACAATGGCAAAGATGCGGTCAATGTACTCAAACATGCAGGTGAAAACCTCACTGAAGGTACTTGGAGAAGGCTGCAAAAAATGAGAAAAAGACCAAAAAAGAGATTCAACCACACCATTACTACTGGTCTCATTAGTTTCTGGCCATGGCAAAGAAGTGCCCACATGACAGCTCATCCTCAATCCAAAAAAACCAATCATGCTACTTCTCCTTGCGGCAAGAATTATGCCAATAGGACAGGCTCTCCAGGTCCCTATTCCCTTCAAGTGCCAAAGATATGTCATGTTTTCTAAACCCGTAAAACCTAACAATGAGAATCACCACCAAAAACAGAACCAAAAAAACAGCTACGGCCACAACCATACATAAGGAATGGCTAAAGAAAAAGACAAAAGCTCAGCAGGAAAAGCATACCCTATCCTCAGGATGAAAGCAAGGGTGTATGATGCCATTCATATCGAGGTACAAGTTGTCATACTCCATGCCATTCGGGTTCGGCTTGGTGATGTCTATTGGAATTTTCACGTTCTCTATCACTTGAGTCTCCTCTTCCTTGACATCGACGACGATGAGAGGATACTTATCCGCCAACCATCGATAGAACGCAGGGACTCCCATCTTGCACCGTCTTTCTTCTAGGAATCGCCAAAACTCCGAAACACCTCAAACCCTCAGAAGATGGGAACAAACCCACAAAACAAACAAAAAAGTATATAGTTCAAGAGCGAAACCAGATACTCCAATAAGTTTTGGCTTAGCGCCCACGCTCCTCCGCTTGCTCCAGGAGCAAGCTTTGCTCCAGACGAGAAGAGACACCACCGCATCTGCGTGAACCGGAATCGGAACGCTCCGACACTCCGACATCGACCACGACCTCGAAACAGAACGAACGATTGTCACAAACCCTAACCCTAATTCTACAGGGGAATAACTCTCTCGCCTCTGTAGTTGTTTATGAGAGGATTTCCAGAAATTCGATCCTGGGTCGACCGAAGCAAAAAGGGTTTTTTTTTTCCTATTTTCGTGCTTTGTTTTCTGGGAGCTTAAAGGAAACGCAATCCAAGTGGGGCCCATTGTTGTTTGGGTTGTGACAAAGAAGGAAAACTATAAATTAGGGTTTATTGGAATGACTTGAGATTGGCGCTTGAATGGAACATGTCAATATAAAATTTAAATTTAGATTTCGATGTGGGAACAATTTGATTGAATCTTGTTCAAAGTTTGAAATAGGTCTTACCCAAACTTTTAATGTAGGCCCAAATTATGTAATTGGACCTTTCTTTGAAACACAATGGTCGACCTAAAATATGTATTCCAATTGTTGGCCCACCCATTAGCCTAGGCCAAAATAATGACCAACAATTTTGAAAATAAAAATTTACATGGAGCCAATGATGAAGTTGAAGATTTCTTTCATTTTGGAAAGGGGAAAGGGGATGTGCATTTTTTTTTTCAATTTGAAAAAAAATAAATAACATTCATTACCCACAAAAAAATTTCAAAGGGGGTAATGAATGTTTTTTTTTTTTTGGGTCCATTGTAAAAACTCCAAGTTTTCAATAAGTCTTGTTGTATGTGAAGTTTGATTTATGGAAATAAAAGTTGTGTTCTACATGAATTCTTGTTTTGCAAATTCATGTACATATTTGTTTTGTGTGAAAATCTACATGAATTCTTGCTTTGCAATTAGCAAGCCATCTAAACAATTTTTATCTAGGTGTCATAGTTTGCATTTTATGTTTTGGGCACTCAATCAATGGAAGAATTGGAAAAGGGAGGGAGAAAAAAAAATTAGTTGTGCACCCCTAATTAATTGATGTGGATCACATTAATGTTCCACAATTTGTGCCCTACCATTAATCTAGGCCAAAAATTATGAAAAACATGTTTGCAAACAAGTTTTTAATTGTGTAATGTCTATGTCATAACATTCGAGAATATTGTTGCAAGTGTTATGTTAAGTGACATATGTAGTTCATTATCCTCTCATCATTATTTTTGCCTCATTATCATTCTCAATACATTTTAAAGAAAAACTATGTTTAACCTATGTGATGGAATTATGGGAGTTTGAATGCAAAACACATTGGTTTATGGTCAATCCAATGAGCTTCAACAACTTTTGACATGCATTTTTGGGTGGGTGCATTTGTCCATGTGTGATCAATATGGGATTCATAAATTGTTGTATTTTTTTTTAATTGAAGTTCCATTGAATATGTGTCCATAATTTATTTTTAATCCTTTGGTTGTGTTGAGTTTTGATAAGCATATCAATGTTGAAATTGCCAATTATTATT
>Ga0209208_10009479_pt1 | contig 12787 bp, 14 predicted proteins | sample S1TSphfallax_3_FD_187694 | JGI IMG/M metagenome (GOLD analysis project Ga0209208, IMG submission 187694) | Host-associated microbial communities from peat moss isolated from Minnesota, USA - S1T2_Fd - Sphagnum fallax MG (SPAdes) (version 2) | ecosystem: Host-associated > Plants > Peat moss >...
ATTGTGGCGGTGTAGCCATTCTTCTTTCTGTCCTTTGTTATGTAATACTAACATGAAATGTTTAATAATCCTTGTAGGAAAATCATTGTGTGCTAGTTTTGATTGCATTGTTAGTATTTTCATAATTTTTTTGTGACCTAGGATTTTATTTTAATTGCTTTGAAATAGTTACACTGGAAGCATTTGACAAACTGGTAATCTTTTCCACACTTGTACTTCATTCCAAATTGTTAGCAATTTTTTTGCACCAATGACATATTGTATGTATATTATATTGTGTTTTTCCCAATGATGTTATGTTGTGGGGAACCATGAAGGACATGCAAAAACCACGTCTAAAACTGCAATACTAGAGGGACAAACTTTTGGTGGACCATCCTTAGTTATAGTGAACAACATGGCACAAGTATAAGCATTGATGCCTTTTTGCCGAAAAAATAAAAATAAAAATCTTGCAAGGAGATTTGAATTTGTCCCAAAGAAGTTTTGCACACAACTGGAACCAGCGGTTCTTTGATTTTAAAAATTTGAAAACAAAAAACCAGAACTGTTGGTAACATGAAGACTGTTGCTGACTTTGATTAATGCTTTGGACTTGAAGGTGGAGATTTTACTGAAAGTTCAGCACATCAGAAGCCTAGTGGCATTTACAAGATTTTTCATCAAGTCAGGAATGAAAGCTCAAAAAACCAATAATTGTCTTCATTGGGGTAGTTTTTCCTTCATCTCAAGGTCTCAAGCCTGGAAAGTAAGCCCCATTCTGCACAAAACCATCAACTACACTGGTGTAAAATTCCTCAGTGTGATGCAATAATACCTTCTCAGCAGCAGTTCTACAACACATCATCATTTGCTGATTGAAGAATGTAAAAAATGCAGTTCTGGTGGCAATTGATCTCTGAGAACCATGAATGTCTTTCCCATCATCAGCCATGTTTGCACATGTGCAAAACTACTCTCTCCAGATATTAAAGCATGAACACTGGTACTTCAGCAAATTCCTAATTCCTGCAATGAAGAGTTACTGCAGTGAAGGCCTGACCTCCAAATTCATTCGCTCCAAACCAAGGCAGTTCATTTTGACATCAACTTGATGCCAAAGCTTTTAAGCAGGTGGTGATCTGTGTATAGTTTGTCACAGGGCTCTCCATTTTTGCAAGCTTCTAGCACTGGTGTTTCTTGTAGCAATGAGTGCTGTTGAAAGAAAGGCGGCATCATGTGTGCACAAGAAGCTTTGCTTGCTTCACATGTACTCAGTCTTCACTTGTTGAAGTTGGATGTTAATACCACTGGTGAAAGTACTGCACTCTTTTACTGTCAGCTGCACATAAAAAGTAGAGCCCCATAGTTGTTCACCAGTAGCAGCTCTTACAAACAAGGAATCTTCCCTGAGAACAGAAATAATGATGACAGCAGTGCGTTAGAGATAATTTGTCTTTGTTTTGGTAAGGTGTGTAATATATTGTATGTATATTCTTCTGCTATGATTCAGAGAACAGTCTAGGCATGTCTTTTTCCACCACTGATCAACAAAATTCAAGGACAAGTTGCCAGATAGAGAAGGGCAAACAGATCATGCATACCATCACAGTGGCCTCCTACAATGGTACAACCTCCAGCCATGTAGCAACGGTAGAGCAAAATTCAAGGGCATTCAGAGGCAGCAAGCTGATATGGCAGATGAGCACTTTGTATCCCCCATATCATGATTGTTCAATTCACAATGCTGCAGAGCTAGGTCACATGACATGCCTGCACTCAATATCTGAGTCACTGAGGAACTCTATGAAAGTCAAAAAACGGCATTTCTCTAACTGTAGACCCCACCCAACTACAACCCTAGTGATTTTCTTTCACAAGCCCAGATGCTCTGGTTTAAACTCATCCACCACATGTTGAAGTTTGTGTGCTCTTCTTGCGCAACTACACTTTCACCCCTGGTTCTGTAAAATTTTATTCTATCTGGACAGAACAAGCAATCAAAAATTGCTGGAGCAAGAATGATCAAATATAGTGTACAACACCCAGGGCAGTGTGAGCAGCTGCACTGCACTTCACACAATCTCAGAATCTGTTCATGGTCTTTTGGGCAACCATCTATGGTGTAACAAATCACTGGATACAGTCCTAAGAACAGAGGGTGGTTTTTTGTAAAGCCTGCAAAGATAGGAAAGAGAAACCGATTACCTCATCCACTCTGCATGTAGCTGGCATGGTGCAAATGACCAGACTGTAACCATGACTACCCAGTGCCTTCCTCTTGGGATTCTGCATGCTGCAGAGCAGCAAGCTCTCCAGCAGACCCTTTCGAATCATCCCTCCAAGTGTGGCTTTCAGCACGCCACAGGTGTGGCTTTCAGCACGCCACCACTGCTTGCAACTTGCTTCAACCACTTTCACTGATGAGTTCACACAAATATGACCAAATCTGCTCAAGTGTTCTCCATCTTCAGATCACAGCATGAAGAAAACTTGCAGAAGAGAGGAAGAATACATAGAAGCTCCAATCACAAACTGGTTGACAGATGCTAAAATCTCTCTCTCTCTCTCTCTCTCTCTCTCTCTCTCTCTCTCTCACACACACACACACACACACACACACACGTGTGCGTGCATTCTGCCTTCCATCCAAACCACAAAGAGGATCGAAGCAAGCCAAACATTATGCAGGGTTATGGCATATCATTACCTTACACCAACAGCCACATCTGAAATTGCCGCAGGACTGCTTATAGACTGAGCACTAGTCTCTTTGACCTGCATTATACCCACTCAAGACCATGAACTGTAATTTTCCACATCTCCAAGATGCATTCGTAAAGAACAGATGGCCCTAAGCACAACCTGATCTGATGTGCACAGCTGAACTCAAAGCTTGCACCTCTTGCAGTCCCCTTGCTGATTCTACCATGGCTCTTTCAAATACTTAAGCTCTACACCCGTGTCCTGAAAATAACCTCCTGAGGCAACAGGCATGAGAGGGGACTGGATGTAGCACTCTTTTAGCCGCCACATGAAAGTGCAGCACAATATGCAGACTCAAACCTTAGAGCAGCAGCCAGAATTGTTAATTGCAACAATTCTAGCTGCTACTCTCAGGTTTGAGGCTGCATTTTGTGCTACATCTTGGCACCAAGGGCAATGAGCAATGGCAACAAGTTCTTTGCCTCATTTAGAACATCAATGACGAGACATTTAAGAACTCATCTACAAGGTGACTGGCCACACCTCAGGTTATTCTTTATTTGCAGGGGCCATAAGCCTCCTCATCAATAAGCATCACATGTCTAAAAACATCACACTTTGAAGAGCCTATTTCAAGTCACTGTGAAACAGACTCATAAATTTCATCTGAGTACTTGGCCACAACACCATATCTATGAAATTGCAGAGAAATCTCCACAACACCAATTTGAAGGTAACAGAACTATAAGTGCAGCCATAACCTTATGTGAGACTCACAAAGAATCAGACCTCACCTCCATCACCAATAGCAGTGACAAGCTGCCATGAGTACCTACTGACTTCATCAGCTCTTGAAAGCGGGTGTAAATAAGTATATAATAGTCTGCCCAATATCTGGACAAACCATTGAACAAAATCTGTGTCCTGACTTTCAATTGCAGTTCTGAAAGCAACAGAAAAACCCAGTCATGATGTTGGCTAGCACTTGAGAGATGTACTTGGACACAGCACCACACAAATTGTCTTTCCTGTACTTGTCAAGTCAAAATGGATTGAAGAGACAAGGTCAAATGTAGTGAACAATACAAGCTCTTTGCAAAAAGTAAAGTTCTTGAAATTGTAATAAATGTGTTGATGATATTATGACATCACAAAGTTGCTGAACTACAACTGCCTGATCTTTGTGCCTATAAAGAACTGGAAACACCACAAAACTGCACAGGGACATTATTATGTTCATGACCAAGATATAGCTAAATAAACTGTGTCTGGAACTTTGACTTTATCAAAGGAAAAGGTGCACAACAACAATGCTACACTTACAAAACTGGCAATATTGAAGCTGAGTACCAATATTATGTGAAATGCATGCAGAACTGCTAACAGATGAAGCCGCGAAAGTGGAGACAGGTCTTCTACCTATTTATTAACCCTTCACAATATCTAGGCCTCCAGCTGAGCTGCAATTGAAGTCCTTTGAGAAGGTGTGACATTTTGAACATGAGCTGCAGCCAGCTTCTTTGTGAGGGTAGAGTACAGTTTTCACATCACATGTGTCTTTACCAAAAGCATCCAAGGTGAACCTTATTCACCTCCCAAAACACTTGAGGACTGAGGATGTGATAAGGGAGGTGACAAATTGCATGCCTGCAGTTCCTCCTGGAAAATATGACAGCACATAGTATAGCAAAGCTAGAACCTGCAATAATAACAACAATACTCAGTCATAACGTCCCCATTCATTTGTGAATAAAATATACAAGTTCAAGAACCCACACTCTTTGTACACATCAGTCTAGGATGCAAACAAGAGCCAAAGGACACTCAAAAAGTCTGAGTAGAAGTCTCAATGAAACAAACCTGGACAGCTGCACAGATCACAGAGAATATATAGCTGTGGAGCACCATAGAGACATAGATCGTGGCTGCCATGCTCCCAAGGAAGCCTGCTGTAAATGGCAATCTCTGCACCACCAAGTACCACATAAGAAAATATGATCCACATGAAAAAAAAGATTATTGCCAGAGACCATAGCTGGATGCTGCAAACACTGCAGATTGCAATCAATACACCTTGAAATTAAGTTACTCCAGTTTCTATACATGTCACACAACCACTGCATGCACTACAACAACAATAACATCATTCTCTCTCTCTCTCTCTCTCTCTCTCTCTCTCTCTCTCTCTCTCTCTCTCTCTTGCAAATATAGAGGTGGCAGCCAAACCCAAGGATGGAAGAAATGAAGCAAACCTCTTTGGAAACCATGTGTAGAAACTGGGTCTTTGGCCCTTTAAGGGCAAAAAAGGAGCCAATGATGAACAAACAGCCAAGTGTGAAAGAGATGGCAAACTTTTGCGGGAACAGCACAATAACCGGAAGGAACATGAAGAAAGCCATCAATATGAAGAAGACTCCTGCTGCAGTCATGATGGCAAAACACGTGACTGCCTGCCTGGATGGCACAAAGCTGGCAGCAGCCTGTACATTCCCTGGTAACTCTCTCACTCCTTTCGTCACACTGTCCACACAGATCCGCAAAAACCATCACTGCTTTAACACTCAGTCATGACCCCCCTCTAATCCAAACAAACATCCATTTTTTTGCCAATTCTCACAACTACTTCCCACCATACTCCAATACCTATCCCAAATGTAGGGTTTCTTTTTCCTTTTAAGCTTCTCTGCAGAAGGAACTTAGGCTTCTGCATTCTCTAGTGCAGATTGGATTAAGCACGGTGCTCTGATTGATAGCTTCAACTGTGTGCACTAGTTTGTAACCCTAGAGACATGCAGCAACCCTGTTGGCGGAAGATGTAAAGAGAGCTTTTTTTCTTTTTCTATGCTACGGGAATATACCCCGATGCTTGCAACATCTGAGCTGAGATGATTAGCTTTGCAAATCCGCGAAAAACAAGCTTCAAGCTCACGCAATGGAACGTGAGAGAGCCAGCCCCTGGTCGGTCGCGACTGGTAGCCAGTGTCCACCAGCTCGAACAACAAGGAGGTCATGACTACTAGCCCTAGGAGAGAAGAAATCTTACGAGTTGAAGGCGCCGACGATGGTGTTATTGGCGGACTTGAGAAGCGGTGCAAGAGACTCTGGCACAGCTGATTCCAGATCGCGTCCAGTGGAGGATGGATTGGCAGCAGCAGAAGCGCCATCAGAGCCACCGCGAGTTGAAGAAGCGTAGGACCGCCACGCTGCCAGCACGGAGCCCGCTTGCCCCACCTGCTGCTGCTCACCACTACTCTCTACCGGCGACGGCATCCATGCTTTCATCTTGCTCTGGATGGCTTGCCTCCACCCGGTCTCTGGAAGTGCCGTTGCAGCAGTCGCCATCTCTGCACATCAACAACTGGATCTGCTTCCAAAAACCAAATCCAATAACCAAAAAGCTTCTTCGATTCTCTTCGTCTGGTTTTTTGCTCAACTCTTGTGCTTCCAGAAACCAAATCCTATAACAAGCTTCTCCGATTCTTTTCGTCTAAGTTTTTGCTCTGGCTAAGGCACCGTCTCATCGTCGCGCACGGCTTCTTCTTCATCTTCTTCCTCTTCTTCTTGTTGGTGTTTGTGGACCCCTGCTTCTTCTTCGTGGGAGCTGCCCGAAGCGTATGTTTGAATGGGGCATGTCAGGTATTTTTGTTCGTATTTTCTGAACCTAGTGCCGCCGAATGGGTTCAGTTTTCGTAGATTTGAACAGAGCTTGTCATGTATTTTTGTTCGTATTTTCTGAACCTAGTGCCGCCGAATGGGTTCAGTTTTCGTAGATTTGAACAGAGCTTGTCATGTATTTTTGTTCGTATTTTCCGAATTCCAGTGTCGAATGGTGTAAGTTTTTGTGTACTTGAAGGAGGGAATTCGAAGTATTGTTTTTGTATTTTCCGAATTCCAGTTGTGATTGGACTCAACTTTTGTGTATTTCAGGAGGGCACGCGAGATACTTTTTTCTTATTTTTCCATACTCCAGTGCCCAAGTATGGTGTTGGCTTTTTTGTTTTGTTTGACTCACAATTTCTTGACTGCCAAGTTTCTTCTTTTCCAATCTCTACCAACTCTCTCTTACTTACATGGTTCTGCGTTCCTAATGGCCTGCTCGGAATCTTTTTCTGTAATCGCGGAAGGTGATACCTGCCATGCATCATCAACAGAAAGAAGAAAAACTAGAGCAGATCTGTACACTCAATAGAGCCCTTTCTCACTCATGTACGATTCGATGAGAGTTGCAATTCAATTCAACCATCTCCAACAAATCTACTTCAATGAATCACAAGTGTGTTATAATTCAGAGATGTTTCAATTCAAAAAAAAATCCTATTTCTATGCATGTTCATCTTCAAGAAATCAGCTTCAATAAGTCTTAAGGGTTAGACTTCAAAGCAATCACTATTTAGAGCACAAAGGATAAACAGTATTAATCTTAAAGAAGGTGAATATTTCATGTAGACCTCACAGATCATGTTAATTAATAATCAATCCAAACACAAGTACAAACAAAGCACCAACACTACTACACAGCTCACTTAGAGATAGATGAAAGCAAATTCACCAAAGCATCCATGTGACACAACCGAACCCTAAACAGAACTGCTAACAGCTAACATTACTAGGCAACATGAAATAGCAAGCTCTGTTCCTCAGCCTGGCATGACACCAAAAATATAATTTTTAAATGCTACAATATCTTCAGTAAACATGAGGCAGCATCTTCCAGTAGAGTCAATTAAAACGGAAGACTAGCTAGTCTACATTGTACTCTCCAGGGCATGTAGGAAGTGGTACAGAACCAAATCAGGACACTATTAACCGTTCCAATGTTCTCCAATGTCAGTTCACAAAATTTTAGTCAAATGCAGTAACCATATCCCCAGGCTCCAAAAATGAAGGGAAAAAAAAAACTAATATTTGACCCCCAAGCATGTTTTCCAACACAGGAAAATCTTAAGCATTGAGAACTGTCATGGTTGGGAAAAGCTGAAACCACTACTGCTGGGAAAATTCACAGTTTGCAGACTTGCCAGAGCTTTCAGTGAAATCCTGTGCAGAGTACAAACATGCAGGAGTTCCCTGTTGCTTTGAAAGAATGATCTTTAACACATTAGTGTCTCCCACCACCTCGTCCACCATACCCAGGAGAAGCAGCCCGGTTCACAGGTGGGGATCTGCTATGTTCTCTTGCCCGCACATCACTATAACGATCATAACTACGGCTGCGACTGCGACTATATGCCCGTGAACGACTAGGACTCCTGCTATAGCTCCTGCTTCTGTTCCGACTCCTCTCCTTCTCTCCATACCTACCAGCATCTGGGGCACTGTATCTGTCACCACGGTTGCTATATGCATCAGCATGTCGGTCACGGCTACCATACCCACCACTGAAACCATCTCTTCCTCCACTATCACGTCCACCACCCCAAGATCCCCTTCCACCAGATTCACCTCGTCCCCCATGGCTACTTCTACCACTCACTGAACGACCACCAGAGTCTCCATTACCCCATCGGCTAACCATCCCTCTTCCTTTGTACATGCCACCACTGCGGCTGGCTATGTCCCTCAGCTCAGCTGGCACCTTCTGACCAGCTCCTTCCAACACTTTTATGAGCTCTTTTGCATACTTGCCATCTTGTTCAGAAAAGAACGTATGAGCCTGGCCAGTTGCACCTGCCCGGCCTGTTCGCCCAATGCGATGCACATAATCCTCCACTCCAGTTGGGAAGTCATAATTGATCACCATCCTGAATTCAGACAACTAACTGTTACAAAGGGGTTGCCAAAATATAATTTGTAAATATCAGAGATTGAATCTTTTCTCTTTGCTTGCACTAGCTCCCTCAAAAAAACTGGGGAATCCCATTACATGAGGTTACTAACAAATCTCCAGAAGAAAGCTGATTACCTTATGTCTTTAATGTCAAGCCCTCGTGCAGCCACATCAGTGGCAACAAGAATAGGAGTCCGCCCTGCCCGGAACTGAGAAAGGACAAAATCCCGTTCACCTTGAGACTTGTCACCATGAATTGCTGCCGCACCAAATTCCCGGCCCAAATTACGAGCCAACATGTCACACATGCGTTTGGTTGAGCAAAAGATGATAATCTTGGCACCTTGCTCTTGGGAGCGCAAAATCTGCTCCACTCTTCGCTGCTTTTCATAAGGCACTACTACTTCCACAACCTGTTGCCAACAAATACCATATCAAACAAATCCATGAAAATGCAATAAAAACTCCAAAATAACCCTTGAGGTCCACCACCATGTCAGTTCCAGCCAAAGAAAAAACATCCTCAAAAACCCTTTCTATCCTTATGTCTGTAAGAATAACTCCGATTCACCCACATATCTGTGAATGAATGACTTAGATGCAAACACATTTTTTAAGGCTTCTTCATAGACAAACTTCCAGAGTAAGAGCATTGTGATTATCAGCAGATGGCATGCAGTGTTTCCTGACTTCTCAGATGCATGCATCATTGTTACCTGAGTAATTGACTTGTTGGCAGCTAGCTCATCTGTGTTACCAATATTGACCTGCACTGGATCAACCAGCAAGTCTCCAGCAATTTTGCGCACTTCCTTTGGCCATGTAGCTGTGTACATGAGGGTCTGTCTTTGATTTGGAATCTCATTCACAATCTTGCGGATCTGAGGTTCAAATCCCATATCAAGCATGCGATCTGCTTCATCGAGCACTAAGTAGGACACCTGCTTTAGGCTCACCTTCTTCACTTCAAGGAAATCATTCAGCCGGCCTGGTGTGGCTATTATAATATCAGCTCCACGCTCAATGTCTCGGAGCTGTGGTCCTTTTGGGGCACCTCCATAAACACACTGCACAAGAAGTCAAGAAATTGAACAATTTAACACCTCCATGTATAACCCACAAAAAGCTGCAAAAAACCCACTTGGTGGAAAGAACAAGGAGTTCCACAATTACAAAGCACCCTGATTACTGTATTTTTTGATATGCGAATGGGTGACAATGCATATCACAGACCATCCATACAAAAGGGGTTAACACAAAAGAAAAAAAAAGTTACCGTGCTTGTTATGCGTGATGATCTTCCAAACTTAACACACTCATCCTGAATTTGAGTTGCCAGTTCTCGAGTGGGGGCCAGCACAAGTATAGTCGGTCCCAAGCGAGAATTTTTTCGCCTGCGCTCCAGATGAAGAAAACCTGGGAGTAGGTAACCAAGAGTCTTTCCTGATCCTGTCTTGGCAATGGCTACTATGTCCCGGTTTTGCATGGCAATGGGCCATGACTGTGCCTGTATGGGAGTTGGTGCCTTGAACCCAGCTGATTGAAGCTGCAAATCAGAAACATGCACACTTAGCATACTTAATGGGGATTGGGCAGGTTTGACATAAATAGAGACCAGAAAGAAAATTGTGAGGCACACCAACAACAGAAACCCAGGACCAATATCCAACCCCACCACTCTCTACATGCCCCTTATTTCTTAAGCAGAGATAAACAAACTGATGCAAATATTCAAGCAACAATCCCCAAGGATAGTGGGTGCTGCATGGTTGCCTGCTGGCATTAAATCCAGGGGGGGTCTCAGCTGAGATGCGGCAAGGGGACATCCTGGCTCGCCCTAGCAGCCACGACCCCTCCTAGCTCAGCCATCCACCAATGGTGACGAGGCCACCAGCAGAAAGGGTCCACTGAGTTCAGATGCACGCAGTCCCCGACAATTAGGAGGTGTGCTATAGTTCTGTTGTACACGGGCACAGTGTACGACATAAGCTCCAAGCTGGAGCAAATATCGCACCTGCAGCAGCCCCCAGGATACCGGTCACCGTGAGTTTGACCATCCATCCAAGAATCCGTAGAGTTATAGCACTATCAAAGAAAAGCAACTAAGAATTCACTCTGCAAGCTAACCCCAAGGACCATAAAGTGATTATAAGCTTGAACAATTTCTCAAATGCTACATGACCAAGAATAAGAAGAGAGAGAAAATGTCAATTCATGATCGAGCAGCACAACCTTAAACCTAACTTCAGACATACTCTGGCCGTGGTGGTAGAGCACCACTCTACATTTTGACATGTGATTATTTCAACATCACACTGGAATTTCAGCACATATCAATCAAATGTAACCCTAATGGACACCATACACCAGACAAAAGGCCTCGAAATGGAGACACATTCAGCACACCTAAATAGACCTTCTGCATCAGGAAGCACAGCTAATCAATTTCCAGGACTCATGATGAAATACCTCTCTCAGTAGGTCAGGCGAGAATCCAGCAACATCAAAGGTCATGTAAGGAGCTGGAACATTATCACCCTGTAAAAAAAAAAACCACAGCACATATCCCCAATCAGCATCCCACAGTCAATTTACAATTCCAAGACCCTTACACGACAGGCAAAGGGAGCAAAGAATATTTCAAATCACCACCACCAATTCGTCTCGTTGCAAGTCACATACCACGGCCGTTACTTCATGCAATCTTCGGTAAGCATCAACGTCTGCTGCGTCTGCGGCACCATATGCCTGTGTTCGTGGCCGTTTGTATTGCTCTTGATCATAAAAATCACTGTCCACATGACCATGCTTGTGCCCACTATTTAGTCCCATCCCTGGAGTGCTTGATGCAACAGGGACTGGGTTATTCACCGAGAGAGAACCCATTTGCATCCCTCCAGAAGCCTGCATTCATACCCGTTGTGACCACATGAGACATCAGAAAAGCATGTAATTCCTCGAACAATCACAAGATGTTTGTAGTTATAGAAGGCCAGTCTGAACCCCATACTGCAAAATTCAGTCACCTGCACAGCATGAAACTGACGATATGCAACTTGAAGAAAGTTGCCTGTGAGTCCCGGGAGAAAGAAGATTCAAACAGGAGGCAAGGAGGGGTAAAGAAGAATAGGATGAAAACCTGATGGACTCGTGGCATCGGAATGGCGGCCAGCTTCGGCTGCTGCGCCGCAATTGCAGAACCAGAAACAACACTAGATCCCTGGAAGCCATTGCTGCCATTAAGGTGTCCATTGACGGCATGTCCGTTGAGCATCTCGGATCCAGTAACCGATGCCGTCAGACTGGTTCCCAACACGACAGACGAAGAAGGAGGGGGCCCTGCGACGTGCATAATAGGAGGAGGAGCTGCTGCGCTTGGTGGCGGCAATGGCTTATCATATTGCGTGACATTCGTGTCAGGGTTCCAGTAATAGATGTATCCCGTGTTGCCATCCACCAAAGCTTTCCAAGGATGCGGCAGAGTCGGATCCGGAGGTGCATACCTCGGCGCAGCAGTGGTTGCCGCTGCCGCTACCATCCTCACAACAACACTCTACCCCTTTGCTTCTTCCCGGTTCACTTAGTACAAAAGTCCGGAAGAGAAAAAAGGGGGAAAAAAGGAAGAAAAAACACAAACAGCCTAACCACCACCCCTTCCCACACAACAAGTGCTTCACTCCAGGAAGATACAGAGACCGAATTTTTTTTTTGAAACACACAAAAAAGTCTTCTGCAAGGGTAAAGTCCGTTAAAACCCCACGACAAAAAGAAACGAAACCCTCCTATCTAGACACGATCTCCACGGACCCAACCCGGGAGGGAAAGAAAGCAGCAGAGAGAATAGAAGATTTAGGAAAGAAAGAAAGAAAAGAGATGCGATCGCGAGAGACACAAGAGAGAAAAACTCCACAACTAAGACTCAGCAGAGAAAACAAGAGACTCTAGAACGAGAAGAGGAGATGGGAAGAGGACGGAGCGCGAGGAGCGACAAAGACTGCGAGATCGCGGGACGTAACGTTTGCAACTCCCGGAACATTCTAGACGCCGGGGAGGAATGGATGGAGGGAAGGAGGGAGGGGAGGGGAGGGAAGGAGGCGCGCCAAGAACAACAAACCGCTGCCTACCACCCAGCCACCCAGCCACCAGCACCCCCACCACCCTCCCTAAGCAAAAGAAAAACTTACAACCCCTTGAGCCTGTTTTTTTTCAAAAACAATTAATGGCGAGATTTCGCCAAAAAGTGATATCAAAAAAAAAAAACTTCAAACTTCAAAAATGAACTGATTTTGGAGGGTTTCAATCGCCAGAAGTGAAGAAAAAAATGGCAAAATTCAC
>Ga0209208_10009480_pt1 | contig 12786 bp, 7 predicted proteins | sample S1TSphfallax_3_FD_187694 | JGI IMG/M metagenome (GOLD analysis project Ga0209208, IMG submission 187694) | Host-associated microbial communities from peat moss isolated from Minnesota, USA - S1T2_Fd - Sphagnum fallax MG (SPAdes) (version 2) | ecosystem: Host-associated > Plants > Peat moss >...
TTTTCTAATTGAACATAATTATTCACATTCTGTAATTTATAACTTCAAACCTGAATTAAAAATTTGGAAAACCTATAGTGTAGTTAAAATAATTATTTTACTAATTTTAATTTCATAAATTAGATATATAATTTTTTAATTCTGTGATTAATCATCTATGATAAGTATTTTTTACAGTAATTTTAAAGTAATTATGAAAATTAACATTATGTTTAGCAAATTATTTTATTTATAGTTAATAATTAGCAAAAGAAAAAAATTATTTGACCTATAATTTTTTTATAAACTAAATGTAATTATACAATAAGTAATGTAATTAAGTGAATAAAGTTTTTTTTAAATTCGTGTAAGAATTTACTTTCTAATAGTAATTGTTAATCCATTACTTATAATTTTAACATAAATATTTAAAATAGTTATTTTTAAAATTATAATCATTAAATTAGTTTTACATTTATTGTATTATATATAATTCGAACAGATTTTTAAAAGTAATAAAATATTTTTAAATATCTTAAATATTTAATTATTTGTGAGTTATGTATTAATAATTTGTGAGTTACTAGATAGTTAGTTTGTTAAATATTAAGAACTTATTGTTTATTTAAGTAATTGATACTAAATATTGAATATTTGTAGTGTGTAATTTATAATTTAAATTCATGTAAATTTAATCATTATTAATTAAATGATTATCTAATTATCTAGCACTTGAATTGTTTAGAAATCTAAAAACTAAGAAAGTAAGGCATGAAAAAAGTTTTGGCATTACAACTTAGTTTGTGAGGAAGTTGGAACTTCAAAACTTATCCCATATTGTTTGTTCTTCATTCCTATTTTGAACACTATATAAACAAGGGGGTGTGGTCATACAATTTCACATTAAAAAATTTGTGCACATGGAATGAACTAATAAAAAAGGTCAACCCAAAAAAAGAAACAAATTATGCACATTTTTAAAGTGCATACCTTCCTAACCTACTTATTTACCTAGCTAGGTAGGTACTTAGTTTGACCTACCCACTTAGGTTGACCTATGTACCTACCTACCTAAATACGTACCTATATGAGTAGGTATTTAACTTAGGAAAGTAGAACCTACCTTTTTTTTAAAAAAACCTAAATAGGTAGGTTGGTATGTAACCTAGGTTTGTAGGACATATTTGTGTACCTACCTAAGGTCCTACCAACTTAATATTAATATATTAATATATTTCTTTTTAATGCCACGTGGCATACTTACATTGGGCCACATGTCATAATATAATATCATCCAAGTATTAGAATTGAACATCCTAAATTATTTCACAATAATATTAATAATATTTTAAATAATCGAATATTAAAACACATGCCAACACATCATTTGCCCTTAATTGTTACCAAAATAGTTACATCTTAGTCGCATGTGACAATACGTATACAATATAGTCAAAGGATGAAATGTATTTGTTGATTTTTTTCATACAATACCTTTTGTCATTTGTGACTAATTTATCACATGCAACTTATCTTAGGCGATATAGGGATTTTAATTGCAAAATGTTTCTTGCGATTAAAATTTAGTTACAAACACTAGTCGAAAATACACATTTTTCTTCTAGTGTAGGAAGATTGACAAGCAATTCAATCACTCACATGGACCTGCACAAACCAAACAACAAGTTGGTTAATGCATAGTGTGAGCATTTTGGTGCACGGACGAACCACGGGCAAACACGGACTCACAAAACTCACCACAGCCCAAACTTGGGGGAAGCCACCACCTTCCCCCTTATAGTATACTTTGTGTTTGGCCACAAGACCAGCACCCAAATGTCATTTTGTTCCGAGACTCCCAAATCGGAGTTCCGAAATTTTCAAAGTTGAGTCTCCCGCAACTTTGGGGGGCCCATAACTTTGTGTGGAAACCTCTAATTGAAATGAGGTCTAAAAAAAAGTTGTAACCCTCGTTGAGATCTTTTCAGTGGTATGTTGCACACCACCTACACACAAGGAAATCAGGGCAATTCCCGACTTTTAATGGTTAGGAGTCAAATTTGTCAATTTGACTCCTGGCACTTCTTTTGGCCATAACTTGTGTTTTGAGTGTCCAAATGGGTCATGCGAACCATTTTAGACATTTATGTTCCAAGAGCTTTCCAAGGATATAAGGAACTTCTCAATCTAATAGGTTTTCTCCCCTTCAATTACTCTCTAAAAATTCAAGAGTCCATTAGGACTTTAATTCCCAAAATGGGAGCTCACTTAGGAGTGTTGCGAGTGTGAGGGTTCATTCTTTCACACTCTCCTACACTCCTGGGAACATGAGATGTGATTCCCGAGCTTCCCTCTTGGCCCACACCCTTGCAAGCCCTGGCCTTGGTCATGAACCCAAGGCTAAGGTTGCGACATTTCATGTTCCATAACATCAAAGATGCAACACTTGAAATGTTTCACAAAGTCCACAAAGGCATAAAAAATGTTGATTTTCTTGATTTTGTTTTAAGGAAGACCTTTTTAATGGCTTTTAACATGGTGGCCCCCAAAAAAATTGGAAATTTTTGAATTTTTGCAATGAAAGTTACATGGTCAATTTTAAGCCAATTTCAAATACACTAGAAATGGACTTTCAAAGGGACTTTGATTTGTCGATTTTGGTCCATTTTAATATGCTTTGACTCCACAACCAATATAATTCTATTAGTTTCATGAATTCATTAATATAAGCACACAATAACACATTGGAGGACAACTTCAAGTGCAAAATCAAGACAACAAATTTTTTAATCCATGGGCTCGTCCATAACCCTTTGTGCATTAAATATCATGTCATAATTTTTTTTTTAAAACATTGCAAATCCAATTTTATGAACACATCAATTGTATCCAAGGGGTGAAAGCACATTACAATGGACCATAAATAGTAGTTGAAAATACATATGAAAGTCCAAATGTAGTGAATTTTAAGTGCAATGAAACTATAACCCAAATACAATGGTTTTTAAATGGTGTTAAAGTTAACTTTTTTTCCATATCCAAATTCATACCACCTTAGTTCAAACCTTTTTTAACACATATCCAAAATATTGGTCCTTAAAAAATCAATTTAGTTATTAAAATGGATTTATATGACTAAGTCATTATTAGGTTTCCATTTTAAATCTTGAAAGAAAGAAGGGGGTTTTTTCTTTTCTTTTTTTTCATCTTAAATGTTAAAATAATTCAATGTGTGGTGTAACCATCCATATGGACATTTTATTTTTAATGGAGTTGAAAAACATGTAGGATAATTTTGGATGTACCCTACATAGCAAAGTCCACCCTAAATTGAATATTGATCATTTTTAAGTAATTTTTTCAAAGTTGGAAAGGTTATATTATCATTTTCAATTTCTCGTTTCCCTTTTGTTATATTTTTCAAATAGATTTGAGTTGTATTAAAACAAGACTTGACTAACCCAAGAAAACCAAAATTGTGGCATCCAAAAAAGTCCATCACACTGTGTTTTCACCCAAAGATCCATGTTTGTGTTAAAACCAATTTCTTGGGCTAGTAGTAAAATTCTTTCAATATAGCTAGATGCATAAGGAAGGTTTCTTCACATGAAAATCTCAACCAATACTATGAGTAGACTAAAGCATTCATCATATCTTGAGCAAGAAAATGTTTTAAAATCTCATCATTTACCTTTGTTGGTACCTAAGAACACTACTTTTACACATCATTGACTATTTGCTAGAAAAACATTTAAGTGATAGGAGCATAAAACACAATTGAAAAGTAATAGTGTTTATTGTATTTGAATGGAAATCCTAGCAATGCTAAAACTCAAGTTTTTGACATAGTTTTATGTTCAAATCAAGGGCCCACTAGTCATGCACCAACATATTTGAAGTCCTATTCAAGAAATTTTAATTAATATACCCTAAATTTGTCACTCATGTATGCCATTTTGGGTCCCATGTCAATGTACCAAAAGTATAGATTGGTTTAGCAGACTTTCATTGTAAATAAAAAATCATAAACAAAACATTGCAAGATTGCAAAAACTTAATCAACTCATTCAACCCTTTGAAAACATATGCATGACAACATGACCAAACAAGACAATCCCAATGTCACCTCTAAATCACAAAGAAGTTCAAGGTTGTGGGCAACTTGTTGAAATATGGCAACATCTCAATGCATCTTCAAAACTAGGGCTTTAAATGTACTCACTCAACACTATCTTTGCTAGCAACACCATAAAAATCCACCAAGTTTTAATGTTCCTAAGAATGTTCAACCTTTTGTTTCCACAATATATGTTAACCATCTCAACATATTCCAAAGTTCTTTTACCTAGGATTATAAAAAAAGTAGGCATACATTCTTTACAACACATCTTCAACCTTTGCCACAATCTTGGGTGAATGTAAGTTACAGTGCTTCAAAAATCAACATTTGAAAACATCACCCAAAATCCATTTCCTTTATAAAAAAATTAGGTTCAAAAGGACAAAATATATTATCAACAACAATTTACATCAATTCTAAGAAATTATTTTCATTTATGCCACCCTCAAAATAGTTGGTTTATACATTTATGCACAAACCCAACATAAAAATATAATTTTCCTTAATGATATGGACTTTTGAAAAGACCCATTTTTTAACACTCATATCACAAAAATTTGTGTTATGACATAAAAAATGAGCCACTTAACTTGTGACTTGCACAACTTCAAAAAACTTTGCACCACCAAATTAATGTTATGGTTCGTGCAAACTACACTAATCATTAATGGTGGATTTTGTTGTTACAATTAAACCATCACCCTTCATCCTAATGCTTCAAAACGCATTGACCTTATCAACTACAAATTGTAATAAACTTTGATGTCTAGCTTCTTAATCAAATCATCATACAACAACATGGCATCAAGGTTGTCAAACATTTAGGTGTTCATCAACATGTGATGCGTTTGTTCGAATGTTAACATTGTCCAACATCATATCAAAATAGGGCCAGCCTAAATCAAAATTAGGTCGAGCTACCTGAGGAACAATTGGGGACAACTAAAAATCACATCATTCAGTCTCCTTAAACTATATGGCAACCAACACAACTTTTGATCACCATAGTCTTACAATGATTGAAAATTTTCTTGTTGGAGATTTTTAAAAATTTGGGAAATGATCAAAATTTGTTTAAGTAGCAATTAAAACGTTTTTGTCCCTAGATCAATGATGCACATAAAACCATCATTTATTAAACAACTAAATTTTTTCAGGAAGTGCCTAAAAAATTCGTTTTGATTATTCAATTTGGCGATTGAAAAAAAATTTGATCACCCACATTAGCGACCAAATATTGATGATTGAATTTTTTGGGCACTATTTGGAATTTTTGAGCAACAAATCAAGAGAATTTTAATCCTTCAAGTTGATGATTGAAAGTTGGTAATTGAAAAATTTTGATTTCCCAATTTAATGATAGGAAAATTTGACAATGATTTTTTTTCAGTTGCAAGAATTGAATTAACCAAAAAAATTTGGTTAGCAAAAGAAGTGGTCAACATCCATCTTGATAAACAAAACTAATGCATTCAGACGAACCCTAACATGATGACGGACACAATTTGGGTGCATCATGTCTATTTTGAAAACTTTGCATGGCATCAACCAAAATTCAATTCAAATTATTTGAACTAGCCCCATCAACAACCCATAGTCACTTGGCTTAAATTTTTTATATAAATTTGTGAGTTTTTGGTAAAAAATTTCTTTGTTATTAGTATCAAAAGGCATTTAAATATTTTAATTGAATTAAAAGGTTTTGGGTCAAAACAAGCTTATAAAAACCAAAAAGGTGTTAATACATAATGAAAATTGTAAATTATAGGTTATATGTTTGTGTTTTGATATTTAAAAGTTATAGTAATCATTCCAAGTTGTGATTTACGACTTATTTGAATGATATTAAATTCAGAATAAAAACTCATTTTATTCAATTTTAGGTTTAGGTTTTGTTTGTTGATAAATAAAGTATACATTTCTAGATGTACACAAGAATTTCATAATTCCTATGCATACATGGTATTTCCAGGTATGATGGAAACAAAAAATTGTCACAATCTTACATTTTCCACTACATTCAAATTTTGAAGTGGGTTATCAAACAAATGTTGAAGATTTAGTGATGAATATGTGCAATTAATGATGCTCCACATTCTAATTTATCAAATTGGTGTGAAATTGATGTATTAGAAGATGATTCAATTGTCCTTTGGAGTACATTTGTAATGTGCAATAGTTAGTGACAAAACATAAATCAACATGAAAAGGATTAAAAAGTAGATCTTCCACTACATATTTTTCAATGAAATCTTGCACACATACTTATAAAAACATAAAAAATAATCTTTTTCAATTATTCACATAATTTGTTGATCTATTTGGAAATAAATCAACATTGAATCCTACAATCTTTGGTAGTGCATTTGAAGGCTATAGTGATCCATTTTTCAGATTTTTTTTTGGGGGTCATCTTTATGGGTGATCTAGACTCGGGTTATGTGGTATTTTGAATAATATTTTTGGATAAATTAGGTTCTAAAAACCTAACCTCGATATTTGCTTTGGTACATTTTGTAGTACTATGGTACTTTTACCATACTCCATCTATTCAAGTATACTAACACAACAAAACCTAATCTTGGAATTTCATCAATGAATGGATGAAATTGATGTTCAAAATATGCCCCAAATATTGATAAGCTAAATAAAGGTGTTTAACCTATAGGAGTGGGACCAGCTTTGGGAGCAAAAACGATGGCAAACTATGTAGGTGAAACAAGTTAATTCAATTGAAACACAAGTTGAACTCTAAGCAAGATGGGTGATGGTTGGAAAGAGAGTGAGTGTGCTAATGGTTTGTCTCTTTCCTTGGTAGCAATTTTGAATTGTGCAACAACACATGCTATAATTTTGAATGTATGTTATCTTAGAAAGGAACTCAAGTTTTTTCATTTCGTGATGTTTGCAATCACACAAAAGTTGTGAGTGGTTTCAAAATCATTGCATTCAAAGCTTGTAGGTTTGTTTACACATTGTCAATTTCATCATGGGGAATTCAAAGGAACTAGCAGAAAAGGGCTCTAGGATAATTCACCTAGGTCCACAAGATAGAATGATAAAACCTTGGGCTATTGTAGACCTTTCTTCTTATGGTAATTTTGAACTAAACAAAAAGGTAGTTATAGATAAATTGATGGTCAATTGCATCATTAGACCTCATCTCCCAACCTATTACTTACCTCCCAATGAAACAAAGGCTCAGCATGCCTTTATCCAAGGATTGAAAGCTAAGTTTCAAGAGGTCAAAAGAATGTAATCAAAAGAGAAACTGGCATATTAAGGTATTTTGTTGAATGTTGCAATTAGCAAAGAGGTGGTTGGAATTAGAGCAATAATTTGAGCCCTTAATACAAACCTTTCCAACATTAACTATGATGTGTAGAGGCAACATGATGCAAAAATTTTGGGGTCTTCACATGGGCACTATTAACTCGAAGGTGGCAATCAGATATCCTTGATGAGGCAATTATGTCTTTTGCTATGGAGTGGAATAATGAAACAAGGGTGAGTCCAAACAAGTTGAATGTAACAAGGAAGCATATCGTTGCCCCAAAAGTTTATGAAGAACATGCTACATACTTGTACTCGAGACCCAAGTGAAAACATAAATCCCTCTTATTACAATTGTTCATGAGAGGTTTCCTTCAACATTTTCAAATGATGTGTTGAGTAGTTGGAAATTATGTAAGATATATAAGTGATTATCACTTCTATAGGCCTCATTTGTTGTCCAAGAATGTAAACTTAGTCACATGATATCTAAGTTGAATTGGAATCATTAAAATGATGGACAATTCAAATTCCAATGTGAATGTGAGTCAATTTTCGTTCTTTTTGATTTTTCCAACAATGGTTATTTGTTGTAGACCAAGATGTTGACTTCTATCTAACATGTCTACAACATCTATCCACACATGGAGTTTAATGATTAGTAGAAACCCATTAAACAAATTATGGGGTTAAATTCAAACTAGCAAACATTTGAAATATATGAAACCTACATCCTTAAAATGTGTTTACAAAATGTATGCATCTAGGGATTTTAGGAAACAAATTGTGCATTGTTTTGTTTATGTTTATTGCTAATGTTGAAGTTTTTTGCTAAGAACCTGATGTTGAAGCTAGATATTGAAGGATTAAATGGGTCAAAACATGATTGAAAGAGCCAAAAAGGATGTCGAATAGTGGTGAAAACTATAAAATATTTTACATATGTCTATATGGTGCCATTTAATTGTTATGTTAATAATGGGAATTTGTACTTAACATCTAGTTTGGATGTGAAAGAATATAAATTGAATCACTAATGGACCCAATTTGAAGATTTGTTTGGATCAAAAGACCACTAAAGTTGGGTAGGTGCAATGTCAAATAATTTTCATTTTATAAAAGGCCCTTTAATTTGCAAAAGAAGAAACTTTTGCAATGATTTTTTTTTGGGTGATAGGGAACTACTAGACACACTTTAAAAGCACTCAAAATATTTAAAACACATAAAATGATTTTAAAAAAAATTCAAAGTCTATTTGAATTTCAAAAGTCCTTTGTGACATGCAAATGTGGTCCAATGTCCATGGTGTATGAAGCAAAGTTGCATGTTAAAATACCAAAAACTTGCACATGAAATTAGAAATTTATTTAGGCATGATATGACATTTTTTAGATGCCTTTCAAAACTATGTGGAATTTTATTAAAAAATTTCTCCAAGAAATTTGCATCATGCAAGTTGTTAAAGCATTGGTGACAATGCCCAAGTTGATTGAGTTCAATTTCCAAGAAGTTTAACCTAAAAATTCCATGTAGGTTGCATGCACCATTGAATCAAATGCGAGATGTTGTTTGGAACACCCAACAACAAATTCAACAATTTTCATCTAAAAAATGTGGATGCATTGTGAGAGACATCCATAATATTTTCATTTGCCATCCAAAACCTTGAAGTGCCATCTTCACCATTCATTTGGATCTGATGGTTGAAGCAACTCCTTTTCAAAACACATTTCCTTCCCCTTCATGATGATTGCGATGTGTGTTTGGAGGAAAGATGTTTTATCAAGACAAATCGTGTGCACAATGCATTGAAGTTTCTTCTTTTTGATGTCATTTGTTGCAAATCATTAATTGCTCAATGCCAAACTTGCCAAAAGTGATCATGTGCACTAAAGTTTCCAAAACATGACCATTACATCAACTTTCATGGAGATGGACACTTGATAGGAATGAACAAATGTTTTGAAAGAAGGGCAAGAAGGAACATGTGCATTGGATTTTGCACATGTGTTTGTAACAACCACTTTTGCTTGCTTAGGCCAAGAAAAAAATGTTTGCATTTGAACCATTGTCTACAAAGAGGGGTTCAACAACCAATATAGGTCAAGCTTGTCCAATATAGGAGAGCATCAATCTGCTTCAAATATCAAGCTCATATTTCAAGCTAACTACAACTTGCAAAGTTCTATATTGTTCACATTGGTAACTTTTCATCAACCTCCAAGACATAGGACTTGTTAGATTCGACATCCTATATCATAAAATTACACCAAAGTTCCAAACATAAAAAAAATAGTCCTAGGCATCTTAACATCCAATTTAACATTTTTTTCACATCTACCAAAGTTTTTAAAAAAAAACATAAATTCATGTTGCAACATTTGATTTGACAAATGACTGCATTGTTATAAGCTTCAATGATCAATCTAACAAGTTTTTTTGTTTACAACATGTAGGACGGACCTTATCACTACATGATTTGGGAAGGGTAGCTTGTGCAAAGGTGTGAAGGTTTAGTGCATGAAAGGTTTAGAACATCTAATAAGGTAGCTTGGTGCAAAAGTTTATGCATCAAATCATTGAACTTACAACACCAGTGGTGATGTACTAAACATTTTGTTTAGTTGTAAGTAGATTCAAATATAACTAGTCATCAAAAAGCTAGGTTTTAGTCCTATGTCATGGATTGTAATTGGTTGCATTTCAAGGTCAACGTGTAACCATATCAATTTTGTGCATGCTTGAGTTAATGGTGCAATCGAAAAGACTCGCGCTTGTTAAATTACATTTAGACTATTAAGACAATGGTCCAATTTGGTTGTTCTTGCTTGCAAGTGGTGTTAATTTCATTTTTAATGGACTAAAACATGGCATTTATTGTTTTGCCAATGCATGTACTTTGTTCATTAACTACCACTACCTTGGATGAAATCCTAACCTACATGTTTTCCCATTTGATTTGCAATGATAGGTCTAGTAATGTGCATGGCCTTGACATAATTTACAAGTTTTTAAGAGAGTATTATCTTATAAACTTATGTTTCTTACTTACCTCATTTTTTCATTTTCATTATGTTTGCATGTATTGTAATGGTTATTGTGGTAGTCAAGGTTAGCTATTTTGCACATTTACTAGCAACCACATTTGGTCCTTCATGTAGGTGGTGATTTTGTGCTTTTGGAGATGGTTTTACAAACCCACTTGTCGAAGGTTGGCTCAATTCATTACATCAATTCTACAACCCACAAGCAAATTTGAGCAATTGATTTTGTAGATGGTATGTATAGTGTTGCCTTCCACATTTGAACTTGCTATAGTATCCATTAGTTAGGTTTTATCTACTTTACATCTAGCATGTTCAATTTTTGTGGCCATTTTTGGTATCATTGAGTTTGAAATTTGTCTCTTCACACAAGCAGTTTGCTAGTATGTAATGTGCACTTGGTCTTAGTCATTATTTTATAGATGTTATTATGATCTCAATTGCTATGAAGATTTCCTTTCTTCGAGCACAAGTTTTTAACTTAACACTCAAAGTTGTGGCCTAACATGTATCTAGGTCTCTTCATTCACCAAATTGTTCATTTCTCACTAAGTTAAAGTCTTTGATTGTCTAGTTAAGTTCTAATGTATATGCATGTATGGTCCAAAGTTCCTAGATTTATCAATTGTATTAATCATTCATTATTTAACTAATCTCCTTAACTTGACACCTATATACCTTGTCATTCCATTAGGTGGTCCACTCCTTTGCTAGTAGTCCTTTCTACTCCCTAAAACCATTGCCACCACCCACATGCTTGTCCAAGTATTGTGGCTTCTTTCCAAGCACCCAATGTCTTTTCATTCCTGGTCCACAATTTTCCCATCATAGTATATGTGATTCCTATAACCATTGCCACCATAATGGTTGTCTAAACATTGTGGCTTCCTTTCATCAACCTACCATCCTTTCATTAGTGGTGGTCCATTAATTTTGTAGTGGTCATTTTGCTTCCTAAAACCACTACCACCACCCACAATGCTTGTCCATGTTAGAAATACTATTGGATTCTAATCCCCAAGGTTGGTGAATGCGATTTACATTCATCAAAAGGATGAATAATATTCTCATCCTTATAGTAGTTAGGTTAGGTTGAATAGTTTAGCGTTTAGAAGAAGAAACTACTTAGGGCCTAATGGTGGCTAAGGTTAAGGCTTAGCGGCGGCTAGGGTTAGGGTTTCGTGGCGGCTAGGGTTAGGTGGCAGCTAGGTTAGGGTTAAGTGGCGTCTACTTTAGGGTTATGAGATAGTATATAGTGGAATGGTTTTTGAGTAGTCTTTCATTCCCTCCTTTCATGGTTTTGAGTGCACATAGAACCTTCGAGCATTGTTAGATATTGCAAGTCATAGTTATGTGATTGTAATATTTGAAGCATACAACCTTTGTAATCTTTTTGTTAGTTAATACAATTGTTCCATTTCATGAACCTTAAGTGTTTCATTTCTTGCTTGTTTTCAAATTCTTTCCAATAGGTTATGGGCCCACACCAAGTAAGAGAAAGGACATTGTGTTAAAACAAGAAGTAGTCAAGGGTTTTGCTTGTACAACATAGAAAGAGAGAATCCTTTTGAAGGAAGGCTTTTAGTTTGCAAAGTTGCAAAGAAAGTAATCGTCTTTCTAAGTAAATGGGAGGTGTGGAAGAGATTTCTTCAAAGTGTTGTAAGTTTTTCAAGTGTGCAAAACTTGTTTTTGAAAGAATCAAGTTTCAAGGTGAAAGTGTTTGGAAGAGAGTTATTTGAGTTGTTGAAAACTTCAACTTTCAAGTTTGAAAATGTTTGTTATAGTTTTTGTGTTCAAAATGTCTTCTTTTCAAATGGAGTCCTTGAAAGCCATGGAGAAGTTTGATGGTGCCAACTTTCACTTTTGGAACTTCAAAATGCGCATGATGTTTTCTAAACATGGGCTTTGGAAATTTGTTGATGGGAGTGCCACCTTGCCAAGTGAAGAAGTTGCAAGTGTTGATTACAACAAGAAGGAAATGAAAGCTTTTGCATTGCTTTGTGAACATCTCACGAAGGCCCAACTTGCACACATTCAATATTGTGACAATGTGAAAAATGCGTGGGAGGTTCTTTGCAGTGTGCATGAAACTAAGACAATTGGTAACAAGTTGTTCCTTCGAAGGAGATTCTTCACCATCAAAATGCAAGAAGGAGATGACATGCTTCTACACATCAACACAGTGAAGGCCCTTGCGGACCAACTACGTTCCATCGAGGTGAACATTATGGATGAAGATGTTTACATGGTACTCCTCATGAGCCTACCTCCATCCTTTGATAACTTAGTCACAAGCTTAAAGTCCATGTCCACAAAAGATGTAGACCTTCAATTCATTGTAGCAAGGTTGTTTCACGAAGTGTCCAAAA
>Ga0209208_10009481_pt1 | contig 12784 bp, 6 predicted proteins | sample S1TSphfallax_3_FD_187694 | JGI IMG/M metagenome (GOLD analysis project Ga0209208, IMG submission 187694) | Host-associated microbial communities from peat moss isolated from Minnesota, USA - S1T2_Fd - Sphagnum fallax MG (SPAdes) (version 2) | ecosystem: Host-associated > Plants > Peat moss >...
ATCATTTATAAAATAACTTGCAATCCATGTCCATCTAGGATTTAAAAATAATTATCTATTTTGAACATCCCACTTCATACAAATTTTTTTAATATGTTTTTAAATTCTTTGCACAAGAATATTATAATCCAAGTTTTTTTCTTTGCATTGCCATGCAAATCCTTAGTTTGGACAATCTAATGTAGTCATCTCACAATTTCGAACACCCTTACAAATGCAATATCATGGTACAAATTCACTTATTACATTGACCACACAATTCTTAGTTAACCATTCCCTTTTATTAAAATAAAATTTGAATATGACGTTGTAAACTTGTTATGATGTTGTACTCACTATAAGAAATCATGGCTTTTCTAAAGGTCAACTTGACCAAAATATCCACATTGACCAAAAGGTATGTCCATTTTGACTAAAGGTTTGGGACATGAAAAACACATGTTACATTTAATTAATACATTTGAGTAAAGTGACATATTTGACCAAGTGTCAAGTTGAAGATTTGGTCAAAATGGACAAACGTCCATCAAAATGGTCGTGGCTTAATAAAATTGGGCATGTTGAGTGGATAGGGTCTAGTCAAATTGACCATCTTAATTTAACCTTTAATCAAATTGACCACTATGATTTGACATTTAATCAAATGAACCATACACATTTGATGGTTTAACTTATTTGTTAAGCCCAAGTTACCTACCTAACTTAACATAACTTGTAAGTTAAGTTAAGCCTAGATTGCCTATTTAATTTAACATAATTAATAGGCTAATGGGTTATTTGTTAAGTAATAACCTAACTAGTAGCTTAACTAAATAGTTTAGCTTAGACCTACCTAGTAGGTTACCTAAGATGTAGCTTATGCCTATTAAATAACCTACAACTAAATAATGTAAGCATTTTAGGTAAGTATCCTAGGTGACCTAGGCTTATTAAGTAGACTTATTAGTTATGTAAATACCCTATTAGCTTAAGCCTATTATAGGTACGTAGCTTAGGCCTAATAAATATAAAATAACATAAGCCACCTAGGCTTAGTAGGTAAAGAACCTATCATATTAGCTAAGTAAGTAGCCTAAATCACTTAAGCATGTTAAGTAATAGCCTAACCTAGGCTATCAAGGTTTACTTGGTAATTATGTACGTAACATAGGTCATTTAAACCTACAAGGTAGGTAGTTAGCCTAACCTAGGCCACTTAAGCCTACCAGGTATGTAACCTAGCTTAGACAACCTAAGCCTACAAGGTAGGTAGTTTAACCTAGGCCATTTAGGCCTACTAGGTATGTAGCCTAGTTTAGGCCACTTAGGCCTACAAGGTAAGGAGTTTAACCTAAGCCACCTAAGCTTATTAGGTAGGTATGTAGCCTAACCTAAGCTACCTAAGCCACTTAAGCCTACTAGGTAGGTATATAACTAACCTAGGTTAAGCCACCTAGGTTATTAAGTAGGTAGTTTAGCCTATTAGGTAAGTAGCTTAAGCCTATACCTACTTAATGAACTAGGTTACTTATTTAGTATGCCTAGGTTAGATATATTAATAGGTTAATAGGTACCTATGTAACCTACTAAATAACATCTAAGGCATAAGTAGTTTATTAGGTAGGTATAAACATAAACCTAGTAAATACCTATAAAACCTAATAGACTATAACCTACATGTTACCTAACTACATGCATTTATTAATAGGTATGTCCTACCTACTTAGTCTAACCTACCTAAAACCTACATATTTACGTAAATAATACATTAAAAAATTCAAGTTTATTTAGTGCAATATGTTGAAAGAAATCATGGAAGTTGATTACAATATATTGTTGGTTCAAATCATGTTCATTACAATTATGTTGTCCAAAAAATTACCTTATGGGGTGGTGGTATAATGGTTAAGGACTTGAGTCTTTAATGTGGAGGTGAGGAGTTCAATTCCCTACATTTGCAACCTAGGTTATTTTGACTACCCAAGTGAGCTAATTAAGTAACCTAAATTGCAAATCCTTTTAGACCACCTAGCCTAGGGGGCCTGGTTTAGCCTCAATGGTTTAATCTAGCCTAGGCTGTTAAACTAGGTGGCCTAGCCTATGCCTAAGACATAGGGTTGGTAGGTAAGTAAATAATTTTTTTGGCAATTAAATATTAGGTTTATTAATTAGGTAGGTAGGTAAGTAGGTAGGGTAATTCATTCATTCACTCATATTTTCATATTAAATTTAAATTTAGAATTTAAATTATATATATATATATATATGGTCATTACCCAAATTATATTGTTGTCAGGATGGTTGAATAAAAAAACTTGGTCAAAAAAATCAACCAAAAGGACCTAATCAAAATGGTCGAATTTAATCAATTTGTCCAAAATGGCATTTTGGTCAAGTTGGACATGAGGGTAAAAAAACCATAGGGGGGTTTTTTTTATCGAAATTCCCAGTCAAAAAAGTTGTGATTTCTTGTAGTGTATTCCTTTCAACTAATAGATCACCAACATTAAATAATATACATTATGAACTATAAGTTTTGACAATTTACCTTAGATCACACCCTTAAAATCCCCTTCATGTAAATAATTTTAAATTCATATTTTTGTCATGAGTGCATTGAATTGTGACAACTATAACCCATAACCAAACATTATTTTTCTATAATGAGTTTCAAAGCTTTTAAATCTATCTTCAATCACACCCTATATTCATTACTATAAAAACATGTAATTTTGATTAAATAACTAATAAAAACGACCCCATTTGGACAAGTGTCAAAAAAACCATCTTGTTAATCTTGACAAGTCGTTTTGTACCTATCTTGCATGATTGGGGCAAGGTTTTTTTTACTAGCAAACTATTGAACTATTTGATTAGTCATTCTGACTACTTGATAGTGAACCATTTGATTAGTTTTCTAACCAATTTTCATTTGGATTATTACCGGTTTATTTTGTGTGTGTGTAAATAGGTCTAGTAGGTAAAAGGTAGGTAGGTAGGTAGTATATAAGTATAGGTAGGTCATAAAAAGGCAAATAGGTAGGTGGTAACCTAACGTAATCTACCTAACCTAGTTTAGTTTAGTTTACCTAACCTAACTTAACCGACCTACCCTCACCTTTTAAACATGTATATAAGATACAAATATTAGAAATTGAACCCCAAACCTACACAATTATAAACCAAATCTTTAACAATAGACTACACCATCAAAAGTGATTAACTTTTGTTAAGTTTTTTATTTCACATGTTTATTCCACATCACAAAACATAGTGGTTAAACCTAGGTGACAACTAATGGTTAAATATAATAGTTAAATCAAATGGATAGACTTAGTGGTTTAATGTAGTGGCTAAATTACTTAATGTTTAAACCTTAGTTAAACCTAATGATTAAATCTAATGATTAGACCTAATTAATAAACTTATTGATTACATCTAGTGGTTAAATATAATGATTAAACCTTGGTTTAAAATAATGGCTAAACCTAATTGATGAATTTAATGGCTAAACTTAATGACTAAATATATTCATTAAACCTTGGTTAAACATAATGGTTAAACATAATTGATAAATTTAATGGTTAAATGTTGGTTAAACTTAATGGTTAAGCATTGGATAAACATAATGGATAAACCTAATTGATAAACCTATGAGCTAAATTTCATGGTTAAATTTTAGTTAAACTTAGTGGTTAAATATAATGACTAAACCTTAGCTAAGTATAGTGGTTTATTTTAATTAATAAATTTAATGGCTAAATTTCATAGCAAAATTTGGGCTACATCTAGTGGCTAAACATCATAATTAAACATGGGCTAAACATAATGGCTAAAAATAGGTTAAACCTAATGGTTAAACATTTAATGACAAAAATTGGTTAAACATAGTGGCCAAATTATACCTAATGGTTATATTTAGTGGTTAAATTTAGGCTAAATCTACTACCAATTTTAATGGTTAAACATAATGGTTAAATTTAAATTAAACATAATGGCTAAATTTTGGTTAAAATTTGAATAAAATTAATGGTTAAATTTAATAAAGAAACATAATAATTAAATATGATGGCTACATTTAATTGCTATACTTAGTGGCTAAACTTAAGTAGGTAAGAGGGTGGATGGGTATGTTGTAGGTAATATGCATGTAGGTGGGTAGATAAATAAATAGGTGAGAAGCTATAAATAGATAAATAAATAGATATGTAATTAGGTAAGTAAGTAAGTAGTAGGTGGGTGGCTGGGTAATAGTTAAGTAAGTAGTTAACCAAGTAAGTAAGTGGGTGAGTAGGTAAGAGGCAGATACATAAGGTAGTAGACCATGTCACATTTAATGAAAGTTGTATTGTTTAAAAATCATTGGCCATCTTGAATAAATGTTCCACTTGATTAAATATTATTGGTCATTTTGTCTAAAAATCATTGGCCATCTTAACTAAATGTTTCACTTGACTAAAAAACCATTAGTCATTTTGATTAAAAATCATTGGCCATTTTTATTAAATGTTCAATTTCATTCAAAATGATTGACCATTTTGATTAAGGTTATATAATTTGATTATATGTATATAGTCAAATTAACCATTATAGTCAAATTGATCAATCAAATAATGCATGTGTCATTCAAGCCCCTGGCCTTTAGTCAAAATGTACAAGTCTAATAATCAAAATGACAAATTAGTAAACTTGAACCATTTAAATAACCATGATTTGTAATAGTGATTAAAAACTTAAATTTGCATTGGGATATTCCTACATTTTTGTGCATTGGAATGTGACAACCTTAAACTTATCATGAATTTTTTTTATAAAGATAATGAAACATTTTAGTAGAACAAATGGTACACATCACACCCATGAATGAACACATTTATAATATCTTGGGTTGGAAGAACATAAAATGTCAATGATTGTTTATTCTCATTGAACATTCAATTGTAAGGTGTGTTTTGATTGTTGGATAATGTTTGGCCATTTGGTCATCAACTCTTATGTGAGCTAATCAAACATTTGTTCATGGGGGTGTTTTCAGTGGTAAGCATAGTCGCCCTATGTGGTCCAACACATACAACAACACACCATCCATTGAAAAACCATTATGATTGAATTGTGGATAAACCACAATGACTTACCAAGGTTTTACTTCTATCACCTACCATGTAAACTCTCCTACTTTCACCTCAAATTACCTCGGTAACTAGGTACCTATGTAAGTGGGTACATATCATGGGCAAGTAAGTTGGAAATTGTAACAAGTTATTATGTGGGTAGGTAAATAGGCAACGCACTTGGTGGCTATTAGGTGGATACATCCATGTGGACAATTACCCTAGGGTTAGTTTCCACATTGACAAAATGAATTATTATTATTTTCCAAAAATGAATTCTTTTTAAAATTTGAAATGATATATTTTTCCATCATCTACTATAATATTGTGATATAGGGAAGATTTTTTTTTCACAAATAAATAATAGTTAACAATGTCGTGTATTATCGATGAAAAAAAAGTTACAATGTTTTTGTCTTCTAGGGCCACTGATCGTTGATTAGAAGTTGTTTGGGCAAATCTTTTGGTGTTCTGTTTTGCACATTGATGTTCCAAGGCTCTAGTTATTAAGTCCTTGGTAAAATTAATTAATCGTAAACATTTTATTGATTGAAGTCTAATTGTTTTGACATGATTTTGTCAATGCTTAAAGTTTCCATAACACTTCTAATACCATAACATGTTATTAATGCGCTTAAGTATTTGGCCATTTTGGACTTTCTGTCTAGTATTGAACCTTTTTGTTCTTTCATGTCTAACTTTAGTTCTTCCTTGATAAAGTTTTGCACAACCCTTTGGATCTCCGAAACATTTTATTTGCTAACTATAACACCTAACATGATGTTATCTACATATCAAAGATGCTCAAGTCTTTGAAATCTTCTAGGGTTCAATTTATAATTAGGTTTATTTGTTTCAATTTACCTACAATGTTTGAAGGCAAAATTGGCAAAATCTAATTATGAATCCTTACAAAAGGCATTGTCCTTTGGATTAAAATGAAGTTTTTTTTTATATTTTGCTAACACATGATGCATATCCCCTATAATGTATTTGGGTATTAGTATGTTTTCGATATAAAAATCTAATTTATATAAGAAAATATTGGCACAAAGCAAAGATATTATAGAATCTTTTAAAGCCCCTATGTTGTATTGTGTCTGATCTTAAAGTTATATATATTAAAATAACTTGTGTTAAATAGTTTTTGCATAAGATCTTGTAGTGCTTTGGACCACAATATTAGTTTGAGTTCCTTAATAAGTAGATTGTGATGAAATCAAAAAGTTTCAATATTGATTTGTATAAGCCAAAACATTACCATCTACAATTATTGGAGCTCTTAAAGGGCTTAGTGATAGTTTTTTCAAAACAAAAATTATGGTTTGATTTTTTGAAGAAAGGCTCAAATAAAGGTTTTACTACTTTTTATTAAAATAGATTCACAACTTTGTCAATTGCCAAAACAAGAAAAAAAGGCTTACTCCCACCATCCAATTCAAAAATGATTGTTTGCTTGGCTAGTTTTCAAGAAGTTTGCCTTATCAACTCTTTAGATAATTTTTCAAGGGCCTTATCAATCATTTCTACTTTGCTTTTACCATCGTTTTCTACAACTACATTACCTTTTAGTCTCTTGTAGCCTTAAGGTTATTATGTTTTAAATGTCTTAATAGAATATGCAATTAAATGCAAGAGCCGTCATTGGTCTAAATTTACCTTTATTGGCATTAGTTTCATTATTTATTTTTTCTAGATTTTACTACCCTTTCCAACTACAAACATGTCACATTTATAAAGGGGGGGTAGCCTATTACCTACCATCTATAGCCTTTCCTTTATAATTTTTCACATTATGGGCAACATCATATGTGTGACTTGTTTTGCCAAGTGTATCCTTTATAATACTTATTGTTGATATGTCACCCATTTCCTTTTTAGTTATACTTTGGTCCTTTAGTTTTTTGCACCTAGGTGTTAGTTCTTTTTTGGGGGTTTATTAAGGTGATCCCTTGCTTTTACGTTTGGGTATTTGCTTGTTGTTTAGGTTGGCAAACGTTTTCTAATGTTCTTTATAGTTTCCCTTGGAGAGTTATTTGCACCAAGGTTTTAATTGGGCCTTGGAGCCTTCCAAACCACCCTTTGTTAAAAGGGGTAATGCTCGATCCTAATGCATTGATGGTAACTGTACAACAAAACTTGACCAGACCCCATGCTGTGGTTCCTTGTGGTCTATTTTTGCAACAGGTTAAAGGATTAAACATGTATGATAATTTGTTAACCTTCACTAGTCCAAACGTGCTTTAGCAAGGTGCACATTAAATATATTTCCAATACCTACAACAACTCTCGTTAAAACAATTGTAGTTGCTCCTACTCCATCTTAACCTAAAGTATTCTATTGTTGGCGCATCTTGGACTCTGAACCATATGTGAACCTATAGCCTCATATGGTTTTTTTCATCATTTTTGTATCCATGAAAGTTCTGGTTAAACCTTAATTCAATAAACCTCCTTGCACCTTCAAGAGCCTAAACTCACGTTGATTTTGATGCTTCAGTAATCTTACACTCAATTTAGTACATTTTAATACCGTCAAAAAGTTATATATATATGGATTTTTTTTCTCTTTGCAAGTTGGTTTATTTAGCAAACTAAGGGCGCGTGTTAGTTGATAATAAGTTAACAAAGAATAAAAAATATAAATTATTATTTGTTGGCTAAACAAAAGCCAAAAAGATGTGATGCATAAGTTGTGCACCTCCATTCAACTACAATGTTCATGCCATCTCCAATTTCAACTTTTTAGTGGTGATAAATAATAGTATTGTCCACTTTGCATACAATGCGCTTTTATTTAACGTATTGCACAATTATCAATCTAGTATGTACTCTAGTTATCAACCATTTTTTTTAGAATGTTTGCTTCTTTTCATGGTCATTTCATTGTAAAACCTTATAAATCTTGGATTGTGATCTAAACACATACCCTTTGACCTTTGGCTAGGGTGTAATGTGTTTAGGCTATAAGAAAAAAATAAAAATAAATTCACAAGTGTTCTTCCTTGCTTTTGGATATTCATAAAAACACCATATATATCATTATTGTTATTTATTATTTATAATTATGTTGCACTTATGCCCAATTTGTTTTTCAAAGTTATGAATATCCAAGTGGGCATATCATGATCATTTATCATCGTGTTTTCACTTTTTGGAAAATCTTGCTACCAATAAACATGTGGCTTAGCTAGCTTACCTTGCAATCATTCGTTTGGAGTTCAAGATAGTTACCCTGTTCCCAAGTTGGATTGTTGCAAAAGCATGAAAGACAAGCAATACTATAAGAGGTGGAACACAAATGTAGAACATAGTAAAAACAACTATTTTTTTGGCCTCTTTTCGTATTCCTAAAATGCTTATGATTAGAAATTAAACTAATCATATTGTTCTTCATTGATATATATTTCAATATACAAAAACATTTATTTATTTATATGGATAAATAAACATATAAGATCTAATTCAAAGTAATATTTCTTGTTGGGATAACTTCCATTGAGTCTTTACACCTATCCCAGTTATGTTATGAAAACAAGATTTGGTTCAAGATCACTTATTTTTTCTTCAACCTAGGTTTACTTGAATTTAAAAACTAGCACTTGGTAAGTTTTTCTATTAAGGTTTAATTGAATTGAGTCCATAATGTCTACTAATTTTGCCATATCAACCTCCTTATTTATTTTTTCAAAAGGAAAAAAATTTCATTCTTTGCTTTGATTGGTCCTTTGGACTAAATCAATAATTTTTTTTGAATTTTTTTCATTTCTTAATAATATAATTGATTATAATCTTTTTCAAGTTCCTACGCAATACTCTTTGATTTCATATATTGAAGATTTACAAAAAAAATTATAAACCTTATGTAACTCAATCTATTTTTGTTGTAATTAAAAAAAAAACTGAATGAAATATTTTAATAAATTATTACATCGTCAAACCATTTCAAATATAACATTAGTAATTACCCAAAAAAATTGATTTGTTACACATTACACAAATATATTTTTAAAAAATAATTAATATCATTATTTGGTAATTAGTATTGGCAAAGCTTGCTTAATTCAAAGGTTAAAACACCACGCTTGTAATGCAACAATCATTAGTTTGATTTTGATATCGGGCTTTTGTGTTCATCTCTCATTATTTTCTCCCAATAATCATTTTTTTCAATCAATAAGTTGATGATTACTCCATTGAAAAATAATGAAAATGAGTGGAAGAATTCTTATCCTTAAAAATATTATCAACATATATGAATAATATGACCAAAAAAATAATCATAAAGTTTTATTTTGATTTGTTTTTCCTTGCATATCCCATCATTTATGTTATGATTTTTTCAACTAGGAAAAATAAACGAACAAATCAAAATGGAGAGATTATTTTGTTAGATGGTAATTTCATTCGATAAAATCTCAATTAAAAAAGACTTGTTTGCTCAAAGATGAGAAAAAGAAAAAAAATATCCTTTCATTTCTACCATTTAAAAAATTAATTTTTGCATAATAAGGAGGTTTTATGTCCCATTATCGAAGACCTCGTGTAAGAATATTACATCATTTAAGAGTTTTGTTGAGGTTGACTAGTAAAACACCCTAGTCAAAATCTAATTATATCAACCAACCCATATCCAATAAATAGTTTCTCAGTATTGTATTCATTTGGAAGAAAAACAAAAATTGACTTTTCATTATGGAATAAAAGAGCGACAATTATTTAAATATGTTTGTATTGATATAAAAACAAAAGGATTTACAAGTCAAATTTTGTTACAATTGCTTAAAATATGCCTAAATAATGTGATTTTTTAGTAAGGTATGGCTCCCATTATTCTCAAAACAAGACAATTGGTAAATCATCAACATAAATTTATAAATGATCGTACGATAAATATATCGAGTTATCATTGTAAACCCCAAGATTTTATTACTATAAAAGATTGGCAAAAATCTCAAGTTATAATTACGAGAAGTATGGATATTCCCAAGGTTATAAAACACCAAATCATTTGACTTTTGATTGTTCACAAAAGAAGGATCGGTTCATCAAATAATAGATCGTGAATCAATTGATTTAAAAAAAATGAATTACTAGTTGTAACATATTATTCTTGCCAAGTTTAAATTAGATTGGGAAAAAAAAAAACCTAAACATTTTATTTTATTAGATGAATAGACGAATCAAAATATTATATTTCATTAAAGAAAAAAATTAATCCCGATTTGTTTTTCTCGATCACCAATCAAAATTTTATGCTTGCTCCTTTTTATATATTTAAGTCAAGGAAGTAGTTCAAATATGATAAAATATGTATATATAATCTATATCTTCCTATACTAATTTTATTTTGTTAAAGTAAAATAAAATCAAACTAAGAATAATACTAATTAATAATATTACTAATTACATATCATGATAATGGTATTTGAAATAGAAATATGGAAAGAAAGGGATTCGAACCCCCCATAAACAAAAGCCTACATAACATTTCCAATGTTATGCCTTAGATCACTTGACCATCTTTCCTATGGTACTTTCCAATTTTAATCTACAAGTCTATGGAATAACAAGCAAATATTTCTCTATTTATTATTGATATTGGGACATAACCAATTTGAATTGATCATGGGAGGTATCCTTGCCTTTTCATTTGATTAACTAAATGGATAGAATAATAAAATTAAAAAAAAAATTCATTCAATTTCATTTTCAATGATTCAATCAAGATTATTTCAATTTTGAAAAGGGGGGGGGGATAATTTGATCACAATAAGTCGAATTATGTATGACTTTCTTCTATTTCCTGGTAATGCTTAATAAATAGAAATATGAGAAAATTTTATTTTATTATTACTTCAATAATTTCAAATCTTTATGTTAGATCAAGGAGTAATTACTAAACAAGTTATATAAAATTAGATTATGTTTCTACTTTTAAGTTTTGATTATTGGTCCTTGATTGTTTGAACTGTTTGGATTGAATTGTTTAATTAGATATGAAACCAAAAATATATAAATATAATATAATATATAATAATAATAATAATGAAGTAACCCATCCTCTATGATGGAATCTATCATAGATGGAATATATATATATAACTATTTAATGGATTTATTATAAAAAACAAGAATAATAATAAATCAAAAGAATTATAACTAACTATGCCTAGGTTTCAAAGAAATGATAATTTTATTGATAAAACTTTTAAAATTGTTGCAAATATTCTATTGTGGATAATCTCGACCATTCAAAGGAAAAAAAAAACTTTGTAATGGCGTGGTTTGATTTCTAAACCTCATAACGAATGAATGTGGAATAAAACATGATGATACTTGACTTATTGTGTGAAATTTACAACCAATGAAAGTAAATTTCTAACAATCATTCCTTTTGTCATGTACCTTTGATGTAACCTTAGATACTTTTATCTTTTATGAATTAAGGTATTAAGCAAGAGGTTTAAGCTATAAGAAACTCTTTCTTTGTTTATAGTCCTTTCTATAAGGATGCAAAGTGAGAAGAGCACCACGTGTAAGAATCGACAACATAAAAACTTTGTTAGATTTTAATTTCAAAATAATCATGCCCCAATAATTGCTAATAATAAATATATGGCTAGGATCAATTTCATTTCATTTGTATTTTGGGTACCCATACAACCATCATAGATTGTCAGGGTGGCTAATCGCTATGAAATACAAAGTGTTAGGAACAAATAAATTTATGGAGTTTGTACTTCTAAAAATTTTAACATCTTTTTAAGAAGATACTCTTTGTAAGAAAGATGGTTAGACTTTTTTTGGGAAGACACTAGCCCCCGGTAGTTATCACATTGGGTAAAATTTCTCCCCTTATAAAATGATCTAGATTATCTCCCCTCCCCCTTAGAAACTATTTAGGAAAAGTCGTATCAAATGAAAATCTCATGTATGGGGAAATGGATTTCATTTTCATTTCAAAATAGATGGATGATCACAACAGATGTTAACCCAATCTAAGGGGAATATGCGAAAGCCTTGCAAAATTATTATAGAGTTAGGCACTTAGAAATTGATCCTACAATTAGAGTTATATACCATACAATATAGATATTATCCACACAAGTAACACGGAACATGCAAAAGCTTTGGAATACTACTTCCACGCATTAGAGCGAATCCATCCTTGCCACAAGCTTTTAATAATATGTTGTGATTTGTCATTACATGCGGCTATCTTTGTTATAGATTTTATTAGTAGAAAACTACCATAAATAATGGAATCGGAGGCTTTTTACATATGTATGATTATATAATGGTTCCTTAACAACTGTAACAACAAAAATCTCCATTGGAGTCCAAACATGAAGAAATAATTAAAGCCTACATACTCTATTTTGATCTGATGGAAAAATTCGACATCATTGAAGTAATAATAAAATAAAATATTCTCATATTTCTATTTATTAGGCATTACCAATCGATGAGTAGTGAAATTATTCAGAGTGTAGCCTGTGATAATTATGATGATTTTCAACATGTCAACTTCATATTTTCACAAAATGTCATTTCACTATTTTGAGGGTTATTTAATGACGAAACTGACCTTCGGGTAAGGAAGTATGTGGTTAACCACCATCCATCCTGCATGGTGCACTTTGGTGCTAGTTCACTCTGGTTGTGGCTCTTTTGCTGACCTTGTTCCATGG
>Ga0209208_10009482_pt1 | contig 12783 bp, 14 predicted proteins | sample S1TSphfallax_3_FD_187694 | JGI IMG/M metagenome (GOLD analysis project Ga0209208, IMG submission 187694) | Host-associated microbial communities from peat moss isolated from Minnesota, USA - S1T2_Fd - Sphagnum fallax MG (SPAdes) (version 2) | ecosystem: Host-associated > Plants > Peat moss >...
TTCTAAATACCAATGAAAATATCGCTCTAGAAGTTCGAGAACATGGCCGTTAGCAAATTTATTTTGATCTTGTTGCAATGCAAGTAAGAAATTTGCAAACAAAAGCACGAACGAAGAAGACTAATACCCATGACCTTATGCAAGAGCAAATCAAGTACTATCCAACGTTAGCATGACTTTGAGTTGTTATGGGACTACGTGTACCAAACACATTGATTGGGGAGGGCTCCAATATCGATCCCCAACTTGGTGATTCGTGATTTTATGCATTATTTTGTGCCATGATTGAAGTCAAGGATAATGGACAAATGGCAAAATCAAGTACCTAGTGAAGCCGCATAAAATATTGTTGCACACGTGGTCACAAGGTTTGAGCTTTATAGGATGAAGACTTTGTTTTTCAGCATCCGTTGTCCTGCTTGCTGGCATTTAAGACGTTTGGCCTATTTGATAATTTCCAGGAATGAAGCAACATGCAAAGCTTGCAGTTGGGGCCACCAGGTGTTAAATTTCTTGATTGCATCCAAAAGCTCTCCACACATCAAGAACATGTTAGGCACACATTTATCTCCTATTTAACATTGCATGCCGGCTAGGATGCCACCTAGATTTTTATTGAACACTGACTTAACATCAAGTGTGAATGCAGCTTTAAGATAACATCCAGTCCTGGTTCCAACTTTTTCTTTAATTTGGAAGAACCCCTGGATCTGGCTCAAGGATTAATTGTTTTTTTCCATAGCGCCTCCGGTCCAGTTTTGGCTTCACATTTCAAGACCCTTGGCTTGGAGGTCTTTAGAAAAAAAATCCTAGGCAGGTCCAGTTCCAAACTGGGTCCGGTCCCACCCACTTACATATAGCCCAAAACTGATTTTTTTCTAGTTACTAGCACTCTACCACCAATAAAATGTGACCACCTATATCAACTGCATGCCTAAATGCTCAAAATTTAAATTTTAAGAAATTGCTTACTTGAGATATGTTCTAAAAGTAAGAATGACATGGCTAATGTCAACCCTGCCCCCAAATTAGTATTTAAAAAAATGTTGCTGTTATTATGCAAAACCTGATTTTTTCTCAAACTAACAACATGTTAACCCCAATTAGAAAATTAAAATGAAAATAAATGAATCTTAAAAAATTGAAAAACTTGAACCTGTCTAAAACAGGTTTTGGGGTCGGTTCTGGTTTGGGTCCAGTTCTAGCCGAAGGCCAGTTCCTGCTTTTGATTTTTAGTTGGTTCTTGATTTTGGTTCCAATTCTGAATATTTTTTCAAAATTTAAATCGGCATTCTGGGTAGTAGGTATCAATAACCAAACCAGGAACTGGAACCTGAAGTGGCCAAAAATTGAAATTGGCCAACACTGGTAGCAACCAAGTTGGGTGGTTTTTTATTTTAATGAAAAACCTTTGTAAGTCAGAAGTACATCCTGTTTGGTATTTTAGGGTTACAATGTGATTGTGAAAATAATTGTCATTATCTGAGCATTGAAAAATGCTTGTTGTTTTGTCTTTCATCATTCATAGGAGTGCATTGTGATTTGTGTGTGTGTTTATTTTCGTGATGGTGGTAAATTATTGAAGGTTGCAAGAACTTAGGGATTAGTACTGTGTAGTTTTTGTTTTTCTTTTGTGTGGATATGGACAATGCCAATAATAAGTAGATGACAAATGGATACAAAAGGCAACACGTTACCAAAGCTAACCACCAACCTTTTTGTTTTATTGTTTTGGGTTTCTAGAAAGTTGAAGATTGTTGTTATGTGTGTTTGTTTTGATGATGGGATGAATGCTCACAATTTGTGTTTTGTAGTAGCTATGTTCACCTCTCATGCTTCAAATTCCATTGTGCATGTGAGGTGGTGGATAGGAGTCTAGACACAGTAGGTCTATAAAAGCATTTAATGGAAGTGATGAAAGGCTCTAAGGGATCATATGGTTGAGTTGTGTGTGGTTCATCTAGCTCAAGTTTAGTATCGCCCTACAAGCACAAAAGGGTGTTCTTGGCCCAACTTCCATATATGACTGCAAATCAAGATCAAACAAGCACAACATTAAATGATCACATAATAGCCATGTGTGGCATTATTTCTACAATCAATATGTTAAGATCTATGCTCATTGCCAATTTTGTACATCTCACAAGTTCAAGTCCACAATACTTGCAACTTGCACATGTGTCCTTAACTAGAACAGTCTACAATTGAATTTACAATTCGGATCTAAACTCCCCACCCCTTTGTCTTTTACAAAGGCATGTTTCTATAAAGGGGCAAGGAATTACAACATATTTGAAACACCCATATTTCTAGTACATAGTTTGTAATTTTAGAGTATAGTTCATTTATGTGTGTGTGAAATCCTAAATCCATGCAATCTTTACAACAAACAATTGGAAATATTGTGGCAAAAAAAAAAGGTTTTAAATCAAATTCAGTCACCATGCTTTGCACCAAATTCTTTGCAATATGTGAAACATTTTTGGTATTCCCAAATCCATGCGACTTTGATTTGGTGGCACATGCATCATACGATAGGAGCAAGATTCGAACATTGTGACCCAATTTTGGTCCTAGCCATTCTTGGGGCCAACATATTTCCAAGTGGTTTAATGTCAATTGTGTGGTTTTCCGCATGTTTTGTGCATCTTGCCCAAATTGGAAACCATGGAAAAACATGACATCAAAATGAACAAGACCCTTGTGGTCATTGGGTGACCATATTTGTGTCATGGGATGCATGTGCATATCAAAACCCCAGTTCCACCCTCACAAACAATCGATCGCCCTCACCACTTTTGAAACAACAAAATTTTGGACACAAAAAATGATTAGAATGTCGATGTAGGTTTTGTTTTGCTTAAAAATTGATGCCCCAAAACAATCAGGTAGAAAAAAATGGGTGCATGATGGGTTGTTGGGTTTTTACTCACATCGGCCATCATTCGTGGGGTGGAATTATGATTTACAAGATTGCAAAAGAGTTGGCATGATACACATTGTTAAACTTCATGCAACAAAAATGAGATTTACAAAGTAAATGTAGGAACTAATGAGAAATGGCACATCACCCACAGTTTCTGCCTTCCTTCATGAAGTATTTGTGCAAGTATAAAAGGGCAAAAAATGTGGTGTAGTAAAGAGTTGGTTAGGTGCAATGTTGTGTGTGAGCTGAATCAATGTAGCTTGGTGGCACACACATTAAAAAGCAATGGGGTCTACAGTCATGATTCATATTTTGGTTATTTACAAAGGTAGGCACCCAATTTCCATGTGGGAAAAAAAGGTGTAGTTTAGATTATTAATGCACACACCAAAAGGTGATGGGGTTTGCATTTATAGTTCATCTTTTCATTAATTTGTGAAGGCAACTCCCTGATCTCGACATGAAGAAGGAAGGTGTAGCAACACCATATTGGAGTAGCTTGGTAGTGCACACACCAAAAGGTGGTGGGTTTTGCGGTTGTGGTTTGTTCCTTTGTAAGTTTACAAGATCAGATTGATTTCAATGCGAAAAAAAAGGTGCAACATAGTTAAATTAATGTAGCTTGGTCGCATGGACACTATAAGGCAATGGGGTTTGCCATCATGGTTTGTCTATTCATCAACTTGGAGGGCAAAAAAATCTTAATGTGAAAAAGATGTTGCCTAACTAGATCTATAGCTTGGTAGCACACACACTAGAAGGTGATGGGGTCACAACTCACTAGGTTACATTTCACATTCGCCTTATAGGTAATGGTAATTTATGCTTGAAAATCAATAATAGAATGGTGTACGCACCAAAAGCAACAAAATAATCATTTGGAATGAAATCATGAATGCATCATAGGTTTTGAAGGTCAACATCATTTAAAAGCATTTGCTTCAAAAAGGAATGGCATGATGTGGAGGTGTAATCATGGTCTCTACCCATTTTCCATCCATGTTAGTAGCATGATCTTTGTTTTCCACTTTCTACTTTTTTGTTTTGCCCTTGTTTGTAGGATCTACCACTACTTTCTGTTTCTTATCAAATTCCCGATAGGTGTTGTCTCATCTTCTTTTAATAAAAAGACATGTTTTGCCTCTTCTTGAGTTGCTTTGGTAAATAAAAAATTCCTATTATATATTTTGGTCTAATTCTAGACTTTAAAAAATCATGAAACTAACATTAATAAAATCTCTTCATTCAGATTTATTCATATCTAGGTTCAAAACTTTAATCCAATCACAAAAGTATGAAGAAAACATCAAAACAACAAATATGGTTATGGATTGAAGTTTTTCCAAAAAATAATATACTCTTGTTCCATACTCTCATCAGAACTCAACGTTCTACAATGAATAATTTGTCTTCCAAAAATGATCATCTTAAAAAAGTCAGGTGATCAATTTAAATTCAAATTCAAATGGTGATAAAAACTATGTAAACTAGCTAATAAATCCTAGAAAAGTAAATAGGTAAGTAAATATTAACTAACTAATTATTTACAATGAATAATTACTTCCTTATCATTGCCCCGTTTGTATTTTGAATTATGTCTTGAATTCTAGATCAAAGTATGTTAAGAAAACTAAATCTGACGTTGTTTCTAATCATGTGGGTCAAAAATATGATGTTGATCTTGTTATACTACATGTTGTTCTATCTATACTACAATCTGATATATTTGTGCATGTTATACTTCAAATTGAATCAAAGGCTGATTCTCTATTGTATTTAGAATATGTTGTTATACTTGTTGTACTTTTGTGGGCAACTATGCACTTGTTTACTAATTTGTTGTTATCTACTCTTGTGACTACAACTCTGATGTGATTTATATATGTTGTTGTAACTACAATTTTAATGTGATCTAAGTCTACTCCTATTGTTGCGGCTCTGATGTTGGATTAATTTGATCTTCCTATACTTTTTCAATTTTATGTTCCTTTAGTTTGGATTTTGCTTTCCTATTTGTATAGTTGTAGATCCATACTCCTAGGAATTAACTTCATATGGAACAAATTGTAATGGTTTGAGAATATGTTCTAATACATATTTCATACCATTAGTTTCCTTCTAGGAACTATCCCTTCTTCTCCTTTTGTTCGTCCTTGATGGTCTTGCACCATCAATCTATCCTCTCTCTTCTTCCTTATCTAAAGTTTTTGGTTCTAGAATCAAGACTAAAAGTTCATACTGGAATGATGGTATAACCTTTTCCATTTAAAATATCTTATGCTTATAAAACTTCTCATTTCTTTCATACATTTTACAAACTTTCTCTATATCCTTCTAGACCATATCATGCACTACATCCCACCAAAGATCTGCATCTTTTTCTTCCATGTTCAATGCCTTGAGTTTTACATGAAACAAACCATGCTACTTCTTGAGTTCATTGAAGACATTGTCATAATTGAAGGGTTTGAATCCCTAGGCCTAGTTTTAAATATGCTACAACCTTTCATAAACAACCTTCTGCCTCTACAGGTTTTTGTCCATTTCAATCTATCTCTGCTCAGATTGCGTCTATATTTCATTTTTGGATTGGTATACATTACCAATATATTCTTTAAGCTCCTCTAGCTCCTTCTATTGCTTTGAAAATTTTTGTTCCATATTTTTGTAATCTCTATGAAGTTTATTGTCTTCAACTTCTAGTAATTAACATCCGTCTACATTAGAGTTACCTATAAAGAATCATTCTTTACTCTAATCTTCTCAAAATCCTTATTGTGTTTCTCCATGTTATTGATCTTCTATATGGTTGTCTACAATTTTGCCAATACTTCATTATTCTCATTTTGCTTCACCTATAATTTTGCTTTGAGTTCTACTCCTTTTCCAAAACCCTTTGAAAATTTAGAACATATTTGTTTTTCTCCTCTACAATTTGTTTATTTTTTATTTCCATATCAAAAAGTCTGAGTAGAATGTTGGTCATGTGTGTGTTGTATTTTGTTGCATGTTGAAACATACTGGTAGTTCTCCTATGTTCATCCATTTCTATTTCTAGTCCTTGTATAGACCCTAGTGTATGAAACCTAGGAGTTTGTCCCCTAGAACTAATATCAAAATAATCTAAACTTTTGTGTGAAATCCAGATATCTCCAAAAATGTTTGTTCCTATAGCAAAACTTGGTCTTGACGGTAGCATATCTTCATTATTTTGTGGTATTAGAGCATATTGTTGCACATTTGGTAGATCTAGTTCTAGCTTTTGTTTCTACTCTTCTACTATTTCTTAAGCTTGAGACCGTGGCTCCCTTTTAGGCCATCTCTAGTGCTCCTACCCATCTGACCGCTTTTCTTGTTTTGGGGAGATCTATGGTCTTATATTGGACCTCGGAAACATGGATTTCTCCTTTTGTTTTTGTTGTTGATGATGTTGTTTTTTCATCAATTTTGTTACCTATTGAGGGTTAACACCACCGTTCATTGTAGTGTCTTCTTGTCTTTTCTACCTATTCAGTAGAGTTTCCTTCTCCTCCTCCTCATCAAATTGGGACATTAGAATTGTTCTTCTAGTTGTCCTTGTTTCTGGTTGTTTTTCATGTTTAGGAGAAATATGTGCAAGGTTCAAAGGTCTCTTATTTTAATGAACCTCTCCCTCATAGTCTCACTCCTCCTCTTGTCATTTTATGGTTGTTAAGTATGCTTCTTCTTCTCTTGTGGTTTGTTCTTTTAACTAAAAACCATTTCTAAAATATAACTTCTAGGACACTAACAGAATGGGGTATATTTTTCTTGGGCTCTCTCTTGGAAATTCTTTCAATCATGTTCTTCTAACACTTTTCCCATCTAACCAACTTTTTGACCAACTGAAAAATACATGATTGTAGCCCAATTGACAAATTTTCCATGATTTGATTTGGAAATCATCATGACAAATTTATTGTCAAAATATTACACCTTATCTTTTTGATAGATAATGGGCAAAGTTATAGCAACCCTATTGACATACTTTGGTTTCATTTTCTTCACAACCCATCCTTCATTGGTGTTGTAAATATCCGAAACCCTATCAACTATGTATGTTAGAGCTACTTTAACATTTGACATTTTTGCCTGATCTACTTTTGTCTCACATGTATGGTAGATTTTTAAAACTTTTGCTAATAGATGTCTATCTATAATTGTCTATTCCTCTGCCATCATAACTTTCATTTTGTTGTGCTCATAATCTAGTTTCCAGTTGTTCAAAAATTCAACCAAAATGTTATGACATGGAGTCCTCCATTCAACCTCAAACATACCTACCAAACCTGCTCTATTTACCCATTTTTTCTCCTCCTCTCTAAAACTTATATAGAATAGAATGTTCTTTAAATTTTTATTGTAATTCTATTATGTAAGAGTAAAGATATACCTAACCTCATCATCTAGTTGAGTATGGACTTTCTTTCCTCAAAGGTTGGCAACCATTGTTTGTTGAGTTTTTTTTTTGGTTAAGCTTCTTGTTTAGAATTTGGACCTTTTCTAGAGTCTACTCCTATGTAGGCTCCTCTTATTGTGATGGTCCTTCATGGTGTTGTTACAAATCGTCCCATTCCTTCTCCTCTTCAAAATTAAAAATGGAAATCGAAGCAACCTATTCACTTATGCCTACCTTTCCTTTGGGCTTTCTAAAACTATATTTCCTCAAAGTTTCTTTGTAATTTTTGTTGTTCTTTTTAACTTATAGCCCAATGGTTGTGAAACTATATAATTATCGTCTTTGAGTAGTATCATAACTTGTTGAAGCATTATATTCACTTAAGTTTCTTCTTATGCGACTATCTAATCAAGATCTATGATTTCTAATGTTTTCTCATCTTTTAAATCTTCATCAAATTTCTCTTTTTTGTGGTCAAAATCTATAGATTCTAAAGATTTTTAATTCTCTAGACTTTAACTCCCCTTTAATGTTTGATCCACATATATGTATGGTTTCAACTTGTTAATATTGACCAATATTGGGTTTGGTTCAAAATTCTTAACAGATTCAAGAAGAATAATGTTATTGGGTAAATAATATTGTAACTTAAATGGGCCAAACCATCTTTTTTTGAATTTTCCCAAGTGTGTTTTTTTCCCTTGGGATACCACAAAACATAATCTCCAAATTGGAACTTTTTCTATGTGTGTTTTTGTCAACTTTAGATAAATATGTTCCATTGGTTTACTCCAACATTATTTCCAATTTGTTCTCCTATAATTTCTCCAATTCTATAATTTTAGCGGTTAGTACTCTAATGGGTTCTGCATCTTTGTGGTCTCCACTAATGTTTGAAATAACATATTCTTTTAACATTAGAAGATGCAAACCATAGACTAATTAGTAAGGTGTACATCTTGTTACCACCTTGTAAGTTATCTTATATGAAAATAAATTTGTGGACCAAATTTGTTCTCTTCTCATTAACTAACTTGGTCAGTAATCTACCAATCACTTTATTAGTAGACTCTACTTGTCTATTCCCCTATGGGTAATAAGTAGTAGAACCAACATGCTTTAACATAAATTATTCTATTAGATGTTTGATTATATCTTTGATGAAATGTACTCCTTGATTTGTAATTATGGTTAGAGGACATCCAAATCTGGTTAGAATATATTCATATAGAAATCTAGCTATAACTATTGCAATATTGGTTCTGAATGCCTTTGCGTCTACCCACTTGGTTGCATAATTTGTAACGACCAAAAATATATATTTATTTCATGTTAGTCTTCATGCTAGTTTAATTTGAACTATAAAATCTAGACCCCACTTCGTAAAAGGTTCCTTTAAAAGTTTTTTAAAATCAATTTTGCCAATTTTTTTGGTTTTTTAATCCTCCAATTTTCTAATAGTTGTCATAACTTTTGCAAAATTCATTAATATTTTTGAATATAGTTGGCCACAAATAACATGCATCCAAAATTTTCTTTGCAATAATATTTGTAGCAAAATGTCCTCTTGTCGTTCCTTCATATAGTTCCTTTAAAACAATCTATGCTTTTAAGGTGGTCAAACATATGCACAATTTGTTGTCTTGTCCCACTTTGTACATTCTTCCCTCTTTCATAATAAAGGGCACTACCTTTCTGGCTAACTTTTATTTTTGAACTAAGTTCAAAGTTTCTGGCATCTAACCTATCTTTAAATAACTCTTCACTTCTTGCATCCACATAGGTTCTACAGAAAATAGTGATGCATCTATAGTTTGATATGAAATTCTGAAAGGTTCTAAGTTATTTTGTAATATAGATAAAACATCAACTACCACATGTGTTTTACTTGTTTGTAGACCATTGTAAATTCATACTCCAAAAATAACAACAACCATTTGGCTATCTTTCCAAACACTTGTGGTTTGTTGACCAAATATATAAAAGCCATGTGGTCTATGTTAAAAACAAATTTTTTTCCCAATAAAAAATGTCTGAACTTATGCAAAGCATAAAACGTTGTTTAAGGTTTCTTTCTCGATAGTAATATAATTCAACTTTGTTTCATTTAACAATCTAAAGGCATATACTATAGGCTGGGCATACTTATCAATTGGAATTTGTGCTACATTACACCTATTGCTAACAAAGATGCACCTATTTGCACATGGAACTCTAGTTGCCAATTTGGAAGTATTAGAATTGGTGATTTCATGTATTTTTGCTTGATCTAATCCTAGGCTTCTTAACTATGGTCCGGATAAAGGGTTTTGTCTTCCTCGTTAACTTTGTGATTAGTGCCATGATAAAGATGAAATTTTTAATGAAACATCTATAAAATTGAGCCATACCATTAAATACTTAAATCTGATGTGGATTTGTAAGTACTAGCATATTCACTATTGTTTGAACCTTTCTAGGGTCTGGTATTTTCCTTCCTTGGAAACTATGAACTTTAATATCAGTCTTGAAAATACCATAAAAACATTTTTTTCTAGGTTAAGACTAATTTTGTATTCTTTACATTTTTTAAAGCAAAGTTTGAACTTCATCAAATGACTCTCCATAACACTATAGACTGTAAAATCATTTAAAATATCTTCATGAATTGGTCCAAGTACTTTTTAAAAGTTCTACTGACTACTCTTTGGAATGTTGGTGGCCCATTTTTAACACCAAATGGCATCACCATCCAAACAAAAGCTCCCAATATGTTATAAAGGTTGTTTTGTATCTATCTTCAAGGGCTATAGAAATCTGATCGTATCATGAATATCCTTCTAAAAATGAATAAGCTTCATACCCTGCTACAATGTTTAGTATTTCATTAGAAAATGGAAAAGGACAAGGATTTCTTTTGGTTACCTTATTCAACTTCTAAAAATTTACACAAAATTTAACTTTTCCATTCTTCTTAGGTACTACCACTATAGGTGATAACCATGTAACCTCCTCTACTAGTTGAATGAATCTTGTTGATAATACTTTGTCAGTGTCCTATTTGACAGCTGCAACATAGTTGGGGTTCAACTTGTACCTTCCTTGATGTGCTAGCGGGATTGAGGTGTCTAATTCAATTATGTGTTTAGCCAACTCTGGAGGTATGCCTTTCAAATCCTTATAAGTCCAAGCAAACACAACTTTGAACTCCTTGAATAAAGTCTAAAGCTCCTCAGTTTTCTCCTTTGTTAATTGTGCATTAATTTTTATGCATTGTGGATTTGCTTATGTGCCAACATTCAACTTAATGAGTTGTTCTTTAATCAAAGTCCAATCTACTATTCAAAGATTTTGTACTTGAATTTTGGTTAGTGTTTCATCCATTTCAATATTAGCTTAGCTATGATGATAATAGGTTTTTAAATAAACCTTATCTTCTAATGATATCTCTGGTTTGACATTAAATTTTGTTGTTTTTGTTGTTGAAGCCACTACTTTTGTTGTTCCTTGATCTAATATCCCTTGTTCTAGTTTAGATTCTCCATTGATTTTGATATCTGAAACTCCAACATTCAGCAATGAAATTGTTTCATCTAAAATAATGATTGTGCCAATTGAAAACAACTATGGTTATGTCTTAAAGATTAGATTGTCCTCCTCATATGTTAGACCTTCCATCAAGTCATAACAAAATACTTGGGGCCTTCTAGTTTTTGCTCCCAATTTTTGGTTAACTAATATTGTTCTAACTATTCCATTGCCTTGAACAATAATTACATTGTTCCCCCAATCATGTGTAACCTTTGCATCTTTAAGCTTAAGTCTTCCCAACAACATGGAATAGCTAAAATCTACCATACTATTTTGCAAAACAGTAAATGTGGTTACATATGGTATGCCATGCACATGAATCTTAAATTTTTTGATGATTCCTAAAGGTTTAGTCATACTCTAATCTACCATTCTTAAGTGGTATGGGGCCAGTCTTGGTTTGGGTAAACTTAATTTTGTTCTAAGGTTTTCTATTATGATGTTAACACTTGCTCCTCCATTTAATAGAACATCTTCAATAGTGTTCTTCTTAACTTGTACTTGGATAATTGCCATATGTATTATCTACCTCTATAGTTACAATGTCAACTTGAAAGTGTCTCAATCACTATGGCTACACTAGGCTCTAATATCACTTTAGTAGTTATATTAGGTTTTTATAACTTTAGTTTCTGCCACATATGTTTCTTAAGATTTGGTGTTATCTTGAGCAATTGACCTAACCTCATGGTATAGTAGTTTCCAACATTTGTTTATTAATATATTGAAATATTTGTTCCATAGACATAATTCTGTTGTTAGGAATAATAGACAAATTTTGTGGTACAATTGGTTCTACGGATACTTTAGTCTCTGGTAATCCTGCCCAACTTGTATTCCATTGTGTTTTCTCCTTTCGATTTAAACTTTTTGGTGAATCTTTTGCTTGCATCTCTTGTATAATCTTGACAAAAGATTGTTGGGAGTCTCTACTCCTTTTCTTAGTCAACAATAAACTTTTTCTTGATTGGCTCTCTATCCTTGAACACTTCTTTTTCAATAACTTTGTTCCCAACAATGGCCATGTTGACATCCACTATATCAACTGAAGAATTAACAACCTTGGGTTCTACCACGTATGGTTTCTTTATAGTCTTCACTCCTTTGTTTTTTAAACATATTATGCATGTCATTGTACTTAATTAGGACAATATATAATCTTATGTCTAGTTTCACCACATATATGACAAGAATACATCATAGGCTTCTATACTTTGATATGTTAGGTGTTAACCTCAGAAATTGCAGGAATGGACTTTTCCTTCCTTTTGACTTTACATGTTTCAAGATTATAATTTGTCATATGAAAATTTATATATTACATTCTTGTTTTTTCCGTAATTATCCCAAGGTTTTTGAGCTAATATTGTTTTACTGTTTTGTGGTATTGATAGATTGCTTATTGCCTCGACTTTAAAAATTCCTTCTTCATAAACCAAAGCTACTTCCTTGTGCTACTGCAAGGTTTTTATCTTCATGCTTGTCGTTGTTCCACACAAATATGGTTGTAATGCATATCTAAAGACATGAAACTATCTGTTGTCTTGTGTTGAAGATTGTTGGTTAACTTCAATAATCTTTCATAATAAACTTCCACCCTTTCATTCTTCTCTTGCTTCACATTCTTTAACTTTAGATGGTTTTATTCATCATTATAAACTATTCTAAACCAATTATAGAAAGTTACTTACAATTCTACAAAAGTACAATTTTGGTAGTCTCCCATGTAATTGTTACAACAATTAGATACAATGTCTTTAAGGGTAAAACTAAACAAATTAACCATTTTTGCATCTTTTATTTCACCATTTGCTCTAATGGCAACCTTAAAAATTGTCGCGCCCTCAAGTTCCTTGTAGACCCACTTGAG
>Ga0209208_10009483_pt1 | contig 12782 bp, 11 predicted proteins | sample S1TSphfallax_3_FD_187694 | JGI IMG/M metagenome (GOLD analysis project Ga0209208, IMG submission 187694) | Host-associated microbial communities from peat moss isolated from Minnesota, USA - S1T2_Fd - Sphagnum fallax MG (SPAdes) (version 2) | ecosystem: Host-associated > Plants > Peat moss >...
TCTTGTTAATCCTTTAGATGCATGGTTGACACCTACAATGCTTTTTCCAACTTACCTTCCCTTTAAATTTGGGGAGGAAGGTGCTAAATTTTGTGCCAACCTTCAATGGAGCCTACCACCACACACCCAATAAAAGGCACACGTGCAAGTTATGTCATGAACACAACACATTAGCACCACATACATCATCACAATTGAACAACTAACTTGGAAAATAGATAGTCCAAGTACTCACATCATCAAACTTGTGGTGCACAACTTGGTTGGACATAAGAATATTAAAACTAACCAAAGGTTGTCCCATGGGCAATTTTTCATAAACATCCCAACTCGTCTTGAACACCCCTTTGTTGGTTCCTAGGTGGGTTGAAATGCCAACAAAGAGGCGTAATGCATGACTATCTCCATGTGTATTTGCTCCAATTGGTTCCTTCCCCTTTTCAACATCAACCTTGAATGTTAGTGGTTTTTTTCTTGTAAGTGGGACGTACCCATTATCAATTTAATTTCCATACAACTAATGAGAGGAACCTACTTGGACCCACCAAAAACTAATATTTGATTTATCTTCTATTTGGATTTAAACTACTAATTAATGGAAGTCTATTTGTTGGTGGTGGGGCAAGAATGTCACTCACCACCAAAGCTTGATGTTGAATTGGTCTTGGTTGCCAACCTAGTTTTCCTTTGTCATAGATTGGGTTGAGGTTGATTATCAAGCATAATAACCTTGACATCAATAATGGTATATCCCACCAATTAGGTATTTGGCTTTTGGCCATCACATGGATGTGTAACATATGTAAATAGTATTTCCATGTTCCAAGAGTCCTTAAGTCACTCTTATTATCAAATAGAGCCCTAGATATGGATAGGGACTTCCTTGTGTTATGGTATTGTACTTTCCCGATGTTGGTGTTTGTACCATTCCCATCCTCCACATCACTTTTGGAGGTAGGTGGCAATTTTCTTGTAGAAAAAATATACACAATCCATTGATGTCTAAGGCATCCAACATAACGACCCATCAATTCATCAACATTATCATTAACATTAAATATCCCTACCTTCTTGGTGACAATTACCTATCAAATGCAACTCATTGACTTTGCTAAAAATCCACCTACTTTCTATTTTGGAGAACCTTACAACCCACCTATATTTTACTAGATATTTTTTACATATCATCATGAGCTATGGGCCTTGCATGTTTTAAAAATTATTTACTTAATGCAAATTGTTGATAAAGGTGATGGCATTTGTTTTATATTGTGTTTACCTACCTGAAACAACAATAGGACTTAGTGACAAACATATTCTTTTTGAAACAACCACAAGTCAATCTTCATCATCCAACTACTCAAGGTTTCCATGACCAAGGTCAAGACCAACTTCTCCATCCATGAAATATTTTAATACTACATTAAACTAAAAACTTTTAACCAAATCTTGATTGTATATGCAACACACAATGGTCCAATGAATGCTGTAGATGGAATATTTTAAGTTTCAACAAATTACTTGATTCAAACTAAATTATATTGATATTGTTTAATAACCCTAAAAGTCACCAACTCACAAGGACCAAAAATATTGATTTATATACCCTTAAAATATATCTTACATTGGACACCGATATAACACAACTCAAAAGTGATTCAAATTGTTCATACTATAACAAGAACCCAATTTCCCTTTAGTTGTAATTCATAACATACATTGAAACAAGGATTAACATACACATCACTATCACATATCAAAAATTTGAAAATCTCTACTTTCTATGATCTTTGTGAATGAAACCTTTCCAAATTCATCCAAATTTTGCTATAGAAATGCATTGACTACAAATAAATGCACATTGAAATGGTTGTGGCAATGGGGGGTGTGTTTTAAAGGGGTGGAAGTCAAAAACAAAATTGGGCCTACCATTATTGCTTGATTTAAGATGGAAGATGCTTACATCCTTTGTAATGTAATTAAAATTCCTTGACAAAGAAAAATAACCAAGATAGAAATATGAAGACCCTTTGGCCCTTTGAAGCTCCAAATGGCATTGGCACAACTGTGTAAGAAAAAATTTAAACTATTCGTGTAGACCTCCAAATATTTCAATTTTCATAGGGAGTAATTGATTAGTGGGGTATCAATTGTGTCACGGATGCCAATGTTGTGGAGTTCATTCATTTGAATGTTCATCCATGACTTGTAATTAAATTGTACCTAACTGTTAGTTTAAATCCAATTTACTTTTTGTTAGCTTTGAATTAAGTCTTAGTTCACTTTTAGTTCACTTTTAATTCATTCTTAATTTACTTTTAGCTAATTCCTATTCACTTTTAGTTCACTTTTAATTCATTCTAATTTACTTTTAGCTAATTCCTAGTTCACTTTTAGTTAACTTTTAAATCACTTCTAGTTAACTTGTAGTTCATTTTCAATTTACTTCCAATTAATTTGTAGTTGATCTCTAATTAACCTTTAGTTCACATTTAATTAACTATTAGTTCATTTTTAATTAAGTTTAAGTTCACTCTTAGTTGAATCTTAGTTTGTTCATAATTCACACATGGGTGCACTTGGGCGCACATGGATGAATATGGACCACATGTAGATTGGAAGCTTTTTGATAAACTTTTTTGAGCTAGGTGCCCAATGGGTATAAATTAAGGTGGAACTCTCCATTACCTTTAATATATTCAACATTAATTTTGGGTACATTTTCTTATCATAACTTTGTTTTATTTTTATTTCTTCTTTGCAATAAAATCTTGTTGGATTCTTATTTCGCATATGTCATGTTTTTGTTTTTGTTTTCTTGTTTCACGATCTAGATTTGGGAAATTAGGCCTACTTTTGTCCTTGTTTTGGTTTAGGAAATCCCATAGTCTTGGTTGTTTTTGTGCCTGTAACAAATTCAATAACTTATTTTTTGGGTTGAGCTACATTCGAGGCAACAAATCCTTGAGTTGTGCAAGATTGGGGAAATAAATTTGCATAGGTTGGGTCAACTATGACAATGTCAATTAAGGTGTGAATCTATCTTTGGTGAGCACAATGTTGAATCATCATTGAAAGGAGTTGAATGTGGGTAAAGGAACCGTGCCCCTTGCCTGCTATACCCATGAACTTCTTCAACCAATTACCATCACAGTAAGATCATAGCTTATGAGACAATTCCTCCTTCTACTCATACTAGCATGTGATTATCAAATGCTTGCCATGGACAAAATGCACAAGGAAACAGTAAACACCACTTTTTTAACATGATTGTTTCTATGGTGCTAATGTTTTTTCTATAATTTTCTACACTTTGTGGGCAATTGGCACCATTGAAAAGTAGGTGAGGAGTAGTCACATATTCAAATTGGAAACTAAGAAACTATCTGGCCCTCCATGCTGCTTCAGTTGTTATTGATCATGTATTTGGACATGCATATATACAGTGACAAAGACCTACCAAGGGAGGTACAGATACTATCCAGCTCCAGGGTCAGCGATTTAGTTTGGGCCTTAGTTATTGCAACTTCACCACATTAATTATGTTCATCTTCTTATGTTGCATTCAGGCATGAATCTAGCAAGATATCTAGATCATCTGCCTGTTCCTGCTCAGTTTTCAACATAGATTGATAGGTTTAAGGGGTAAGGAAGCAAATCAAAAGAAAGAATCTTCCTTCTGTTCCTTTTTCAAATCAGCTTAGTGAACTGCATTATGTGTGGACTGCCAGCCATGTATCAGAATCTGCCTGCCCATGATTGGGTGATGGCTATCATTAATGTTTTGTCTAGGATAACTGAAAGATGAAATCCTCCAAGCACTTGATTTCAAGGCTACTTCTTTGACATAAATTCTAAACCAACACCCATTTTGAACAAAATTGCAAACCCAAAATCGTTGAACTTTTTTCACTTTTGAGAGCAAAACTTTCTACTTTACTAGTGGCTTGCAATCACAGTTGGTAATTGTTTTGTAGAAAGAATTACCTTCATATTAGTGGTGGGTATTCTTCAAAGTGTGAGTGCTTTGCTTTTAAGTTCTGGGGATTTTCTTGGGAGTTGGTTGTAATTGTTGTATGTGAAAGTCTGTTGTGACTCACAATGTAGCTATATTATTCTTGTGCCATGATGTATCCTCCAAAGACTATGAAGAAGGTTTTCTGTTTGGAGGCTGGAGTTTGTGGACACTAGATAGAGTGAACCAAATCCACTATTCCAGCATGCTCTCATGATGGTGGAACTTTTTTCATTTTTTTTCAAAATTTCAAAAGCAGAGATTTTATGGGTGAAAACCCATTACATTACTAGATTTTTTAGAAAAATCCCCAAAATAAATTCGAAAATAAATAAATTTTCACCATTAAAAAATAAAATTCAATATGTCTTGTAACATAATTTGTAATAAAATCATTAGAATTTCTCCTTCAAAATGATTCACCTACTGTTAAAATGCTTTTCAAATCTACCTTCTACTTACTTTTTGGAAAATTGTCAAAGATTGTGAACTATTTACTTTATGATCCTTTCAATCAAAATTGATTGACAACAAGCCATGTGAATAAAAGGACTAGTTGGGATTCATGTGACCACCTTGCAAGTGGTTATGGGTTTACTACACCAATAGTCCATGTTAGATGTCATATTCCCAAGCATAATGTACTTTATCAATCCATGCCCATATTTTATGTCCAAACATTTGGTACATTAATGCCATTCTAATGCAAAAAAACATTTCAATTATAAACATTTCACAATGCAAGCAAATTCATAAGCAAATTCATCCTTTCACATATATTTAGTATTTGGGTGTAATTTTCTATTCGATACTTGCATTCTTTTTTTTTTGCTTTGGTAGGTTTCTAAATTACTGTTCATTTCAATTGAACTTTTATTTGTTTCACTTTTATTTTTTTGATAATATTTTTCTCTTCCATGATATATTCTAATTTTCAATGAAGTTCCATGGAATTGGGAGGGGTGGTAGTTTTTTTCCACTCCCAAAAAACAAGCAAAAAACTTATATACTAACAAGGCTCCATAAATATTGTGGAAAAACAACATAAATTGAAAGGAATATTTTTTCAAACACTATGAAGTTATAAAAACCAATACATGCCTTCCCAATTATTTTCAAACCCAAAATGAAAATTGCAAAAAACTTAGAAATAAATGTTATTCACATGTAGAAATCTTTGAGTTTCCCAATACCAAATCGCACACACTTGGCCACGGTTCACAATTAGCCTAAATCTTTAACCAACATTTAAGTGCACAAATTTGTCATTTGACTTGACAAGATCCAATTTTAGAATGCAAGAGGTATAGGCTTATATATAGAATACTAGAATTTACATGTGAAAATATAAAAAATATTCAACATGCAAATGGACAACTACATGAATCAAGCAAAGCTCTTCAAAATTCAAATGTTGTAGTAACTAGAATGATTATTTATTATTAAAACATGTGTTTGAAACCAGTTACCACATGAAATGAAATTCATATATTTGATTTCACAAACAGAAGATCACAATTTGGTCAAAAACCAAGACATGTGCAAATTACAAGCTCTTGTGATTGCAAATGTTAAACAGAAGACTTTGTTTAAAATCTTGATCACCAATTCACACAAAATAGTTCATAAATTTACCAAGATAGCTCAAATCAATGGTAAAAGTGGGGATGTAACCTAGGATTTGCCTTGGCAGATAATCCTTGCGTTTTCTTCAGAGTTAGACCAAACGTTTCAGACATGTCAAGCTTCATGGGTTCTTGTTGCAAATTTGGGGGGAGGGTCCAATCAAAACTTTGAAGGAGATTTGCTAAAACAATTTGAACAAACAAGATTCCCAATGGACGTCCTGGACATGCACGTCGTCCAGTCCCAAATGGCAAGAGTTCAAAGTCGTGGCCATGCACATCAATTTCAGGATGTTGTTGCATGAAACGATCAGGATCAAATTCCAACGGTTTTTCCCAGTTATTAGGATCACGCCCCATCGCCCATAAATTCACGATCAATCGAGTATTAGTAGGTAAGTTGTAACCTTCAACTTGGCAAGGTTGAATCGAACGATGAGGAACCAGAAGGGGACCAGGAGGATGGATGCGAAAGGTTTCTTTTAGTATAGCTTGAAGGTAAGGGAGATGCTGAAGATCTGATTCACTAACTAAACGATCGGTACCCACAACAGTGTCCAATTCCTCTTGTGCACGTTTCATAATGTCAGGATGTCGCAAGAGTTCTGCCATCACCCATTCCAATGTGACATAGGATGTGTCTGGAAAAAGCACAAGAAAATTGAAATATGTTAATTTGAATTCAATGATTACAACAATTTTTCTTGAACATTAATACTCATTAAAAAAATCCAAATATTTAGATAAGATAAATAACCAAAATATAAGAAATGTGATAACTAGTGATGGTAATAGTTTGGTACCTAGCCCCGCTGCCAGCATGTCCTGGTACACAACACACATGTATGTCACTTGTTTTGTTAAGGAAATTTAGGTGTACATCCACCATAACAATATTGAGGTTGAATCACAAAAATTGTTGCAACATGTTACTTTTAAACACATGAAATGAAATTCTTGAGAAAACACATTAGATTGATGTTTTTTTATCAAACTGGTCTAATAATATCCACTCACCGTTATAATAGCTTGAATTGTGTCATCCGAAAGGTGTCCTGTCCCATCTTCTTGAGGCATAGTCAATAACACATCCACAAAGTCTTCAACCCTATACTTGTCAACAACATTTGGATTTCTCCTATGTTCATCAATGATTTGTTGGAGAAATGTTGATAATTTGGTGTGCAGGGCTTGTAAGGAAGCATCAATCCCTTGAAGCTTGGTCACCCACTTTAAGTAAGGGATGTAATCAGCAATAATGAAATCACCATACCAATGAAACATTTCATCGACTGTTTCTTTGAACCACCGTGTTTCTCTTTGGTTTGTTCCCACTCCGCAATACCTAGTTCAAGAAAGAATGCACAAATTGATCATTCACTGCCATGCACATGAATAAAAAATAAGGAAAAAAACATACATAGGTTTTCATGACAAAAGTTGTATGGTGTTAATGTGTGAGCTAGCCATTTGAAAGGTTAAAACAAGCAGTCTCTTACACATGTATATTTTGACAAAAAACAAAGATCATCTAGAATGACTCTAGTTTGATCATATCATTATTATGCTTCTAATTCCCAAATTTGTTGTATGATTCTTTTCAACATTGAAGCTATTAAAACTTTGTAAGAAGAAACATACCTTTTCCTAAACAACATTTGGGTGATATTATTGGTGGAAATTGATGACAATTTGAAGTTGAGATCTATCACTTTGTCGTCTTGGGCCTCCACATAAATGTCTTTGATCATTGCATGAATTTCTGTTGTTCTCATGGGTTGGAACAATTCCAATCGTTTTGTCGTAAATAATTCATTCACACAAATCCTTCGAACATGTCGCAAAGTAGAACCTGAAATTACTCCCATGCTTGCATTGTTGGTCAAAATATTGAAAGCAAGTGAAGCAGGACGAGCTTGAAACACATGATCTTGGGTTTTGAGAAACTCCTTGGCTATTGCAGGCGAAGATGCCACCACAGTATGGGTGGAACCAAGTCGAAGATACACAAGTGGCCCATACTGTTCAGCAAAACGTGCTAATGCTATGTGTGGAGACTTTCCCAACATGAACAAATTACCCACAACAGGCCACGGCGATGGACCTGGAGGCAGCTTCTGAGACTTCCTAAAACCAAACCTCTGGAGAACAACAACCAAAGGTATCAACAGTAATAAAGGAGTTATAAGGAGCCCCAAATTATCTTGCAACCTTCCTTCTAATTGCAATAGGTGAAACATAGACATGACTCCCATAGTTGCTCTTGCTAAAGACTGTTGTTCAACACTTAGAACTGCAGGAGCTCTCTTGTATTAAAGTACATATGTGGAAGTGGTGAGCACTGAGCAAACTGTAAATGAGATAGAACTTCAATGTAATGTTCTCCTCACAAGTGTACTATGCCAGCATTTAAGACCCTCCTGCGTGATTTAACGTTAAATTCAGGGGGAATAATGAAGCTCGATTGCATTCGGACCGACATCAATGGTATTAAAGTCAGCGGGAATAATGAAGCACTGTTGCATTGGGAAAGACATCGATGGCGTGCAACTTACTACTTTCTCTTTATTCGGGGATGATGGTGTCGTCAGTTTTACGTCTAGGCTACTAGCTACAGTCTTTAAAAGAGTTTCTCTCCCAAAATGTCAGAGGAACTGTCAACGCTGACTCGGCTGCGTGGAAAATTTTAAGAAAGACTGCCATCTTTTCTTTGTCTTCCCTCCCTGTGTAAAGATAGGGAGATGCTAAATACTAAATACTCCCCGCCCCCATCGAGCTCTGTCGAGTGCTTGTTTTTCTTGTCTTCTAGCACATGTTTGGTTTTCAGTCCTGCATAAAACCACACAGCATGGTTCTACATGTTGTTTTAATTCTGCAAAAGAACTTAGCAATTTTTTTTTAAATTTAAGGACCCATTTTACGTTTTGTAGCAGCTCAACGGATTCCAAATCTGAACCTTCCATGTGTAGAAGGTGCTAAAGACTACTGCCAAAGATCTAGATGCTGAGCAAAACATGATTTCTTTAGTATTCGAATAAGTTATCACAAACTTTAGGCTGGCGTTACACTAGGAGTCAGGCCCAATGTTCAACCTGAATCAAGCATTCTTATTGATGCAAAAGTTGAAATCAGCCCCCACAGGCTTTACTCTAGGAGTCAAGGCAGAACTAAAAAACAAATTCTTTTCAATTTGCACAAAGTTTCTAATAAATGCTGAACTTTATGGCCTTGTATTGACCCCAAGGCTGGAAAATAGATACCATCAAATTTGGGAGGCCAATTTGCAACCCTTGGGGACTATTGTTTCAGCATTTATTAATATCCTGACGATCAATGTTCTAGCATTTATTAGTAACTTGGGGCTAAACAACAAGCCAAAAATGCTCAAACTTGGCCCTCAAGTTTCTTTCGGCCCTGACTCCTAGTGTAAAGCGGGCCTTAGAGTATGTCCAACACATGAGTAATTCAGTGGTCACAGGTGTCAGAGTGTGATGACCACCATGTTGTGGCTATGATCATCTACTTTAAGACCACCAATTTAAAATCTAAGACCATCAATAACTTGTGACGAGAACCTATTCTGAAAGAAAAAAACACAGTAAATCAAAATCAAGGATGGGAACCCAGCCATCAAAAGTACAAGGCAAATGAGAAGACAAGTAAACTCAACCCAAAGAAAAAACAAAAGCCAACAATAAACAAAAAAAAATCGAGTAAAAATCCTATGCAAAGAGGACTGGTGGCTAAAAAAATCACAATCAAATCAAACGATAACGAAGAAGACCTAAGACTAAAGAAGTTTTTGTTTCTATTGAAATTTAGAAGATATTATGTCAAGAGAACTTATCCAGAACTTTGTTTAAGAATTAGTCAACTTGGACATTAAAAACAAAGAATTAGTCAACTTGGACATTATCTCTAGATGGGGTAGGTGAAATTATAGGTAAGACACTAGACGACAACCCTCAACAAGCACTGTCAGTTACAAAGAGTGGCCAAGAGTGCTCAGCCCTGTGAAGAACCACCTGGTTCTCACAGGGCTAAGCACTCTTTGTGAAAGAAAGTAAAGAATCTTTTTGAAATATTTTGGAATGTTGTAGTTTTCAAAATGAAATCTTCAAAACAAATTAATTAGTTGACAGGCATTTGCTGAAGCCGCCCCTTGTACTACAAATTCCAAAGGGACCACATACTTGGAATTTTTCTTTTTAGAATGGGTGAAATTGTATATGTGTATGACAATTATTGGTCATCTTCAGATTTCCAAGGGCACATATTGCAATACTTTTTTTGTTGGTCCTCTCCTTCTGTAATAAGCATCAGATTATGCATCATCATTGAATTAATGACACAAAATCTGATCAAGAGATTGTATGAGTTGGCGGTGATAGTTTAGTGGTTTCCAAAATGGGTATGTAGCATTACAAACTGATGTGTACACTTACGTCAGTAAAGATGCAGAGATGTCCTTTTTTAACATGACAACATGATAATATCATGTGGGGCATGAAGCTTATGGGCAAGTGCGAGGGCGTTACCGAAATAAAGGCACAGGAGGTGTGAACCAAGAGCAAGCACAATTTCAGTAATTCTCCTGCCCACAAAGCTTTACAGAGCATAAAAATCAATGCAACCTTTAGAGAGCAGCAGGGGCTTTAGGATTTTTGTAAAACCCAGCATGAATACAAAACACCCACTCAAGAGGGGGGAGGAATAATTGTGCACTAGAACATGCCTTGTAATTACACTACAAGAATTCTAAGAGGTTTTTATGTAACATTTAATATCAATAATAAAGAACATTGTGCATTGGAAAAGAGGCAATGTCTTTTTGGTCAATTTTGTGACGTGACCCTAACACATTAGAGAGAGCTTGACCTAGCATGGCAACACATAAATCATTGCCCTATTTTTGCTAACTTATTAGGTTTTTAAACATGTTTTGATATGTTTTATATGATCAATTCAAAACAACGAGTCATGGAGATCCATGATGAACATTAGATGTGAACAAATATGGGATAAATTGTCTTTAGAATGTGCAAAATTCCTTTCATGGGCCTAACATCTAATGACATAGTTTCCAAGTGCTTATGTCATTATAAATTTGATTTTTGGAAACAAATCTCATGTTTAGCATGAAGTTTCATATTAAGTTTGATCTATATAATTCTCATATTAAGTTGTATGTTTGGTCACTAAAGCTTAGAATTTATATATATAAGCAATAACATCATATTGCACAGTGATGTTGCAATCTATTTTTTGATCATAGTGTATGTGGGTTGTTGTGTTGAATGCGAGGAGTGATTAATAATGTCAATCACTATTTTGATTTCATAGTAAATGAAATTTCATGGCTATGTAACAAATTACAATCTTGGTCATGTAAACCTATTTATGTGCTACATTTTTGGTTTTATTGTTGGATTCTATTTATGTGTTCATAAGGAAAACTACTTATTCTTGGTGTTGAAAAGTTATTTTGAAGTCTACTAAGCACATTTACAATTATTTATTATTTAGTTACCTTTTTTTCATGAAAAAATAAAGCCATTGAAATTCAAGATTCTCCTTAATGTGCCCGATAAGTTACAATAAAAGTAAAAATTTGCAAATAATAGATGGATTACATGGAGCAATTGATGGCCTATTTATAAAAATCATAAACAACATATGGAATATGTGGAACAATTGATGGATTGTTGTTTGCCTTGATATAAACAACTATATTCACATTCAATTATTCCTTGAAATATAACCATTAATGAACTTTAGATAATCAATTAACTTGCACATGGTTGTATGGATGAATTCAACTTGGACTATGTATGAGAAAATGTTATGATGGGTGTTAATTTTGAAAAGATTTCAACCCAATTCAAAGTTTATGAATATGCAAGCTAAGTGCAAACATAATAAAAGGAGCCACATGATGTGTCAATAATGCTTAAAATTCTATTTTTTTATCTTTGAAACATCATAAGGGGAGCATAATACATTTTTTGGTCGATTTTTTTTCTTTTTCAAGTTCCATTACTTGCAATGTTTCAATGTTTCAAACTTGATGCAAATTGATAATGTTTCAAGAGTCCTTTTGCATGTTCAAAACAACTATGGACAAAAAAAAAATTCATGTGGTTTTGGTGTTTGCATGTGAAGAATATAAAAAACCATGGGTTTTTATTCTTTGTATGTGTTTGAAAATTCGTTTAACTACACATCAATGAGTTGGTCTTAGATTTGAAGAATGATAAAAGTCTACCCAATTATAAACATTAAATTAGGTTGAATACACACCATAACATAAGTCGAAAAACCAATAGCTTGTTGATAGGGAACATAAGACATGGCCTCCACTTCCTCAGGAATGTGAAGTGATTGAGTTTTTGAAAGATGTAAATTCATTTTCAAAGGAATGGCAACAAGTTTGCAAATGTCGCAACCCCATTTTGGGCAAAGTGTGAGGATGAGACTCACACTCCCAAAAGTGGGAACTTGGAGTCCTCCGGGACTCCCGCAATTTTAGAGCTCAAAAGCAGAGGGCAAAACACCTCGCCTTGAGGTGTTCTTTATACCGTTGGAAAGGTCTTGAAGTGTAGATGTCCAAAATGGCCTCGCATGAGCCATTTGGACATCTGCAGCCCAAGTTATGGGCAAAAAAAGGGCCGGGAGTCAAATTGGCAATTTGACTCCCGACCACTAAAAGGGAATCGACCTCTTCCCGACGTCTGTAGAAGGAGTGCGATGGGGCATTGGAAAGATCTCAAGGAGAGCTACAAATTTTGTTTAGACCTTAGTCCAATCGGAGGTTGGAGCCAAGAGATATGAGTGTCCAAAGTCCCGGGAGTTCAACCCGGGACAATTTCGGGACTCCTCCTTGGAAATCCCGGGAAAAAGTGCCATTCGGATGTGGCTCCCGCGGAGTAACGTAGAGAATACTATATGGGGGAAGGTGGTGGCTTCCCCTGAGTCCGGGCCGTGGTGAATCAAATGAGTCCAAGGTCGCCCATGGTTTGTCCCAACACCAAGAGGGTGCAGATTGAGTTCTAACCAACTTGTGGTTGGTTTTGGATGCAGGACCGTGTAACAACATAATTGTCCCTCTTCCTAGTTTAATCCCGAGACTTCTAGCACGCCCT
>Ga0209208_10009484_pt1 | contig 12780 bp, 9 predicted proteins | sample S1TSphfallax_3_FD_187694 | JGI IMG/M metagenome (GOLD analysis project Ga0209208, IMG submission 187694) | Host-associated microbial communities from peat moss isolated from Minnesota, USA - S1T2_Fd - Sphagnum fallax MG (SPAdes) (version 2) | ecosystem: Host-associated > Plants > Peat moss >...
ATGACTGCGGGAGCTTGCTCTCCGACCACCACGCCATCTCTCAGCAACCTGGCCACAGCCTCAGCCATGATTGCCCCCGAACCACCAAACAACGCACACACTCCAAGAGAACCACAACACACCAACAATCAGCAAGAGCAAGAATCCTGAACACTAAACCCTAAACCCCTTCGCAATTGCTGAATCTCTCAAGCGGTCATGCGTCCCTGATCGCTGATCGGTGTCGACGGTAGACTACCCAAATGGATTACGAAGAAGATGAATGCGCGCTTGCTACACGATGTAGTTCGGCGTGTGCTTGGGTATTGTTTGTTGCACTCGGTTTGTGTTTGGTTTGTGTTTTTCGCTCTCTCTTTCGCAAGTGAGGGAGCTGAAGTGAAGTTGTCATGGCGTACACAATGAGCCAAACCAGCTCGTTGTCACAAGCTCTCTCTTTCATCCCTCGCCGCTCCCCCTTCACCCTTTCAAGACCGTCCCTTGCACCACGTTCCGTTGTGCAATCATCATCATCTTCTTCTTCTTCTCCTTCTTGGTCTTGTTCTCTGTCTCTTGGCAGAAATTTCACGCGCTGCTCTCAATCCGCTCTGGTGGCACCAATCTCACTTTCGGCGAGTTCTTCTTGTTTCCTTGAAGGGGATGGCGGTAGGTTGGCGGGGTTTTTGACAATGGGTGAAGGTTGTTCAGGCAGGGAGGAAAGAGGGAGAAGACGGAAAGGAAGAACAGGAGAGGAGGGAGGAGGATACAATCCAACAAGGGCAGCAGCGGACGATGTGCCGGCTTTCAAAGGGTATCCACCCATGACGCAGAAGCCCAAGTTTTGGTGGCGCATTCTGGCATGCGTGCCATATCTGATGCCGTTGAGCGAGACTTGGATGTATGCGGAGACGGCTTACAGTCTGCACCCATTTCTAGAAGACTACGAATTCTGCACCTATCCTTTCCTGATCCTCATCGGCTCCTTGCCTGGATGGTTTTTGCTAGCGTATTTCTTCGGGGCGTATCTTGGCGTGGTGCGCAACAACCGTTGGCCTCATTTCTTGCGTTTCCATGTCGTCACCGGCATGTTGCTAGAGATCATCGTACAAGTGATCGGGACTGTGAACGACTGGGTACCGCAGGCTGTGTACTGGGGCAAGTTCGGGGCGCACTATTGGTTAGCCGTCTCTTTTGCTTTCCTCTTCATTGTGCTGGATTGCATCAGGTGTGCTTTGAACGGCATGTACGCCGATGTGCCCTTCCTCTCGGATGCATCTTACATGCAGATCCCTTATGAGTAAGAATTTGTAGCAGACCAATCGACCCACGATGGAAGAGGAAGCTTCTTTTTGCAACACAAGGGGTTCACAATATAGGTAGCTGGATTTGTATCTGATCGTTGTCAAGCTTTTTTGCAACAGAAAAAAGCTCCACAATTGTAGTAGGTGGATACAAGAACTTGTGCTACAGGAGGCAGACAGTAGATAAAAAATCATAGAGCAAGAGCTTCTATGGACTTTCTCCCACTGAAGAAATGGTGCAACTGGTAATGAAGGTTTATGGTGCTTTGCCTCTTTACCTGGATGATGTCTCTTATTTTGCAATGAACATGCTTGGCTGCTTTCTAAATCTGCAAGAAAGCAAGGTAGGGCTAATTTTTTCTCTGTGGTACTCATTTTGCAAACAATATGCTTAGCCGCTTTGTAAATCTGTGAGCAATGTAGGGTACCATCAGGTAACTCTCTCTCTCACATGCAGTCTCCAGATGATGTGTTTTGCTCTTATCTGTGTGCTCAAAACAAAGCCATGCACATCCGGATTGTGTGCTTGTGGGTGTGTGCTCTAAACACACAGACACGCACATGCTCATGGAGTCCTTCCTACATGTATTTCTCTCCAGTGGACAATTGTATTCTCCTGTGTCCTCCTCCTGCACATATATACAAACGGCCTGTCTAGAATTTCTTTCTTTTCCAATTTCCTCTTTCTCTCTACAATCTCTCCTCCTCTCTCTTTCCTTTCTGCATTAACCCTACTGTGGGTGGGCATAACCTGCTCTCATTCTTGTCATGTCTGTTTTGGTTTGGCTGGAACTGACACAAGTGAGGGTTACCTTCAAAGTGTTTCCTATTGTGGAGTTTTCTCTGCAATGTCATACATATGTTTTGTTGTCACTATAGAAAATGTAGTACTGCATCCAACTGGTCACCAGTGGTGTGCTAAAAAGGACATGTTCAGGGTGCAGGAGGCTCCAATGTCTATGTCCAAGTGTCTCTTATGCATTAGGTTTAGATGCTCACTCCCTTGCTTGTACAGACAGGATCAAGCTAAAATGAAATGAAGTTCACTCTCATGAGCTTGCTTGTTGTAGCTTGAAGGATATGCCACTGACTTTTCTGGCTATCTATGCCTCTTAAAGTGCTAGCCAACATCATGAGTGAGTCTTCCTGTTGCTTCTCAAAATGCAACAGAAACTCACTGCTGCAGAGTTTTCTTGCCCTTGATCATCTCTGCCAGAAAAAGAGAAAATTTCACCCAGTCAGTTTATGAAGCCAAACAATGCATGGCAAGTGGGGGGACAGATTCTGGCTTTAAGCTTTGGATACAAAGTCAACAGAAGCAAACTTGAGGTACAATGCTGGTAACACTGACCTCTGTTGTAGTAATAAGTGGAAGACTATGGGAACCTCTCAGCCATCACAGAAGGCAATGAAATGAAGTCTTTTGCTCATGATCCAACTTGCAAGATGCAACACACCTGAGGTCAGTCACGATTTCTTGTTCATCTCTAGTTTCAACTCCTTGCTGCATTGCATCATAATAAGAGAGTCTGCAAACTGTGGAACTGCAAACAGAAAGTTGAAATTGATTGTTGAAGGATTTCATGCCTGAAAACTGGGATGGTGGAAGGCAGATGCACCTGTAGCTCATTGCATACCCCACATTAACGTTTGGAATATAGAGTGGAATTGGCAACATTCTTCTATGATTAATGATCCCATACTCTGATCTAATTGTCATAGGGCTCTAATGGAGCCATCAAGATTTGCATAGGATGACTTTTTTCACAATGGTTTGATGATGGCATGCCTGCTGCCCTGGGGGGAAGAATGTTCAGTGTAGCCTTGTGAAAGAAAGCTCAGATGATGGAAGTGTCAGAACAAGAAATCCAGTGAAAACTGAGGAAGTGAGACTTACAACAACAGTAGTACCTTCATGCTCAAAGATCTCTCCAACCATTTGTCACATCAAATGTTGGTTAGTCAAGTGGATAGCCTTCTTCTCTGCCCTTTTTCAGCTGGTAATTCATGCAAATTCTTGCAGCAAACAAACCTGTCAAGAAATTGCAGTTTATGTAGCTAGAATCATTCCTGTCATTCACATTTCTCAAAGATTTGAAGCTTTGAGCAGCAAGCTAGAGTACATCACTTTTGGAGCTTGTGTTCGAAGAGTAAACTTGAGTATTGAGAGGTTTGAAAATCATTCATCTCAAATACAAGCAATACTAATCGTCTCATCACAAGATTGCAAACTTGAGTGTAAGATGTGACAGTGGCAATGCATTTGTGGGTTAAAAATTTAGACTAAGTTTTGGTAATCTTTTTCAAGCTTCAGTCTTCTCAAGTTGACACTGAATGTGTGGGTGTACTCTGTGGAGCTTGATCAGTATCTTCATTTCTGCACTCATCGTTTGATGAAGCTGTACAGACTAATCACAACACAAAGTTTCCAATGTCCAGAGATTTCTTCCACTTACCTTGATGGGTCAGGTGACTTTACTTTGTGTACTTGGTGTTTCTCTGCAATGGTTTCCACTTCACACTTTGCTGAAGTTCATAATAATACATGAGCAAACTACCTTTGTATATGAACAGCATGATTGATCCTTAAGCTTTCTGTGGGTGTTGTGTGAAGGTGGTATGTCCAGAATGTGAACACTGTCTGTGCAGGAATTTTACCCTTGTCAACATTAAGGTAGGAGGAACATCTTCCCTGTCAGCATTGAATTGTGCAATCACCATCCCCACTGCTGCCGGTTGATCAGTGAGTTGCTGCTTTCAAGGAGCAAGTTAGCAGGATTGAGTGTGACTTTGTAGGTTATATTGCTTCTCTGATTCACTGAAGAGAATGACTGGAACTGAAGAGTCTGAAAAAGAACATTGGTGTCCATATTGTCCTTACTGTAGGTTTTGGACACAAATCAATGTGGAGGTGCAGAAGTCTCAACAATAGTAATGTCCATTAATGTTTCATCTTGGAGGACATGTAAGCAAGAGATGTAATACATGTAATGGACTTTGATCTTAGTGTTGGTGCAACTAGAGAAGACAACTGATGATGCCTTATGATTGCCTAGTGATTTGATAGCTTACTTCTCTTGCATTGGTATCTATTGTAGTGCTGTTGATTTTTCTCCATGACAAAATGAGTTTAGAAGAAGAATGATAAGCTGTTTGCCAATCAAACAGGATTCAATATTTCTTCACCCTTAAGGCTACTGCCTCCTTTTGCAGGTGGACATGTTCTAACCATCATCAACAAGGGCAATGTGGTTGGTCTTCCCCATGGCCTGATTCGTCCACAACCACTTTGTAAGGCGATCCATGTATCCCAACCATTGAGCTATTCCGTTGATGTTTAATCAGTTTAATATCACTTGCAGATTTAGCTGCATAAACAAACCCAGAAGAGAAGAAAAGTAAATGGGTATCTTAATTCTAACTATGAATGGCACTCTTTTGATGTTCTTGTAGAAGTGTATAATAAGTGCATCTCGTTAAAAAGCTCCAAGTACAATTGACACACACTGCTTTTCAGTATAGAAATGCATAATTTTTGTTCATCTTGTCTTGATGGTAGTGCATAATATCACCATAACTTGGTTGTAAAGTTTGTCCACCTCTTGAGAATCTATGAGTGAGAAATCAGACTAGGCTTTCCAAAATATTCATTTTGTGATTTTGAATCCCCAAGCAAAAAGTTTGGGGCTGAATGGTAATGTAGTTTTTGTGGAGTTCACTTGATAAGAGGTTTTGATATCTGTGTCATGTGATGATGCAGAGATCCCGTCACAGCTGCTTCCTCTAGAATCACACTGCAGATGTCCAACTACTTCCAGTGACTTTTCCCACTTAATATATCAGGAATGGGAGCTACATGAGTTTTCATTGGTCTACTTGCTGCTTTTTCTGGCAAATGATTTCCAGAACACACCTATTGAGTGTCTCAACTGGGTTGCAGTCCTACAGTACCTTTCTGTATTCATGGCTCAAGTACATCCTTTCTGTGCTCATCGCTCAAGTAAGTTTCTGTGATCATTTGCTTTTGCTTGAGTGAAGCTGGTGCTGCACTGCGGTACATTATACCTATTGCTTGTGTATGTGATCTCTTTGAAGGAATTTTACTTTATCTTTGGAATGGAGAATTGATTTGCAAACATCAGCTAAGGAAGGAAAAACCGGAGCTCCACAGGGCAATGAACACCAACTACTTTTTGTTTCCATCCCTGACACTGGTGGCTGGCTGGTAGTAGGTAGCTGAATATGCTTCACAAAGAAAAGAGGACATGTGATTTACACACATGCATGGATGCATCTTATAGAAGGCGCATCCATACACTCACCTCTGTATGGTGCCCATCGTATGCGGGATAAATTCCAGTCATTTGAAGGTGCCCTGAACTACACTAGAAGAAAACAGCAAAGGCTTTAACAAACAAGTATTACGTTAGCTTAATTTTGGTGCTATATTCTTAGAGATAAATTAGTTCAATAATTCTATGCAAGGTGCTGGCTGTGTATTGCAACTTTTGATTCCACATCTTTGAAGGGAAGCCCTCTTTTGCTGTAACTCGTTATGGCATCTCATTCAGTTACTTTTTTTAATGGTTTTTTCTAGGCAGAACAGGTGATCATCTGCCTGGTTCCACTTTCGGTTCTGCTAATTCCCTATAAATTAAATATTTTAAAAAAAAAGAAAAAAAAAAAACACTTATGTCATATCTTACATCAATGTCAATTTCAATAAATACCACATATATTTGACATGGAGATGGAAGAAATTGCAGTGTTTTTACCTCACACCTTTGTATGAGCCAAAGGCCCTACTTTCATAGGAAAAACCATATTCTGGTATAGTTTCAATTGCAAGTGTCAGAAATTGCACAAGATTCCAGAATTACCAGAGATTGATAATCATTTCTTGCCATCGGATTATGAATGTGGGCCATTACACTAATATATTTGCACTTGTCAAGCTGCTCCCTACCCTCGATGAGAACCCCTTAGTACCCTTGCATCATGATCTTCAATCTGCTCTTGTATTGTCACCTATATTACCTTGTAAAAAGTCACAGCACCTTGTTACAAGCTTAGAATTCTTTCAGAAGCAGAAGAATTTCCTTGTCGTAGGGAGAGAGGTAGTATTCAAATTCCCAGTTTTTGAGCTTGAGGACATGCAAAATGAACCAAGCACACCCTGGGTTTGTCACAAATGTCTAAACAAAATCCCTGCATTAAAATTCTTCATTTGTCATAGCGCTCCAGTGTGATGTCCCCGTGCCATCCATCAGTGGTGTGTTGCTGGGTGTTGGTTCACTCTCGCCTTGACACTCGAATGCCGTAAACAGCTCAGATTACACTCATGTCAAGCATACCCAATGCATGAAAATACCACTACTATTACACTTATAATGTCAAATTGTAAAAATTATGTAATGTGTGTGTCACAATAAACATCACATATTTTACATTGAAATGGATGAAACCACAAAGTTTTCCTCACACAAGTGTCCTGAGCTATGGCCTAGCTACTACTATAAGGAAAAACCAATTTCTGTTGTAGTGAAAGCATTCATGACATCCACCCGGAAGTACTACCATCATAGAGATTATAGATGCTTCAAGTTTTCTATGAGGGAAAAAAAGAACTAGTGTAGCTTTTGCGATTGGTCCAAGTGTGAACTCATTGAGGGCTCAACTCATTTTCTCTTCCAAACCCAAATTTTGCAATTTGTTTTGAATTTCTAACAACAAAATCCATTAAAAAATCAATATCTTCAACAACTTAGCTCTGAAAATTGTGCAATAAACTCTATTAAATCTGACTCATTGAGGGCTTTCCAACAACACCAAGAACACCCCCAAATTCCAATACAGTTTTCAGTTTTGATTTTATTTAGTTGTCATTGAGAAAATGGTTCAATAGTTAATAGCTTCCACACTGTAGCTCAAAATAGTCTCGAACCAAGTCAGTGCACCCCTACTCATAAAGAGCTTTCCAAAGATACCAAGAGCATGGCATGAAATGCTATGGTTTGGGAGATTGTAATGTGACAAAATAAAACGAACTACCTTGCTTCATAGATAGACATGTTATGAACTTGGTCTAGACCAAAAGTTTTTATAAACTACTAAAAAAGGTTTCAAAACTTGCATAACTTCTTCACAAGTATTCTTTCAAAAGAAGAGGAATTTGGCGTTAAATTGGTTTAGACCTTCTACCCCATTTGATACCTACACCATTTCAACTTCCAACTAGATTGCTAAGGCATTAAACAATAGCCAATGACCCTAAAATTGCTTCATCACGCAAGCTAGGACAATAGGGTTTAAGGATGATATGATTGCCTATGCAATAACCCACATGAACCTTATGTATTCTTTCTCATAGAATGACAATTTTTTTGCCCCCATAATAGATGATGATGATAATGATTTTGGATGAAAATATGGTTTTGATAAGGGTCTTAAGTTTCCAATGCCACATCCCATTATCAATGCAAGTCTTCTCTAATTCTTGTCTCCTTTTTTTGGATGTTTTTGTCCATGTAATTGTATTTTGTAGAGTAGCTTGTGCATCTTTCACACTCACATCTATTAGACTTGCATAAATTGTGTCATTGTTTGAAACTCTTGGCTTCTACAAACTTTGTCATCATTTGTAGTTATTAGCATGCTTTAAACATCATATGATGAAAACAAATACTTTCATAAACCTTTAAAAGCCTTAAATGTTCACAATCAATAATGGAGTGCAATGTTGATGCCATGGCTATCATGTAGAACATTGTTTTTTACAAATGCAATCACACAATGCAAATCAACTAAAACTTTGAAAGCAAGACTAATGGGATTACCCTTATGAAAACACATGTTGATTGTGCACACCTCAAGTTATTTGCTTAGGGAAAGTTGTGGTTCATCTGACAGAAAACTAAGAAGGTGGCTAATGTAGATCATTCACAATAGCTAGGGAAGAAAGGGGTTGGGTCATTTGGTTATGCAGTCATTGCATACTTCGGGTCCACAAACCCTTTAAAGAACAACAAGACACAACAAACGTTTTTCAAAGATCTATTTACAAGGTGTTACAAGGCGTTTTCCACTACCAAAAAATCTAGTTAAGAAGGTTAGTGTTATGTCAATGCCCTTGAGTTGAGTTTCTTTTTCAAACTCTTGTTTCTTGCAATGGTAAAAAAACCATGGATTTGCATGTACTCTCAAAGCTTGCATTTACAACTATTGCTCCTGTAGTGGGGGGATGAAAAAAGCCTTCCAAGAATCCCAACTTTTTAAGCTACATGAGCAACAGTGACTTGAGAAGCTCCAGGGAATTAACATCATGCTCCATGGATGCCCAACAAGGTCATTATCATATCATGTCAATTTCCAGCTCTGAAATCCTCACACCAACCGTCCAGGTTCCCATCCCATACCTCAATTACACCTTGCATCTCTGCATATTACATATGCTAACAATACTCTGACCATTTCACAGGAAGCAGAAATGTGCTCTCTTGTCAAGACTCATGTCACACAATTTGTGAAGAGTAAGGTTTTCTCTCCTCCTGGATATCAAGTGATAAAGCAAAAGCAAAAACTGTTCTGTTGTTGAGGAAACTTTGGGATTGATATTGCTGCTGTGCTAGCAGACTTTGACAAAATGACACAGAAATATTTGTACCAAGTTGATGCCAACAAAGTTGGCAAATTCAAGTCTGGAAAACACTGTCTCAGCTGATCAGCAAGGACTGCAGCAGCAAAAAAAGTCTGCAACCCTAATTTCAATTTTCTCCCCCAAGGTAATGCAGGAGCACCTCCAGCTCTTCCTCAATTCAAAAGTAACTGATGCAAGGTAATGCAGGAGCATCTCCAGCTCTTCCTCAATTGGAAAGCAACTGATGCAAGGTAACGCAGGAGCACCTCCAGCTCTTCCTTTATTGGAAAGCAAATGATGCAAGGTAACGCAGGAACACCTCCAGCTCTTCCTCTATTGGAAAGCAAATGATGCAAGGTAATGCAGGAACACCTCCAGCTCTTCCTCTATTGGAAAGCAAATGATGCAAGGTAATGCAGGAACACCTCCAGCTCTTCCTCTATTGGAAAGCAACTGATGCGAGAGGACTACTGCCTGCATCATGTTAGGGATGTGAATTCATCCGTCTTTTCCAATCTAGTCCCCTTGATCCTGTCAATCAGTAATTCTGAAACAATTGCACACACAACCTAGTTTGCCATAGTGTGTCTTAACACATACACAAACTGCTCTGCCACAAATGGAAACACCCACCAGAGGAGACTGATATATCTAACAGCCAGCAATTGTATTACCATTCGTGCGACTGATGTTTGACACAAAAGAATTTGCAAAAGGTCTAGCTGAAGAAACAAGAAAATTTTATTGATATTTGTTGAAAATTGAAATCCATTGGGGTCACTGTTACAAATGCACAACACAAGATGCATTTTGCATTACTTATTCTCCAATTGTTGAAATTCTGGAGAACTCAGTTTGAAACTGCCAAACCTTGTTCTCTAAAATACATAAATATTGAGCAAAGAAGTGCCAAACATCAGCTGTATGTACATAGGTAGATACGGTATTGAACACCAAAACAAAACTTGTGGGTTACATGGAGCTATTAGTGTTGGTGAAAACTCAATTCTGCTGTATGTGCTCAATTCATGAACAGACCCTTCTGTGATTGCAAGAAAACTAAAGTGCAAAACACTCCTAAACAACAGTACTTAACCCAACAACAAATTCACCAATAAATGTGACAATTCTCAAAACAGAACTTGGAGAACCAAACCTTCTGAATCATCATCTATTGCTTCGAGAAGTTGAAGATGGAGAATTTTAACAAGAGAGATGCACAGAAGTCAGGGCTTCCTGATGTCATGTCATGTTGACACAATGCAGGACCTGCCTCCAACGGCACCGAATGACAACTACACGTTGCAATTTCCTTTGTGTACAGTGTACCTGAGAGAACCATGAGAAAAGCTTTTCTCACAAATTGGGATTCTCCTTCCATGAACTCAGTGTTTCAATGTCTATTGTAGGAGGCCATAGAGTGATGAGGATGAGTGAGCAAAAACCCTTCCATTCTTCTGCATCCAGTTCAGGCTCATGTGAAGAGAAAGTTTCTTTGCATGGCTTGGTGAGTTACCAGAGAAAAAATAAAGCCTAACAATGAGAATCAACATATATATGCTCTCCTCTTTTTCATTCAAGCAGAGTTGAGTTAGCAGCCATGAAATTTTCATCCACAAAAGGTGAGGGTTATGGAATCATTTGCATCAATGTATATAACTCAAACCTATACGGCCAATCAAAGCATCGAGCTTCTCACAAGGGTTTGTCATTATGTTGTAGGGGAGGTTCCCATACGAGTGTGTTCTCCCAAGGGAGGGATACGAGTGTGTTCTCCTGAGGGAGGGATACACGAGTGCGTTCTCTTGAGGGAGGGGCATCTGAGGGGCATGAGCCCTAAGGGTGTTCCCAAACCTCAGGAGAATGCACGAGTACTAGAACCTCCCTTTACATGTAAAACAAGTCTCTTTTTATTGGGCCCTGCCCCCACAGAGACAGGGACTAATATTGCATTGGATCCAACTTTTGGAAGTTTTTACCTTATTAGAACCAGTCTCACATCAAGTGAACCAGTTTCTTTGATGAAAGTGTTTAGACCGTTTCGATTGGAATGGATTGTTTCGGTGTTTAGAGTGTGGACGCAGTTGGTAGATGTACAACATCATCTTATCTATTGGCAGGGCCAGTGTGTTTGTGATGCCTTGTTTTAGAGCACACGTCTGTCTCTCTGTGGATGGAAGGAAGGAAAGACTCCACAAAACTGCAGCACAGAAGCTACCGAAGTCCCGTGCTTGCAGATCTTGATGATCCTCAGGGATAAAAACACACACACACACACACATATACATATATATTTCTTCACGAAGCCCGCCCACTCGTGTAATCACCTCTCCTCATTCGCAGTTGTCATCCTCATGGTTGCAAAAACACCAGTTGCTCTCAGATCGTAGTATGACATTACAATCATAAGCTAATACAACACATGAATGACTATGAAAAGAAGCAAAGAATATGAAACCGACCAGAGCAATTATATATACATTGAGTTACCTCCGACTATGGCAAGTTTGGCACTAATCAATTCCCTAAGAGGGACAGCTGAAATGCCTCTAAGAGCAGTTCACCAAAAATTCTAAAAGAATTCAACCCTAGTTCAAAACACAAGATAAGTTTGGAAGTTATTGGAGGACTTTAGCCTTGACTTAAGTGCAAGTATTATTGTTGAAACTCTCAAATATTCAAATTTAGGGTTGTTGGACCCCCTTTTTTGTCATTAAAAAATTTAATTATTTTGACAAACATGAGTTGGTAGACGTAAGGTATATCAATCAATAATTTACCTTTGCTACCAAGGTTCACCTCTTTCCCATACACCTTGAACCTTGGATCATAAGCCTAATGTGAAGAGTCCAAGGTCCAAGATGTAATGCTCATAAAGCATGGCTTTCACATGCCTAACAAGGGCTGTGTCACAATGTGGTCTTGCCATTTATATTAAAAAGTATCTTTTACTGCAAAAGAAGAATTATGGAAACTCAAATATTTCACCATAGCAAAAATATAAGCTTCAAAAAAAATCCTCTAAAAGAAACCAAAATCCTTCCAAGATATTATAACACTCTATAATAACTAATCTCGAGTTTCAACACAAGCCAAAATAATCATCTTTCAGAAATCCTCATTAAAAAAAAAAAAAAAGATGATATTTTGGCTTGTGTTGAAAATTGAGATTAGTTATTATAGAGTGTTATCATACCTTGAAGGATTTTGGTTTCTTTTAGAAGGTTTTTTTGAAAATTATATTTTCACATGGTGAAATATTTGGGTTTTCATTATTCTTCTTTTGCCTTAAGATACTTTTTTAATGCAAATGGCAAGGCCACCGTGTAAATACACCCCTTGTTATGATTTGGGGAATTGAACAAAAAATGAGTGGTACCCATCCCTTCCCTATGTACATATATCTCCAATATCCCTCCTTATCTAGGAGGGATCTTCATGGATACAAGATGCCCTCCAAAATACACTAGCAAATTTCTTGGTATGCTTTTACAAGATACATTATTCCCAAAAATCGTATCATTTTACACCTAAAAGTATAGGGTACTCAAAATGATACCCCTCCCCCCAACACTTTTGACAATCACATTCACACTAGTGGTTGGCACACAATGGCCAAATTCCAAGTGGTTGTTATTGAATTATTAAATGATACATATTATTCATGAAAACTTGGAGGGCACATGTATATCAACTATTGACCAATCATGAAAAAACCTTGTTGGTAACATGCGTCAAACTTTAGTGGAAAGTTGAGCAATTGAATTGGCCTCATGAGGGTGGTTAGAAAACAACCATCTCTCAAACTCAAGCAACAATCACTTGGGTGGTGAGAAGGCACACTCGATCACACATCATGCCAATTTG
>Ga0209208_10009486_pt1 | contig 12778 bp, 20 predicted proteins | sample S1TSphfallax_3_FD_187694 | JGI IMG/M metagenome (GOLD analysis project Ga0209208, IMG submission 187694) | Host-associated microbial communities from peat moss isolated from Minnesota, USA - S1T2_Fd - Sphagnum fallax MG (SPAdes) (version 2) | ecosystem: Host-associated > Plants > Peat moss >...
ACATAATCGAGCTGCTTGCTTAAAACCTTAAGCATGCTTCATGCAAATTTTCCACAATTGAAATGTGATTAAGCAAAAATTAATGACAAGCAACAAAAACACATATGTGCATTTGAAACCCTAATTTTAAAACCCCTTTTCCTGTAAACCTTAATTGTAAAAGAAGCTTGTTTGTGGAAACCCAAATTGTAATAATTAAAAAATAAAAATCCCTAATTATTAATTAAAAAACCCATTTTCTATAAACCTTGATTTGTAAGGAAGACCTTTTTTTTGTGGAAAGCCTTAATTGTAAAACTCTTTTTCCATAAACCCTAATTGTAAGAAAATCCTCTTGTGGAAACTCCATTTGTGTAAACCCTAATTGCAAAAAACTCCTTTTTGGTTAAACCCTAATAGTAAGAAAATCCTCTTGTGGAAAACCCTTTTGGTGTAAACCCCAATTGCAAAACAAAAACCCCCTTTTTTCTGTAAACCCTAATTGCAAGAAAATCCATTTTATGGAAACCCTAATCGTAAAACCCTTCTGAGGTTGGGGGCAAGGCTTGTCTGAGAGAGAGAGGAGAAGAGAGGAGAGTAGTAGTGTTGTCGTGGCGAGAACTTTGTAGCTGGAGTAAGTAGGCAACTGACAGACATCGGGGAAGCAAAAAATCTATGACTGAAAGGAAGAGGAGGAGGAGGAGGAGGAGGAGGAGGAAGAGGAGAAGGATGGAGTAGTAGCAGGATTTCCAAGTAAGAGCATCATCAGCAAGTGATGAAGTGCAACAAGCTCCAGTAAAATGGAGGGCTCTCAGATGCAGGTTGTGCCGCAGGGGCATGACTTCCATCGTGCCCAGGCTGCTCCTGTCCCTGTCCCTTCAGCTCCCTCTGTCGCTACAGCTGCTGCTGGTGCGGACTTCAGTCGCGCCAATGTCATCTTTGATGGTAACATCCCCTCCATCCCTTTTTCTAGGTTCAACCTGTTTCGTGTTTTTTTTTTTTTTTTGGGGGGGGGTTTTTGTTCCATTCCATTTGTTTTGTTCCTCTTTTTTTGGTGTAGAATCTAGCAAGATTCACGCCAGAGTTTTAGAGAAGGAGGTTTCTCCAATATCTATCTGTTTTAGGATTCAAATTGTTGGAGATTCAGGTGCAACTTGATGCATTGCAGTCTTGTGAGCAAAGTTGCAGGGTCTGTCAGGGTTTTGGTGGCAGGGGAGGAGCTAAAGCATTTAGGGTTTCTGTTTGTGCTGGATGTAGGAAAGAGGATGCGGAAGCCTGTGCATCGGAGAACTGTTGACTATAGTTCGACTGTTGTGCGCTACATACAGGTGTTTCCCCCCCCCTCTGGTCTTCCCCTTCAGAAAAGCTGTCACAGTAAAATGTGTTGCAGGCAGGAGGCATACTTGAGCTCTTGCTCTGCCCTTTTCTCACTGATGGTGGATTTTGTGTTCTTTGTAAGCATGATCTCAGAAAGTCCAAATGACAGTCCAATTCTTAAGGGCCTGAACAAGTGGCAGGTGAAGATGGTTACTAAGAATGAGAGCTTGCTGATGGTTTTGCAGACCCGTATGTGGCAACGGGATGTCCGAGATGCTCCTGTGTTGCAGCCCTGTTCAGCTGCTGCTATTGATGTAAGTGGGAATTTCGAGTTAGGATTTTGCAGCTTGAATCTGTGTACATTTTCTGTTGCATTGGTCAACACCCCACACAGCAAGCATCTGAGGTTGAAGAGGTTTTGTCAAGGTGTTGTTGATGAGGTCAGTGATTTAGGCAGATGCACAATGACAGCATTTATAAGTTATGTTGCAGCCAAGATGCTGCCGTGAATGTATGAGTGGTTGTAGGTTTAGGGTTTTGTAAGGCTTTGTTTGCACAACTTTTGTCAGGTAAGGTTCAAATTGTTGCTACTGCAAACATGTGCAGAGGAGTAGGAAGTATATAACTATGGTTTATATTCTGGTAACCCAAGCTTGAGCTGCTGCAAGACATGCAATTTCTACATTTTTTTGTTGGAACTTTGTGAATGACTGGAATCTGCATATTGAAATCTGTTCTGGATATTGTGGGTTTTGCAGTTGCTTCCAACTGTAGCTTATCCTGACAACCCAGCTACAAGCTTCACCACCAAGTTTGTGCATCCATCAACAAACAAAGTGCGCTGTTCAATCAATCGAGTTCTGGTAATATGTCCATGCAATCAATATGTGTCTACATACCCATCAACCTCTGATGTTGAGCATGCAAAACAACAGTCAGATTCTGCTCTTATTTTTCCTAGAATAAGGCATTACTGCACTTTGGTGTACTCCCAAGTCTGGGCAATCTCTTTAGATCTGATGTTTGAAGTAGGAGAAAGCAGCCACCAAATCTGATGATGGTGCATTGTTGGATTGCAGTGGACACCAACAGGGCGAAGATTGATCACCGGATCTCAAAGTGGAGAGTTCACTTTGTGGAATGGACAATCTTTCAATTTTGAGATGATTTTGCAAGTAAGTCTCCTGCAAAATAGAAGCTTAGGAAATCATTTGAGTTCCTCTAACACCTTTTATAGTATAACCAAAGGGATTCTGGGGTTGTTACCCAAAGGTATAGTGTTGAAAGTTGGGTTTGTGGGAATTGCTTTGCTGAGGCAGGCACATGATCTGGCTGTGCGATCAATGATATGGAGCCACAATGAGAATTGGATGGTGACAGGCGATGATGGTGGCTGTATCAAGTTTGTACTTCTCCATTCTCATGCATGATGTCTTTGGGTGCAAGAAATGGTTGTTCCCAATGCTTTGGATGTTGTTGTGGATATCTGCACACAGGTTCATTTTGCAGGTTCTCTTGGACACTGGAATTGAAGTTTTTTTCCTTTTTTTAGGGGGTTGATCATTGACTTGATTGTCATCCTGGTTACGCATGTAGGTACTGGCAAACCAATATGAATAACGTGAAGGCCAACAAAACTGCCCACAAGGAGGCAGTCCGCGACCTGAGGTAGGCACTTTGTCATTGACATGTTGGAAGTTTGTGCTTTGGGGGTGTGTGTTTTCATCCCCTTCTTTTCACTCTCATGAAGGAAATTCAGTGTTTCTGAAGTACCTGCAATTACTTGCTCAAATTTGGGGAAGAATTTGCAGCTGGGACTGGGAAGAAGAGGATGTTCAATATCTTAATTGTGCAACCATCAGCAAGCTCGATGCTGTTTTTGCTAGATCACTCTCCTGGTATAATGGACCTTGGATGTGTGCAACGCACTCAGGAACTGTTTGGGTGGTTGTCTTTGCTATGCATGACAGCTTTTCAAGTACAGACCTCAAGTTTTGCTCCTGCTCTGATGACACCACTGTTAAAGTCTGGGACTTTGCTCGATGCCAGGAGGAGCGTTCTTTAGCTGGTACGTTTCAATACATCTTTTATGCACATCCTTTGACTGTACATAGAGGAGCAAATGAGAGGTGCCTCTGTGCTGAAAGCTGAATTCCATCTTGTTTGGACCTCTGCAGCCAGGGGAACCAAAAGATAACGGCAGTTTCTAGCAGATGTTGTGAGAAGATGCATGTTGTAATTCTTGAAATAATCTTGTGCTTCCCAATCATGCTCTTTTGAACAGACTATTATTTCTGGAGGGTGCATGCAGCGCATTGCCAGAGGGGATATTGGCTGCTGCCCTTTCATGGTGGCTTGTTGCAGTAATGAGAAACTGACAATTGTTTGGTGCAGTTGTTGCAATCAAATGGTAAAGCTGCAGGCTGATAGATAGGGCTGGAGTGTTAATTGATGTGTTGAGCAGGGCATGGTTGGGATGTGAAGAGCGTGGACTGGCACCCTCAAAAGTCACTCCTGGTATCTGGTGTGTTGAGCAATCGAACATATCTCCTCAAGAACATAAGCTGATGCACCTTATGTTTAGCAATTGTGGATTGTATAGCACAAGGGAGGTGAAAAACCTTCCTTTGAACAAGAGGACCAAACAAGAACAATGGGTGAGTGTGTGCAGGAGCAAAAGATAATCTGGTGAAGCTTTGGGATGCCAAGACGGGTCGAGAGCTGTGCACCCTGTATGACCTTCTTCACCTTTCTCTGTTTATAAAGCTGCCATGTTGGGGTTGTCTTTTCTGCCTATGATGGGCATGGGGTTAATCAAGTTCATTATCTGTTGCAGGCATGGCCACAAAAATACTGTGCTTTCAGTGAAGTGGAACAGCAATGGCAACTGGGTGCTAACTGCCTCTCGGGATCAAACAATCAAGGTAGTACTTTGCTACACTAGATGCTTACAGAGTTATTGAAGTATTTGCTACCTTTGTTATGTTGGTATTTTTGTGGATGAGTTTGATGTTATGGTGCGGACTGGCAGCTCTATGATGTCAGAATGTTGAAGGAACTGGAGACTTACCGTGGGCACCGAAAGGAAGTCACAGGTTTACTTTGTTTCCTTTGACACATTTTGCTGCTACCACTTTTGTTGCTGAGGGTTTGAATTTGCATAACAGTGTTGCAACAGAGAGATGAACATCTGCAGTGGAAGAGAAACCAAGCAGGAAACATGAGTGCTCAACTTGAACAGTCATGTACTAAGCTGTGCAGTTTCTTTCCTGCTCACAGCACTGACCTGGCATCCGTTTCATGAGGAGCTGTTTGTGAGTGGAAGTTATGATGGCAGCATAATTCACTGGCTGGTTGGGTAAGCTCCCGTGTCTCATTTGTTAGTTAGGAGACTTTTTCTTGTGTAAGCTGGAAAGGACATATGTATGGGAGGTTGTGATTTTGGGCGCTTTTTGTACTGCTACAATGAGGACATGAGGCAGTGAGAAAAAGGGGTTTGCTTTTAAACTGGATTGGGAACAGGCATGAAGGTCCACAAGCAGAAGTTGCAAATGCACATGAAAGCAGTGTGTGGGATCTGGCCTGGCATCCCATGGGGCACATTCTCTGCAGGTAATTTTGGGTATATTTACTCTGTTTGGTAGGTTGTCTCATGATGATTTGTGTGTCTCAGCATAAAGTATGATGGGCTGATAGGCAGTTGATGTGAATGCCTTGTACAGTGGGAGCAACGACCACACAACCAAGTTCTGGTGCAGAAATCGACCTGGCGAGACTCTCCGAGACAATAGGCATAACAATGCACATTCACAAGGTATTTGAGCAAGTTTTCTCTTTCTGATGTTCAGCTGTGTCTTGTGTTGCATGGAGTAACTGGTTCATCTTGAGGTCTGTCTACTAATTTTGTTGTTGAATTTTGTATTGCTGAAATATGGGGATCCTGACTTCTGGTACAGTGTACACCTTTATAAATTTGACATGGGTCATGGGTTGTGGATGAGTGGAATTAGGAAACGCAAGTGACTCTCAGGCAGCTGGGCCCACTACACCAGGTCCATTTGCTGGAGGTGGTCCAGTACGTGGTGAGGGTGCTATTCCTGGTGTAGGCATGGCATTGTCATTGGATCCAGCTGGTGCAAACAGGTCAGTGGTGCAAAATGTGGTGCCAACTCCAAACCCCCCTATTTTGCGGGGGCCCCATCCTCCTACTACACCCTACCCAACTGCCACATATCAGCAGCAGCAGCAACAACAGCAGCAACAGCAGCAGCATCAGCAGCAACAGCAACAGCAACAGCAGCAACAGCAACAGCAACAGCATCAGCAGCAGCAGCAGCACCAACAGCAGCAGCAACCTCTGCCACCGAGACCTGTTCCACCCCCACAACCACCACCTGGGCCACCACCTCGTGCTGCCCAGCAATTAGCTCTGCCCGGAGGTGGGATGATGATGCCAGGCCAAATCATGCACAGCCCATTAAGCTCACAAGGTCCACCTCAGCTGCGGCCACCACCTATGGGTCCCACTCCACCAATGGGGCCACCACCAATGCGTGATTACATGCAACCTGGAGGGTTCAGGCCCCGGCCACCTAGCATGGGTGGTGCACCAGGGCCATACATGGCTATGCCTGGAACAATGGTTCCTGGGCAACACCCATATCAGGTAGAGGATCTCAACACTGTATCCAGGGTTTATTGCTGTTTAATGTACATGTTTTCTTAGATCTTTTCTTTCATTGACTTCAAGGAAAAGCTTTAACCTTGTTCTGGCTTTTCTTAATTGTGAGTATTGTTTTCTTAGATATCTGGAGATCCACATATTTTTCTTTTTTGGGCATTTGTTTCAGGGGCTTGTGGCACCAAATATGATAGACATGCGAGCACACAGCATGAGTATGGGCATGAACATGAATGTCCCGATAGCTATGAATATGGGTGTACCTCCACATCCTCACCAACCTGGGCCTCATGCATAGAAGAACAATCGTCCTCACAGCAACTGGGTTATCCAGGTTGAGTCATTTTGGTTTAATTTGGTTTACATAGTTGCAGGCCTTCGGTTATGAATGCCAAAGAGTATTAGGACACAAAGATCTCTGCCCATTTGCTCAGAACTCTGTCATTATGGTTTTACCCTCCCATGGTCTGAGTGAAGCTTTTAGCTGAATATAACCAGTAACTTCATTGAATTGGTTTGTTAACCTGCATAAGCAGTCACAGAAACAAAACAAAAGCATTAACACGAAAAAGCACTTGCCTTAGACAGCAGTTTTGTGAATTTGTAACTTCACAATGAGCATATGTGAACTTTGGAGGGATTGTAAATTTGTGTTGAGAAACCCAATGTTGGATACTGTGGAGCTGAAATGTGATTCTAGTTTGTGGAGTGGGAGATTATCCCAAGTGTTGCCTTTCATCTTGCGTCATAATGGATAATTGGAGCTGAGATGCAATTCAAGTTTGTGGAGTGAGATTGTACCATGTGCCAACTTTCATCTCAGGCTACAAAACAATACCTAAATTTTACCATGTCACTTGCTTGCTCCTATTGTGAACTTTAATTACAAGTGTGTTCACATTGTAGATTGTGTACGTGAAATTAATTTTTGAAGAATTGATTTCATCAAAATGCGTTTTGCTAATTTTCATTTCAGGTGCTTCAAAATTGTATCACAGCTGAGGTTTACTGTGATTTTTGTTTTGCTTTGTTTTGGATTTAAGTCATAGGATACAAACCCTAAACCCTAAACAGACTGTCACATCGGCAATTATCCACAAGAATAATTAAGGAAATTAAATGTCCTATTATATTTTGCCAACCTGCTGGAACCTTTTGTCTAGAATATGGTGATTTCAATCCTTCACACATTTTCAATTCTTTTGACACATTTTTTTTCACAAAAATCCTTTGTATGAATTGCACTGGACTTTTTCTGATCACCACTGACTCACCAGGGTGCAAAAATTAGCCAGAAAAAAAAAACACTGATTGCCGGATGTCTATATTTGAATGTGATTACTTGAAATTAATAATACCACAGATTGTCAGGAGTGGCTTATATAGTGTGTAGGTTTTTTTGCCTATATGAGGTGAAATGCCAAGCAAAATACAACTGCAACTTTTGTCCAAGTTACTAGAGAATGCAAGCTAGAAAAAAACCAAATCTTGAGCATTTTCATGTCATAAGACTGCAGCTGCAACAAAGCTTCGGTTCTTGACAGCATCATGTGCCACGTCTTCCCATCCTGTAGATTCCACAAAGCGCTCAATCTGCACAATCCACCATTTTGTTTGTCTGTCAAAAGATTGACAACAACAAACATTCAATAGACAAATTTAGCAGCACACAACATTTGGGACCCCTTTTGTTATTTATAATGTAGAAAAGAAACCAGTGCCTACTGACCTTCAGGGTACTTGTCTTGAAGGATTGTGACATATCCTCCATGCCACCCAACACATACAAAGCATCATCCAAGACAACTGCTGCTCCATAAGCACGTTTACTTGTCATGGACAGGCCCTGCATCATCAAGCAGCATCTGAATTGAGTAAAATTTGGTCTATTGCCAGAAGTTCAAATTGGAAACATTTGGACTTTGGATATTAGTTAAAGCTTGATCAAACCAATCAATCTTGCAATCTTCGCTCAATGGAAGTGAGAACATTGCAGTCCATAAGCACTCGAAAGCTGCAATTTCATTCTGCCAACAGGATAGGAACATAGAATCCTACTGGCATCCAGGCATGTCCTCGTGGATCAAAGATCTCTACAGTATTTAGAAAATTTGTGCCATCAAACCCACCAAGAGCATACCTGCCATCAACAATTTTTTTCAATCAGTATATTGAAACACTTTGGAAGATGCAATTCCACCTATTCACAAAGAAGAAAAAAATAAAAAAGAAAAAACCTTTGGTCCTAGAATTTGCCAGTGAGGAATTCAACAAACCAAACCCTGTGGAAATAACAAAAGATGAGGACATGAAATTGAAATATAAGTTTCTCTCACAATTTCCCATTGAGGACAGTTGCTGACAGACTTCCTCGTTTACTTCCCATTGCAGGGATTTGGGTCCAGAGGCCTTCACGTGGATCAAACCGCTCCACACTCCTGAAACAAAGACACAATCCTTCTATATAAGTACTTGGGTCCAACCAAACTGTGGAAGGAAACCCATTGCAACCCCTAAAGGGAAGACATAACCCCCTCATCCACTCAAGTACTTCATAATCAGGGTCTGTGGATCCACAAATAATGCAAACAGGAGAATGTTGGGGGAGAAAAGTAACAATGATGAACCAAGAACAGAATATACCTGAGATAATCTTCTCCATTAAACCCCCCCAAGGCATATATTGCTCCATTGAGCTCTGTTGCTGCAACACAAAAGCGCTGGGAGCATAGGCACCAGGGCAGCAACTGTCAGCATGAATATGCACCATTCTGACACCTCCCAAAAAGGAAAACCCTAAACTTGGCATCCACATTCAATCACCTTTGTGTATGCACGCACACATAGCTGCATAAGAACAAGGCATGAAATTTCATGACATACTTTCTCAAGCATTTTTGTTGATGGAATCCAAGTGCCAAGAACTGGCTCATAGCACTCCACTTCGTTAAAGTGAAGAAGCCCATTACCCCCACCCATAGCATAGATGCAGTTCCCCACAGTTGCTCCTCCTAAACTCCCACGCTTCAAACGCATTGGTGCACACACCTCCCATCTACCAGTAGTAATACTGTAGCACTCAGCTGCCCAAACAGATCAAAGATTAACACAAAATTGCAATAATTTTTACCAACTCACTCACCATGCCTTCAATCCCAAAGAAGTTTGTCAACAGAGAAAATACCCATTATGAGAAAAAGAGACACAACACTGATGGACCACAAGATGATCCAGAAACACAAGTCAAGACTGTTGAACAAGCACACATACCACTATCAGACCAAGATGATCCATCCCCTCCACCATATAGATAAATGTTACTGTCCAGTAGGCTTGCAGCTGCATAAGAGCGAGGTGCCAGCATAGGTGCAGCACCTCTCATTTGATTGGTTGCTGGTGAAAACACTAACACTGATTCAAGCCAGGTATCAGCCAAGCCACCCAGGATGTAAATCTCACGTTGGAGAAAAGTGGTGCTCTTTTGCACTGATCCCCCCAACAGATGTGTTCTAGAGGATACTTCAATTGATGATGTCTCCAAGGTTCCATTTCCTGTTTGAGAAGCTGGCCCTCTTTCATTGTGGAGTCGTAAGTTATTAATTTCCTGTTTCAAGGCTGTGATTTCTGTAGCCATGTTGATCTGCACCAAGACCCAATCAAGCACTTAAGAGATCAAAACAACAACCACCCCCCTTCAACCACTCTCTCAAGTACTGAGATACCTAAAGGTGAGTCATTCTCAAAAATGGACAAGCTTTAGAATTGGAGTGATAAAACCAACCCATGAACTTATGACCGATCCAAAAACATCTCTCATTAATATCTCTGTGATTACAGCAACAAATGATCTTCATGGAATCCTTAAACTTCACATGTGGATCCATTATCAGAAGCAACATATCCCCTGATTTGTGAAAGGCAAGAAAGGAATAGAAATATATCTGAAGTAATACTAGGTAGAGTAAAAACCCAAGATCCATAAGTCAGCAGAAATGCTGCTGGTCTCATACCTGAGTGCTCTCTAAAATTCCATTGGCAATCACCATCTTCTCAAATGTCTTCTGCTGTTCAACTTGCTTCTCTATGATTGCCCGGACTTCAGCCATGAGTCGATGCAAATCCATACCATCTTGCCGAATCTTCATTTGACAAAAAAAAACCCAGCCACCCCCAAATCCCGCATCCTTGAGACAACTACTCATAAACCTTCGATCCAGCTTTAATCTTTTGTTCAGAAGATGAGGAGATGAATGGGAAATCTGTGTATCCAAGTTACTGGAGAAAATGGGTCATCGAATCAGTTTCATATCTTGGGCCTACAAGTATGTCAGCAATATGTATCTTAAGACCACCGTAATAACCAGAAGAGAAAGTATTTCTGAACCTGTGCAATTGCTGCAGCTGAAACCTCCAAGTTCCTTTTCAAAGCAGTGGCAACATTCATATCAAAAGCACTGACAGTAACCCAAATCTTTTCACGATCTTCTTTCAGAAGTGCTTGCTCCCTTAATGTCTTATCTCTTGTGAGCCTCTCCCAGTCAGCAACCATCTTCATAGGTGTGACAGCAACAGCAACCCCATCACTAACATCTGACAAACCAGAAAGAGCGCCCAGATTTTTCACTTGACTGTTCTCATTCCTATTTTTGGATAGCTCTGTTTGCCAAGGTGGCAGCAGCTGCTGCGCATCCCCTTGAGATGATACATTAAGAACCTGAGGTTGCTTCTTCTCTAGAGCACTAATATTTTGGGACTCCTGAGAAATATCTGCTCGAGATGGGTCAAGACGCTGCAGCTTCTCTAAAATACTGCGTTGACGCGCAGCTTTGTCCAAGTCTTTGTTAGACATTTTTCCAACTCCATTAATTGCATGGGATTGCTCGTTTTTATCCAACTCTATGGTCGAATATAAACTTGGCTCGTTTGTTGCTGCACTATCTTTAGAACTACCTGTTATGTACAAATCCAACACATTGTATTTTTGTGAATACTTGTAAAAGCCATCAGCAGAGACTATTTCATCCTCTGTACCCAACTGCTGAAAATTTTCCAATTCCTCTTCTGCTGTAGTAGATGTAACACCCCTTTCTAACTTTGGAGGCGTCTTTATCCGCCATTCACTACTTAGGTCTGTTGTAGTAGTTGTGGGCTGTGGCCAGTCATTGTCCACTTCTACAGATTTCTTCACAGCTTTTTGAGTTCCGAGTTTTGATGAGTTGGTAGTGGATTTTGGGGCTGGGGATTTTGTAAGAGGAGTCTGCATGTTTTGCAGAAAAAGAGAAAGCAGGTGATCCTTTTGGGTGTGAGTCAACTCAAACATAAAGTGGGTGGTGGAGAAGTAGTTGTCGCTGATCGCCTCCTTGAAGACTGCCTCTATAAGAGGGCTACATTTCTGTCGAACGCTAAACTTTACCTGCGGACAGGAAAAAGAGTTGAACAAATAAATATCCAGCAGAAACATCCTGCAGACAGAAAAATATTTTGTAGTCCCTAAGCCCTAAACCCTAAACTACCATGATTCACATCAAAAAATGCAGTGAAAGTTCTACCTTGTGATGACTTTCCCATGCTAATTGTGGGATGCATGAAGCAATGAAGACAACCAGATGGACACCACAAACAAATGAAGAAGATCAATAATACCTGTGCAGGAAATGGGGTTCGGGATGTTTTGTCTGCCTGCCATGCATTTGGATTTATGTTGAGAGCACCGTCACATGTAGCCTCAAAGATTCCATGCATCGTGCGCCCACCATAATTGAAGAGAAAAAGTGGCATGCCTGCTTCTATGTGCTTCACATATCTGAAATGCTGTGATGGCAAACCTGTTCAAACTCCCTCTCAAAGGAGCACCCAAAACAAATGTTCTTCTTCTTTGAGCTGGATGCTGAAACTGGGATATTCAGTGCTCATCTAAGCAAGAGATTCTTACACCTCTGCAACATTTTTCCCCCAAAAAAATGAAATTCTGAGAAACAATTGAAAAGCCAGCAACACAGAAAGGCATGCAGAACACTTTACCAAAAAGGTTTTGGTTCAAGCACTCGCCCATCGTGGAATTGGTGCATCCAAAGATGACAGCACCGAGCTCGCCTTTTGCAAGGTTTCTTTGTCGAGGAGGACCCAGGTTTCCACCACCACTGCCACTGCCACTAGAGGCTGTGACAGCAATGGTCTGGCTGCGCCTACCAGCTCCCATCTTGCTTGTACCCTAAAAAACCTTGCAAAATTGTGTCATGCACTACCTCACAGTCTTGTTCTCAGCCTGTTGCTTCTTGTCTCATCCCTGTGCATATGCTTCTAGCAACTGGACTGCACAACAACCAAAACGCAGATGTAAAGATTCAGATCTCTGTGAGGCCCAAATTGCAATCCAAACTATCCTCTGCTCTTAAACTATGTCACAAAATCACCCAGTTCTCACAAAATGCACATTCCTTTAAATCTAGAAAAATGCAACAAACTATCCATGTTGGATTCCTTGTTTCATAACAAACAAACTGCACAAGAAAAACTCAGGCACAAGCCACAAACTCACTCAATTCTTTTGAAGACACTTGCTGCTAGCTACAACCCAACAATTGTAAAACTGAAAATCAAGTGACAAGAAAAGAGTCTTGAAAACTCTGAATCTCACAAGCTAAAAACTACCATGACAACAACAAAATCAAACAGAAAAAAAAAAAAACCCCTAAAACATTAAAACATCTTCATAGGCACGTATAAAATGCACAAACCCAAATAGAGCTTTCCTTTCAACGGGCACCAAAACCCTAAAACATACAAACAGCTTCACAAACA
>Ga0209208_10009487_pt1 | contig 12777 bp, 7 predicted proteins | sample S1TSphfallax_3_FD_187694 | JGI IMG/M metagenome (GOLD analysis project Ga0209208, IMG submission 187694) | Host-associated microbial communities from peat moss isolated from Minnesota, USA - S1T2_Fd - Sphagnum fallax MG (SPAdes) (version 2) | ecosystem: Host-associated > Plants > Peat moss >...
TGTCCAAGGGGGAATTCAACCCTGGTCCATATGGACCTTGCCCATTACAGCTAAAAACGGCCCACAAAAACATACAACATAATTAATAATATATTGGGCATTCTATACAATTTCAACATAAAAAAATAAAAAATGGAATAGCAATTGAAAATTAATGCTGAAAGTTTCAACTTGGAACCTGCAAGTCAAGTGCAAAAAATGACAAAATGCAAAGAGGGTTTAGAAAAAAAATTGTCTTTGTTGTAAAAAGGAACTATTATTCTAGTAGTCTTTCAACTTTCTTGGTTATCCATGCTTTGATTGCAGGAGCAAATGGAAAGTTCTCCGATGTATAAAAATTATGTGCATACATGCACACAACCAAATCCAAATGTGTTGTGAATTTATTTTTTCAACTTGTTACATACAAAGAAATCTTGGGTTTTTCCACTATCACCTATTGCAACTATTTGTCAATTTAACCACTATTTGACTTATTATCATCATGCACAAATGACAAGTGAAATTGTTTGCTAGTTATTTGTGCATAATTTACATAGTGAAAACAATGACTATTTTGTTCGCTAACACTAGATTTTTTTCCTCCATGTTGAATTTTATAATAATAATAATAACTCTAACATGGAAAATATCTCAACCTGAGACTCCTTGGAATACTTATAACATTGTTTAGTCATTCTTTTAACAATTTTTCAACTATTAACCTCTAGCATAAGTTGAATCAAAGTTTGATAACAAGTGAAAAATGTTATTCATAAGTTGCACCTTCGACTTACATAAAAAGTCACGTTTTTTTTTTAATAATTTCAAATTGTTGATGTGGAAATTAAAGTAGCATTCAACTTTATTTACACAACGCACTATAATGGTTAGTGATTTTTTTGACATCTCATCAACTATCAACATGGTACATGAGTTGAATTATACATTTTTATCATGTTGAAACCATTCTTCATGGGTTGCATTTTACATTTGTCATAATTTAATAAAACACATGCAATAATTTATAAAGACCTCGCATCTCAACATATGCACATTAGGTGAATGATTCATTTTAAATCCATTACTATCTAACCACATTTTTCATTCACCACAATTTTTTTAAATGGATGTATAAAAACTTGTTGTGTTTCACATTTATGTTTGAATTAAAAATTAAGTAAAAATGTTCATATATACAAAGTCTAAGGTCCATGCAGACCTTTATATTTAAAAAATTTAATGTTCAAACTTGTACATTTATATAAATTTAAATTGATGTTTCTCCCCTATTTCGTTCATCATTGGACAAGTTTTTAATTACAAATGTTTATGATGCCACAATAACAAAACCTCAAAAAAAAATCCTTAAATTATTCTTCCATTTTATCTTTTGATATATATGAAAACTATAAATCCTAGCTAATTTTTATTTATTTTTGGGTATGTTATTATTTTTATTGTTACCATGATTTAACATTTGTTTTTAGACTTGTGTTGGTATAAATTCATGTCTAAGTATTTACAGATGATTTTTTTAATTATTTAAGGAACTAAAAAAATGTTGATTTCATAATAATGACATCAACAAATTATTATTATTATTTTCAATTTTGTGGTGTTGTTCAAATGACAATCATTGATAAGAATATTTTTGTTATGTTTTGGCTATAGATTATATATGGAGATATTAATTTGTCAAAATCCTTTTAAATGTTTTTAATGCTAGAATAAACCAAATTATGTTTTTTAAATTTCTACAAATGTAAAATTTATTGTTACATTATTATATTTATATGTATATATATAATATGTTGGAATATTTTCTCAAATTTTTGTAATTAATCATTTTTATTAGTTAATAATGAATGTTGTTAAATAAATATGATGTTGAATATATATATATATATATATATATAATTTAGTTAATTGTTCTTTTAATGGCCCAATTTTGCCAATTTAAAGGAGGGGGAAACATCAACAATGGTTTTTTTTCAAAAAACCTTTTTTTATCAAATTGATATTATTTCAAGGTAATATTGAAGGATTTTTTTAAAAATTGCAATTCCATAACTCTTTCGTAAACAAATGTGGGTAAAACTACTTATGGGTGATAAAAATTTAAATAACATTGCAAACTTCTTTTTTATAAATTGTACATAATCATATTGAAGAAGACAAAACTTACAATTCTTTGAAAATTGAACAAATATTTTACATAACTAAAGCATCTTTGTTCAAGATTTAATGAAAGCATTGTTGAATTCACATTGAATTAATCCCATTTATGAAGATTGTAGATGAATTTAAACAAAAAATATTTGTAGATTTTCTAGTTTATTCATAACATGTTATTTTACGTTATTTTTTGAACCCTTCAAATTTTATAATTATAAATTATAACTATTTTCGTGAATAGATTATTGAATAAGCTTCAAGATCATGTTTTCATTTGTAGCATTTGAATAAATTTTCAAAAACAAAACATGTGTTGAAGTTTGAATTTCTTAAATAGTTTTATGTCAAAAATAATAAACCTACACTTTATTTCTATCTTATCAAAGTCTCAAAGTGGTTTGGTGGTGAAGACCTTGGTGCATTCCCATGAAAATTGGGTTCAAACCTTGATGAATGCATGCATGAATATATAATGTGTATATACATTGATGTATCATGTATAAATATGGTTTACGAAACATATACATTGATGGTGAATATATTCAAAATATTTTGTTTAAAAAATCCGAACCAAACATAAATAATAACAATAATTTTAAATCACACCATGTATTTTTGTCATAGCATGTCGTGAAAATTTTATAAGCGGTTATTGAAAGAAAAAGGAAAAAAAACAACATTAAAAACATGTTACATGATGACATGACATGTTAATCCACATCATATTACCTTGGGACCTCATAATATCCATGTCATTTTTTTCAAATTACAAATTACCTAATCTAAGATGTCACTATCCAAAACAATTAGAAAACAATTCACTAAAAATGTCCTAATCAACATATAAGTTAAATATTAGTGAACTTTGTCCCATTTCACTACAAACATGGTAGATTTGGGTAGTGGAAAAATCCAAGATTTCTTCTCGTGTTATTTGTGAAGAGTAATGTAAATAAAGACCTCTCACCTTCAATGTTTGCTAATATTGTAACAACAAACAATTCCATAAACTTAAGTCACTTTGAAAACTTATTAAAAATAATTTAATTGTCAACCCACAATGCCCACATCTGGGAATTCAAATTACAACCAATGGGTGGTTTAAGTTACAACTACATTTGACATCATTGCCATTTTCACAAAAAAAGGTGTGTTGATCCAGCAAAGTTTCATAAAAACAAAGGGGACAAAAGCAAAATTAATCCCTATGTGCCTCAAATAATAGTAGTGGGACTTCAGAAGCCTATAAAAGCCAAGAAAATATGCTCAATTTTTGGTTGCAACCAAAATTTTGAGATATATAATGTTAATGGCATTCATGATTTCATGTGAAGGGAACCTACATTCTAATTCTTTAATTAGCCCACAAGCAACATTGTTGCATTATTGTTTGGCTTCTTCCACATCCAAAAACCAATCCACCTTAAAAACCCAACTCAAAACCCCAATTAGTATGCATCTCTCATGCTACATATAACTATGGCTAAATAATGAAAAAAAAAATCAATCCCAAATGTGGGTTTAGTAACTTAGTCATGATGCAAAGGATCATTGTAATGTTTAATGGTGTCCAAGAATTGACTAAAATGTTTCAACTCGTATTTATTTTATTCATTGCAATACATTTGACATAAATCCCTTTCATAAATCCTCACACAATAACAATAAAATCACATATAAATGCAGTATGAATTTGAACAAACTTAAATAGACCCTAAACACACTCAAACATCAGGTTAATGCAAGTCAAAGTCAAATCAGCTTGATATCACATAACTCGAAGTTTGGCTTCATAAAAGCATGCACAACCTGTTTTTCAAACTTCTATACTATCAAACTGTGCATCGCACAATTTTTTGTTTACATTCAATATACAAAACAAACTTAACTTGGTCAAAAACAAAAGATTTACTATGCATTAAAGCATATTACCTCTCATTTTTGGCATGTTAGCTTGTAGAAGACATGTAATGCTCCCCAAAAGGGTGAAAGCACACCACGATGATACATTTTTGGCAAAAAATGTACTTTTTTTTAGTACATTTTGTATTTTTTGGGTGGTTCAAACACAAGTAGTCTCAAATAGTAGTATTTGTGACAACAATCTTTGACCATTGTAATGTGTTTTCACCCAATAGTTGCCCCCAATTTAGCAATAATGGCCTTGCAATGCCCAAATGCTTTTGGAGACCATCAAATTTCAAAACCATGAGCTTCTTTCAACTCTCTATGTTGTTGCAAACATTACCCATCAATATCTTCCCATTGGCCCTTAACATTGGCTTAACCCAAGGCAACTTAGCAACCTAAACATCTTGGATAATGTCATTTAACTTTCATTCAATTTTTGTAGGCATCTTGGGCTTTGGAGGAACTAGATTAAAATTTGTGATAATAGTTTTTTACTTTTGATGACTTGGACCATGATTCATGACAACTTTAGAAGGTGATTGAACTTTCCCACACACATCATATTATTTCCTTGCACTTGCAATAGGGTGTAGTTATGTTAATAGGAGCCAAAAATAATTGTAACCACTACTTAATTATTATTTTTACACCAAAAAAATTATAAGGAATTTTAAACTGAAAAAAAAGTCAAAATTTGTACACATTAACAAATCTAATATCTTATTCTATAAATGTCTAAAATATGAAATTATTCCATTAACATTTGGACCTTGAAAAGTAGTGTAAAAAAACTTGTAACCATTGTTTTAAAATAGTAAAAGGACTTGTAAATGGATTTGTAAAACTTTGAAAATGACATTTTTTTGGAAATTTTTTAACACAAACCTCAACAAAAATAATACAAATAATAATTTTTTAACTTTTTTAAAAAACCATTTGCAAGAATATTCCAAAAATATTTCTCAAAAAATAATCACCTAAGAAGGCACTGGTGGCTCTTATTAGCCCATTTGGACCAAGTATTAAAACTTGAAACATCAATTTCCCGTGTAAGGTGGATCCAACTACAAAAGGTTCAAAGACATTCACATGACCTTTGGAAGAGAAATGTCATGATTGGAAGTTTGGTGGTAAGTTCAACGAAAGCATGACAACACAAAACAGAAGGCATAACTCTTGAAATTTTGATAATTGAAACCTTTCCAAGAACTTCCCTCCCAAAATGAACAATAAAGTTGCAAACTTCCTATAGTTCATTCAAATGCAAACAAAAACTTGATTCAACAACAACAAAACATAATCAAAATGCCACAAAACATGATTCTAGACTCTAGAAGGTTCAAACAAATTGATGAGTGTCAATTGTGCTCACACAAGAGCAAAGACAAAGGTAGCTTGCAAGGCCAAGGTTTTAAACAAGTTTCAGAAAACACATATCTAGGAATGTGTGTTTTCAACCTAATAATAATGGAGTTGTGAACCCATTGGCTTTTGCAACAAATGTTTGATTCCTTCTCAACATCCACATTCACTATCCATTGTGCACATAAACCCACCAACATCCACAATCATGTCTAATATATGCTGCAAACTTGTGTAACTTAAATGTTGGTCTCACATAATTTTCACAACTCAAAGCTCTTACAAATATAATCACAAAAATATGGCATTCATGTGCAAGTTGCAAGTTACAACTCAACAAATACGTGTACTCTTACAAGCTTGAAACTAGAAAGCTTGAAGCTTGTTGCTTCACAATGCACATTCAAATATTAAACTTTAAAAGTGGTGGCTATGTACATTGAAACCTTGACAACCTAAGTTGCAATGGACCCAAAATCCTTAACCAACTATGAATCCTCATGGGAAATAAATTAGGATACTCGTTACTACTTAATTACTTAAATTTTTCAATTTATTTCTCACACCAAAAGAAATACCATTTTTGACTAATATTTCTTCCAACATTGGCATAAAATATCCCATAAATCGTCTTTTAGAACACCAATCATAAATTTAATGTAATGATTGGCCCTTAAGATTGCCCTCACAACATTACAACATAGGTCAACATGGACAACAAACAAGGTTAGGTCAATTTGGCTATGCACATTAGGTAGATGACACAATATGCAATTATGCACATGGTCTTTCCATGTTTGACCATCTTCATCCTCCACCAATAACACTTTGAAAAGTAGCACCCTTCGCACATGCAAAATAACATTTTCCATAATCACATTCAACATAATCAATGTTGTTAATGTAGGTACATGTAATCTCCTAGGTGAAGTTTATGGACTTGAAGCCAATAACCACCTCCTCAAATAATGACATAACATGACATATCCCCATGTTGAACAATTATTAAATTCTCCATAGCCATTGACATTACACGTTGGAATAAAGTTCATTGTTTTCATGTTTAAAGTCACACATTTGGATCATCCATATTGATTATTACCATCACACCAAGGTTGGTAGCTCGAACCCACATCCAAAAAATAGGTGAAAAGGATGCAAGAGATGCTTGCCAACTAAACCTATACAACTAACCATGGTAATTACAACTATCAATATTTAATATGGCCCTTTTGAAGCCCATGTTTATGCAAACTTCACTTTGCCATTTGCACCATCCATTCAACAAACATATTTGTTTTGGAATGGTTTCATGAAGTCGTGCAATGATCAACTAATGGTTTTTCACATAATTCTTATAACTCCCCACAAAATTTCATACCTTGGTTAGTGAATACTTTGGTTGGAACATGAAACCTATTAAACACAATGTCCAAAAATGCATAAACAATTCATTCATTATTACAATTTGGCAATAACACCAATTCCAGCCATTTTGAAAAATGTTCAATCATAACCAAAATGTCCCAATTATGTCACATGATCAAACTTAGTGAGCCAACAAAATCCAATCTCCACCAATAACCAAATCCCATGATGGGCAAAGGTTGTAGATGTGTGTGTAGGTGACTTGAATGGCATTTGTAGTCAATCACACACCACACATTGATAAACAAATTGTTGAACTTATAGTTGCATCCCCCACCACAATATTGTATTAAAATTCATTAACTAGTTAATTATTTGAATAAAAATAATTAATGTAGATAATTAGTTCAATCATTAAAAAATATTTATAATTAATTATTCAAATAATCCAAATAATTAATTTGGGGAGTCCAGATATTTAGTTATTTGAATTTTATCTAAATTCAAATCATTAATTATGTGATAGATAAATAAAAGTTTATTTAAATTAGCTAAAATAATATAAAATTTTTAATGATAATTCAAATTATTATTTCATAAATATAATTATTAAATGATAATGCATTTCATTTAAAATTTTAAATAAATAGAAACAAATACAATTAATGTGGGAAAAAAAATATAATTGCAACCCAATTTGCAATTAATGTGCAATTAAAAGATTTAACTCATATGTTTTGTCCTAGAATTTCATTTCACAAATTATATAAATAAGGTTTGTTTTCTTGTGTGCTCACATTGAAATACATGTGTCCATTTGGGACGAGTTTAGAAAGTTTAACCCTAAAAACAAAACATAGAATAAAATAAAATACTTACATGGTTACTACTCCTTAATTCACCTATTGTTGTACCTTCCTACCTCCTTGCCTACCTAAGGAAGTAAGTAAATATGTAATGTAAGCATGTAAGTATATAGCCCAAATATGTAGGTATGTACTACCTACTTAGTAGTTTTAACCTATTTACTTAGGTAGAACCTACCAACCTACCTACTTATCCTTATGTATTGACCTACCTAGTGACTTAAATAGATATTTATTTTAATGTAAAATTTTCAAAAATCAATTAATATGTCACATGGAAACTTTTGATTATGCCACACATCACAATCTAAGACCATTATAAATTCAATAATCATAATGGATGGTGGAGACCAATATTTCTATATGAAAATAAATTTCACCCAAAAATCTCCAAAATGGTACATGTCAAATTTTTATGGATTGTGAATTGTAACATTAAAATGACATTGCCATAATAATTGCAAACTAGTTGGATTAATGTTACACAATAGTTGTTGTTACATAATTGTAACTAAGTTGCATAAGTTGTATATGTATACGCATGCAATGAGTTACATTTGTTGCAACTCATGCAACTTGTTTGATGACACTCATGCATGTAGAATTATGTTGAGTTACAAATGGTGATTGCAACTTAGAAACCCAATTGCAAGGCTAGTTGCAAATCACCCCATCTTTTCATAGTGAAAGGTCATCCTTGTGTGGGTTGTTACAAATAGGAGTTGAAAAGACCTGAACTTTCAAATCCTAAAAGACTTACTTTTATGCCCCACCCTAGATGTATTCATGGTCAATTTTCATCAACAAGGTTAAAGGTTTAACAACATTACTAAATCCTTTAACAAACCATTAGTAATAGTTACACAAGCCTATAAAAACGCACAACCATCTAACATCCATTATCTAGAAAACTTGTGAGATGCTTTCAACATTGGCCTTTTAAACCTTTAATCTACCTAAATAAATCATATGACCTATGTATTCCACCTATGTTTGAAAAAACAAACATTTGTTGGGATGCAATTTAAGGTTATGTTTTTTAAGTCAATCAAACACCTCCATATAGGTGTGGCATGTGACCCCTTGAAGTTAGGTTAAAGATGATGATATGATGTAACACCTAACAAAGTGAAAGTTGAACAAAACTCAATCCATAACTCTTTTAAACTTTGGAGGGGTGTTCTTAAAACCAAATAGCAAGAATCATGATAAAAAATCTTTCCCGTGAATACTAATCCCCCAAAATGTTATCTTGACCTTGTCACCTTCCTTCAATTGATGGTAGGCAAAATGTAGGTTTCATGCATTGAGAACCTTGGCCTACACAAAGGCATGAAATATTTCCTATGGTAGGGACATGGCATATTTTTCCAAGTGCATATGTTTGTTCACCGAACAATAATCCCCACACATATAACGTTAATCCAATTGCCAAATATATTTATCTTTAGCTTCTATGTTTATGTGTTCACCCATACCTTGGGTTGGGATCATATTACTCAAGGTTGAAAACATGGCTTACAATTGTTATGTAATATGTGGGGTGGTGCCAACCTATCTTTAGCACCCCTTCATTACCAATTTCCTTTCCAATGTCCAAAAATCCTTCTTGGCATTTTTGATTCCACAATTGCCAAGGATGTGCAACTCGGCTTGTCATAACATCACCGCCCATTGCACCCACATTACTCTCCCAATTATGGGTGTAATAAAGGATATAAGGTGGGCAAGTGGGTAGGTGGGCATAATTAATCTAAACATTTTTTATTTTTTGAACTCAAACTTAATATCCATGTGAAGCAATTAAGGTCCATGACCTACCCCAAAATCCACCTTCACATTGATGTTGAAAGAGTTAGCATTGTAGTATTATTTATGTGACCCCACAACTCGTTCCTTTTCATTTGCATTAGGTTCCTCCATGTGAAATGAATTAGCATCCCAAATCATGTGTGCTCATGTGCCATGAAATGCATGAAACTTGGTAAAATTCAAAAACATCAATAGGGTTGTTCATGAAAGTTTAACCCTATTTACCACAACCAAAGGTGATTTGTTATCATGGTGAACTGCATATGATTGGCATCTCGAATAATTTAATATATCATCCACCAAGATGTGGGTGACTTTAGGATGAGTTGATGCACTTTTTGGATCGCCTTTGCTAGTGTTAGGTTATTCCACATCCATTGGAACCAATGGGCATGTGAATCGATTATTACATCATCCACCTACATTGGTTAACTAATCCAAGCCCAATTTTTTTGCCCTCATGTTAACACAAATGGCTGAAAATCTCCTAATGGTGGAACATTTTCCAATAAATATGCACATGGGTGCATTTATGTTGTTTGCAAATATTGCAAAATCTGAATTAACTCCTTTAAAAATCTTGATCTAAGATCCAAGAAGCCAATGCATGTAACTTTGACAATGTGCCAACATTTCTCAAATGCCCTTTGACAAACTTAATTGGTAGCAAAATCTTACAATTGTTTTTCATTTGCCATCTTGTTCAATAATATACAAAAATCTAAAACAATCCCTAAAGGGTGTAAAGTCGTTCCTCCAACAAATATGTCATAAGATGTAACATGTGTAACCATCACTTGGGCCCACATTATGGTACAAATTTGCTAATTTGTTGATCACAACCTAGATCACAAGTTCATATTTGATTAATCCCCAAACTTTTTTTGACATGCCCATCGATGTCATGATTTCATATGAACATGGTTGGAAATTGACATTGATCAATCTAAAACCTTCTGGACTACCATTATGCTTAACATCAAAGGTTAAACACCTAAATCCAATAAAATTGTTTGCAATCAGTATCATCATGCCAATGCCCTTTTTAATTGGAAAACTCTCTCCTTAGTTACAATTGTATGCCAAAATAAAGTCTTGGGAATCTTTGTTTGGTTAACTTCAAAAATACTATGGACCACCATTGTTGGAATTGGATTTTTATTTGACATAACCACCATCCTTGATGTTCCCCCATTTTCATGTAATGTAATCATTAAGCAAAACATTATTGATGGTTAAATATCAACAATAACAAGTGATTTGGTGGAAAAACATGGTGTTTCATACATCATTTTGGCCAACCCCCTCAAGTTGCTAATATTTTTGTTCCAAAAGTGGAATTAGGTGGCATCTTCAATGTCATCAATATAATAGTAGAAGTTCATGCCCCCAGAGGGTTGGATTTGTTAACACAAGTGATTATGGTAGAGGTTATCCCTAAAACAAGCACATTGGATTCCATTTGTGCCACCATGTTCATTACCATGTTCATCATTAAAACCTTTAAGCATGAAAAAATTGCCTCCATGGTGTTAGGTTGACTTGGAATTAGCTTGGTGATCAACCCCTTATTGGTAACACCTTCCCTTTCTAGCCTTTTTTTAAACCCTCATTTTTCTAGACATTGATAGTTTGTGATTGACCTTGTTATAGTTTTAAATGTAAGGTGAAAAAATGATCCATATTATGCCCATAAACTTTACAATGGGAACATGGTTGGTTAGCGTTAGGGTCAAAGGTAATGCCTTAGGGTGGATTAAGGTGATCCTTTTTTTAATGAAGCCCATCACATTTCCAACATTTTTCCTTTCCCCCTTGTTCAACAAAATATGATAAGAAAACACCACATTATTTTGGTTCGGACCCTATAGTCTTTTGTGGCATAACTTTATTTGGTTGTTGAATCAATTGTTCAAAGAGTTCCTTGGGTGGTTTTTACTAAACCCAATAATCACCATACATTCTTTCACCATGTTTGATTTGATGCATTATGATACCTAAAACACATTCATTAATGTGGGTTACACAAGTTGAAATAAAGTAACATCTTCAACCTTTCACCTAAGTTCTTTGTCTAAAATCCCATACCAAAGTTGGATAACATGTGCTTCTATGACCCATTGGATCAGAATGATCAACCTTTTCATCATGTGTATGCCTCTCACAAACTCTCATGTAGTTTATGTTGAAATTCTTACAAACTCTTCAGTTTTTTAATTGGAACCCCTTTGTAATTTATTCAAATTTTTGGAATAATTCCATAATATAATTGAATCTCAACAAAAGACCTTGTCCATTAATGGAAGGGCTGGTACCACTACTTCTAGTGATTGTGTTGTTAACATTTTCGCTTCTATGTTTTGATAGCATTTTTGTTTCCATTAGCACTATTGCTTCCACTAATCAAATTATTATTAAAAGTTTCTATAGTTGGATTTGATATTATAATAACATTTGGGTTCATAATACTTTTGGTGATGCAAACATAGTTGAAAAATGATTATAATCATCACTTTTCAATCTACACTTCATTATCACACATGAATTCATGGTAAGCATGTCCATCAATAATCTTTTAAGATGTTGAAAAATTAACGCTTTACATGCCATGAAGGGCACAAATAATGTGAATTATGCATATGTTGCATACACACCAATCACAAATTCATGCATGATGTCATCCAACTTGATGGTTTTGATTCCCCTGAATATCCAAGAGGCCCTTTGGTGGTTCCATAGATCTCACCCATGTCTCATAATAAAAATGTAACAACATGCAATTGATTTGTAGCATAATCCAAATCCAAGGATCCTTTTTTTTATTGAGGTGACAATGATAGTGTTAATGGTTTGAACTAAACCCCTTGGCACCTTGTAAACCCACTAATATCACTTGTATTCGAAACGTTCCTTGTTTTCAATTTTCATGACACCTCCAAGGTGACCTTTATTTTAAAGTTATAGCCCATTCCAAACCTTAATTCCTTAGCGATGTTGCACTTATTAAAGTTCTAAGCAAACTAAACTCACGGGGCACCTACATCCATTAATTATAACATTCCACAAGGCCAAATAAATGTGGGGCTAAGTATAAACACAACAAATGTGGTATATTAATAACCAATATAGTCTCACCACCACAACCAAACAATGGAATTGATTTAGTCATCACTATTGGATACAACCCACAATAGTGTTAACAAAAGGTTGCAATATGACTATATGATGTGTAAATCCCATGTAAATGTAAATGATTTATACTTACACAATGTTTTGTAAATGTTTTGGGGCATGTAAGTGT
>Ga0209208_10009489_pt1 | contig 12776 bp, 12 predicted proteins | sample S1TSphfallax_3_FD_187694 | JGI IMG/M metagenome (GOLD analysis project Ga0209208, IMG submission 187694) | Host-associated microbial communities from peat moss isolated from Minnesota, USA - S1T2_Fd - Sphagnum fallax MG (SPAdes) (version 2) | ecosystem: Host-associated > Plants > Peat moss >...
TTGTTTAAAAAGCAAAAAATAAAAAAATAAAATGCAATACTTACATATTAAAAATAAAATGCCAACTAGATTTCTTATGTTTTAGGTACTAGTACCCCAACTCAACATGAAGGTATTGTAGAAACTTGGTTTCTTGCCATTCAAGTCTAACCACATCATGATTGGTCTTAAGTATGCAATACTTTCATTCATCATTTTGCCAACATGACGAGAAATACTTTAAAAAATGAAAAGTATAATAAAATTATGCAATATTTACATCTAAAACATAAAATGTTAGTTGGATTCCTTATGTTTCAGTTGGTACCCATTTCAACATGAAGGTATGGTGGAAACTTGGTTCACTACTCTTAATTAATTTCTAGAATAGTAATTAGATAAAAGTTTAATCAGTAAGATATATAAGTTTTGCCAAGAAAAAGTATAAGTTTAACCAAGATATATAAATTTAACCGAGAAATATAAGTTTAACTAAGAAAAAAATAGGTTTAACCAAGATATAGAAGTTTAGCCATTAAAATATGTACATTTTGCCAAACGATAAAAGTTTAGCCAAGAAGAAATATAAGTTTAACGAAAAGATATAAATTTAGCCAAGAGAAAAAAAAAAAATCAATAAATATAAGTTTAACCAAAAAAAAATATAAATTTAATAGAAAGATATAACTTTAGCCAAAAATATATATAGGTTAGTCAAGAAATAGATGTTTAACCAATAAATATAAGTTTAACCAAAAAAAAATATAAATTTAGCCAAGAAGAGATAAGAGTTTGGCAAAGTGAGTAGGGGATTAGTTGTTAGTTTGTAGGCAGGGCTAAGATTTAAGTGAATAGGGTAGCTACATGGATGGATAGTATGGAGGAGGTCAGGGTTGAGAAAAATTTGGCAACAGAAAACAAATGGTCAAAGGTCAGTAGCCAAAAAAAGATTGACTGTGGTAGAATGTTGGTTAATGTAAGGTAAAGAGGCAGATGAAATTGAGACGGATCATCCAGCCCATCCTATGGACAGAACGGTCAACTGGTGCAGTCATGGAGGCTGGTTCACTCTGGCCGCATTGGTGATGGTTTTGCAGGCTCCACTATTCAGGAACAAAACCACTCATGGCAAGGAGTATAATATCCTTTATACACACAATTCTCATGATCTGTAGTAGTGATTCTGGTAATGTGACTCCCAATTTCTAGCTGCATTCGGTCACAGAATCTCTCTACTAACCCTTCCTTCTTGAATCCCAAGGTTTTTTTACATGTCTTGGAAGTACCCTAGTGTTGTAATTGAGCTTGCTGTTTTGTTCACTGTTTCATTCTCTACAAGAAAGTTGTCGAAGGAAGGTCGTCCCTGAACCTACAATAATACCCTATTGTTGTTGCTGTTGTGCAAAAACACTCATCAGTTTTGGTTTCATTTGCTCATATATTGCTTATATATACTTAATTACAGTCATAGCAAAGCTTACAACACGTTGTCGAATTTCTGTTGGAAATTGGACTATTGTCAGTGGATGCAGGGAAGGTGATCACAAGATTTCCACAGATTACTGGATCTAGTGTGGATGCCAAAACTTCAATTGATGATGATTACTTTGTTGACATTGGGGTGATCAATTTTGGGATACTAGTTGTTCAGTCGCCACAAACCTTAGGATTAAAGCCTGGAGCTCAACATTAAGCCAACAATTATTCTTTTCTTGGAATAGGGGCTTTCTACATACGAGATCACAACTATTGTTCGTCAGATCCCACAACTGCTTGGTCTGAATGTGGAGGAAAAGTATCCACTCAAAGTGGGACTACTTCTTGAGATTGCACAGATTAAGGTCAGACTTGGTTGATTTTCCTCAGTATTTTGGGTATAGCTTACAGAAAAGCATCAAGCCTATGTGTGAAAACCTGTAATCGAATGGGCTTTCGTGGATGCTGAACCGAATACTAAGCACTACAGAAACTGCATTTAGGAGAAAGATTGTTAGAGGAAGATTCTAAGCATGGCATGGAATCATTGCTTAGGAAATTAGACCCCTAATGAGCAGTTTCATCCCTTGTCTTAAGTACTTTACAAATATCTCTAGTATAATACCTTGTCTGGCTCACCATTGGGCCTGCCTTTGTCATCTCAGGTGGAGTTACATACATCTCCTGATCTGAAAATTTCAAAGTTTCTGATTTTTTACAGATTTTTTGAGTTATGTGTTATGTCAATCTGGAGACGTGAGTACCATGTACAAACAGATCTGAAGTCACTCATTTGTAAACTAAGTGAATGGTCTAGGTGGGTGTTTCTTCTTCACTACCTGGCAATATAGCCTCGTAGTACAACTATTCTACAGTTGTCTTGAGAAATGCAGATTCTTACCTTCAATTATGAAGGGTCAATGGCAGTAGCTGGTGATTCCACCTGTTTCTTACAGCTTGATGTTTCCACCTGTTTGCTAGCTCTTGGCACCAAACCCAGCCAGCTGACCAATGCAATATTATAATGGCTTTTTTAAAGCTCTTTTTGTTGTACAACCTTGTACAGCCAATCCCGAATGGCTAAGACAATGAAGTAAAACCTGGTCCTTGAAACATTTGATCTTTGTTGTGAGTTTCTATGTTACGAAAAGCAAGCAAATCAGATTGATTGCAACAAAAAAGTACCTTACTGTACTAGAACCAGCAAAGAGGAGTTCATCGAAAGAGTAAAATATTATCAAACTTTGGTTGATTGTGCAGAGAAGCCAGCAATGCTTTGGAGGACCAAAGATCTGTTTTATTTCTGACGAATAGATGGATGGACACCAACCCCTGCTTTACACTAAAACATTTCTCTTTGTAATTTCCTTGGTAATAAGTCCATTATAAGAAATATTGCAGGCCACATTCACAAGAGTTTGATTAGAAGAGAGCTTAAAATGTAACAACACCACCTTGTGCATGTGTGCAAATCTTGGAGACATAACTTTTTCGAGGTGGAACCACATGAGTTTTTCATGTTATTCCAACATTACCTCTAAAAGTATGTGAAGCAACATTCTCAAGGCAGCTGGATGCAAAGGAGGGCCCATCATGTGGTGACTAGTAGCCCTTTGGAGGAACAAGAGGCCCATCCAAATTACAGTGATCATCATACTCTGTGTGTGTGTGTGTGTTGGAAACTAGCATAGGCTCAAAATTAGTGCAGTCTTAAGTTGATTATTTGTGTAAAAAACTCAAAAATGAAAGGCTCAAAATGAGCTCAAGATAGAGAGGTTCACTACACATATGAATGTGGGTTTTTAGCTCTAAATCATCGACAAAGAATTAGGTTCAGTGTTCACACAATTTGTCACACACTACTAATATGTTTGTTTTTCTTTGTAAAATATGTCTTTAGGCAACTTATAGACTGGGAGGTTTCAAAATTAGTGTAAGAAACACACACTAATTAATGTCAATGATAGATTAGTTGAGCCGAAATGGCATACATTCTAACAGACATACATACATTTCGTTGTTGGATGGCAGTTTGTTTTGGGTGGGAAACTACTTACCCCTGGCGCATCAAGCTGCTTTATTGCCATTTTCTTCTAAACCAGCCTGCATGCTGGCAATGAACAGGCTTCTCTGGAAGAGAGATGTACAAGAGGACACGCTACAAGGACTATATAACTCTGTCCTCTCTCATGCACTGAAAAAAACACGTAAGTACCCAACCAACACATTTGTTGGTCTTGCTGCTGAGCTGCAACACCATAACCCCGGGGATGATGCTGTAACTAGTGGACTACTTCATGTGTGGGGGATTTGAACATGTGGGGAGGGAGTGAGTGAATAAATAAGTAGCAGATGGTATGACATTCTTACCAAACTTTTGTGTACAATAACATGCAGTTGTCATGTTGCGATGACTCCTGAGCTTTTTGCCACTTGAAAGCTAATAGTAGCTACCATGAGACATTTTTTGTCTCTCTCTCACATTTGAGCTGGTTCTCTCACATTTTGTCATTCTTGTAACATTTTAGCTTGTTCTCTCATCCATGAGATGCCATGCCCCATTACAAAGACTTTTTGACAACAATGTATCATCAACAACAAATAATTTGTTGTTTCGTTGTTTGTCATCACCATGATCACTAGGCTATTTGAGGGTTTTTCGGCCTTGCCTACCAAGGCAAGGATATTGTGTTTAGATTCACTATAGAGTGTAGTAGCTTAAGGATTTTGGCCCCTAAGGTAGTAGGTCTATTTTTGTATAAGGATTTATGAAAGATGATATTTTGACTCATTTTGAAACTTGAGATTAGTTATAAGAGTTATGATATCTTGAAGGATTTTGGTTTGTTGTAGAGGATTTTTTTGAAGAATATATTTTTGCACGGTGAAATATTTGAATTTCCATAATTCTTCTTTTGTCTTAAGATACTTTTTAATGTAAATGGCAAGGCCATAGTGTGACACACCCCTTGTTTTACCATGTTTCTTTCAATCACCAATCATTCTAATGTCATGGGTTTCATCCATTTCATAGAGTGACTAGATAACACCAATCAATTGACCTTTTGTAGCCAGGTATTTTGTGGAACGGGTAATACGTGGGAGGTGGAATGTGAGGGTGGTCGCTTGCATGCGTTGTCACAATGTCCAAAGTGTGAGAGTAAGATTCTTGCAACCCCATAAACCCTAGTTGAATTTGACTATGTCCTCACAATTCACTATGCCCCTTGCCATTAGCCAAGGCCAAAATAGCTGATGAACACAATTGGGAATAGTTGCTTTGCATTGGGAATTTCACCAAAACGTGAATAATGTTTTGGGGTTTTGTCTTCTATGAAGGCTTTTATTTTTTTGGAAAATTTTGAAAAAAAATTATTAAAAAAGAGCATGGTTTTCGGATTGGGTTCCAACATTTTTATTTGTGCAAAAATTTAACCAAAATGCAAAAGTAAGAATAAAATCACCAAATTTCAAGAATAAAAATTTCAGCAATTTCAAAAACAATTAATTAGTGCCTAACCACCGTAGGTACTATAGTAACGATGAAAAAATATACATTTACACTTTAAATTTTTTTTGATAATTTGATGATTTGCATTTACTTGACATGTATATCAAAAACCATACACACACACACACACAATAGCTATATAAACCATCTATTTACCTAGTAAATAGGTACCTAGTGTTTTACCTATGGTACCTATAGATGGGACCTACTCTTTACACAATGGGTTACGAAGGTGAAACTAGATCATCTAAACTCTGTTCAGGTTTTCATCCACTGGATGGTGTGCGGGTTCACTCTGGTTGATATATGAACATGAAATTTAATCTCAATACATCTAACAAGGTCTAATAGTAGTTTTATTTTTTATAATAGAAACTTGGAATGGCTCTTGGACTTGATATCCAGCATTAGAATTGCTTCAAAGCAACTTGTCATTGTTTTGAACTGAACTTCCCATAGTTCTTGAGAATGCCCATTTTGTACCATCTCAATGGGTACAACATGAAACCCTAACCCTAACCCTAAAATGAAACCCTAAACCCTGGCACTGTCAGGTTGTACTATAGTTTGATTTCTTTAAGAAAAATAAAACAAAATAAAACAAAATAATACATTAAATAAAGTGTTTTTTTGCAATTTTTAGATGGATACCTTTAAGGGGTTTTGAATCTATGGAGTTTTTATGTTCTTTATGTGTTCCCCAAGATGTTCCCAATAGCACCACCTTTGATCAAAGTTGAACTTTCATAACTAGGGTTTTGTTTTTCGAATATGTGATATAGCACAAGTTGCCATACTCCATAAGATGATTTAGCCAACTTTGGCTACAAAAAATAATGAAAGTAGAAACATATACATATATTTTTGTTTTGTGTAGGTATGTAACGAAACCTGATGTAATGTAAAATCTTGGCAATTCAGGCGAAAAAAAGAAATCTAAATTTGGCAATTGGAAAACACAAAAAGGACTGATTTCTTGCCAGAAAAACATTCACCAGATTGCAAAGTTTTGCCACAAAGTGAAATGATATTTATAACATATATATGTGATCCAAAGGAAAGCATTTCATTTATTTTTATCTTGATGGTATGAACTTTGATTTTTTGAACTTTGAGATGCACCTCACAATTACTTGATACAAATTAACATCCACACTCACAGAATGGGGTACTAGTGTAGGCGAAAATGGGGGATAATCACCATTTTAAAATAAAAAATTCTTGACAGCCAATGAAACAAGGCAGAAAGCAAGCCAAAATGCCAATTTTTTTCATCTGGCGAGAGGTGGCGAGGCTGATTTTTGTGGACTTTGTTTTGGAGAGAGAGAGAAAAGGGGTGAAGCCAATGCCACCTAAAGGATAGTTGGTTGAAGTCAGTAAGTGAGAATTATAAAATAGTTTGAGCTCTATTTGGGGATTACACCAAAAGAAAGTGACGCAACCTTGATTTTCTTTCTTTCTTCTTTTCACCCAGTGATATAGAGTATGCAATATGCACCCAACACCATCACACTTTATCTTGGAAGTTTTTCCCAAAGTTGGAATTGTCACAACTTGTGAAGGTACACAAAAAGGAGGAAGTTTTCCTTTTATTTTATTTCGGAATTGTCCAATATATCAAAAAAATTATGATGGACCAATCAAATTGGCTCCTTGCAAAAATAAAATTTGAACCTTTGAGAGACACCTGACAATTAATTAATGCAAATTAATTCTATTGACTCATTGCCAAATGAGAGATACCACAAAAGGAATTAGCCAAATTTGGCTACATGTTCTAAAGGAAAGTAGAAGATTGTAAGAATCTTTGCTATATTTTGGCAACATCTTGGAACCTACTGCCTACATATGGCAATTTCAAAACCCAAAAATATATATAAATAAATAAAAATTGAAATCTAGTTAGCCCCCGAGGCACATCTTTTACACAAAAGTCCTTCGTATGAATCACATTGGATTTTTTTTTTGGGGTCCCCAAGTGGTGACTTTTGTTTTGGCTGAATTTTCTGAAATTTTCAACACAACAATAATAGGCTGAAATTTTTCCAAAAACTTGAAAAAAACCAAAAAAATTTGAATTAAGCTGAAGCTGTTCATGTACTACAATACATAGTACATACATGGAGTAAGTCCATGAGTCACAAAAGGCAAGGGAATCAAATCATCATAGATATGTACAAAATATAATACCAAGATATGTATGTACATACATACATACATGCATATGTTGCCCTTCTTTATTACATGTAATGGGGTTCATCAAAATATTAAAATAAAATTTCTAGAAAAACTAAAAATAAAATAAATATTTTTGAAAGGGCAAATCATGGCCTATGCACAACTCTTTCTAAATAGAATTATTTGCAATAGTGTCCATGTCTTTTGCTAATAAGAGGGATATTGTTTGTATACATATATAGATGAAAGTCTAGCATGTCGAGTTATAGTTTAAAAATGCATTTCAAATTGCTTACTTGTGGAAGGATATGTGTTGAAAGACATTGAACTATTTTTATTTTTATTTTTTCGACCTCACCCTATGTTACACTTTGAAAGATTTAGGGTTTATTTAATCCAAATGGAGCTCTATAAACAATTTATAAATGCATGCATACTTCAACCCTTGGAACTTCCAAGGCTAAAAGTGACAAGCAAAAGAACACACACACACACAATCTTTGAGAGCTTGAATGTTCCCTCACCACCCTATGTTCCCAATCTAGTTGCACACAATTTTTTTTTGGGGGCCTGAATATATATATATATATATAGACAAAATGGTATATTAAAAATTAAAAGTGCAAAATTTTTGAGAATTTTTAGTAGCCAGAAATTGGACAAAAATGTAAGAAAAATCACTAGATTTCAATATTGAGCTTGTAGCCAAATCTGGCTAAATCTTTTTGTGGATGATTGCCACTTTTGCTACATCACAAAATTAAACCCCTCCCCCCAAAAAAGGGGGAAAAAAAAAAGCCTGCACAACACTGCCAGCCAGCCAGCCTGCTTGCTTGCCTCCCTCCGTCCCTCCCTCCCTCCCTGCCTGGCTGCTGCTGCTGTTGCTGCTGTGCTGCTGCTGTGGTTGCAGCTGCATGATCATGATCATCTTTTGCACTGTCCTGATGCACAGCCACGTCTTTGCAGCGCCTTCCTTCCTTGGCTACTACCCATTTGCACCACATGTGCATTCATTGCTAGCTGCACTCACATGAGAGACAGACACACAGACAGACAGACACAGAGAGAGAGAGAGAGAGAGAGAGAGAGCTGAAACAACACCAACAACAACAACAACAAATCTCGTCAACGTATGTAGTCCTCCACTTCAGCTGTTAATTCTCTATTGTTTTCCTTTACTGCTGCTGCTGTTGTATCTCTTCTTCTTCTTCTTCTTTCTTCTGTTTTGGGTCTTTTTTTTTTGGGGCTTTTAACTTTGGCTTTCCAGTTGCTCTTATTTGAGTTTTGAGGAACTCGATCCTTGCCTGCTGCAGACGTCAGACTTCTTACAAGTGGTTCAAGAGCATCATCATCACCACTCACAAAGCGCAAAAACCAAACAGAGGTGCAGAGTCTTTATTATCAATCCTTCTTTTTCTTTTTTTTTCTTTTTCTTCTGTTGTTTCTTGGCTTCTACTGCTGCAGCATCAGATCCGAAACCCCCCAGCTCTTAGAAATAAATGTTGCTGCTTTCTGCCGCTTGTATCATCAGGTATTAGCAAAACTGCAAACGGAGATGTTATACCTTGCAATGTACATAAGGAGGAAGACAGATCAAAGAATAGAACTGCAATATTAGTGCAGTATATATTGTGCACTACTACTGGCAGCTTCTTGTTGTTGTTTCTCCTCCTCCTCCTCCTCCTCCTCCTTCTTCCTTCTTCCTGGTGAGCTGCATGTCCTCCAGGCATACTAGAGCTTCTTTCTTGTGAGCTCTGATCTCTGGTCCTCCTCATGCTAGAACCCTACCTACCCAAAACAATCATCTTCTTTTCGCAACTTCTTCATGTGCTCTGATGATCCCTGTACTTTCTCCACATATAAGTCTTGATCAACCAACTGCAAGCAACTATCATCTTAATTCTTCATGCAACTTCTTCATGTGCTCTGATGATCTCTGAGATAGTTCCTCTTCATAGTCTAGATCAACCCACTACAAGCAATAATCATCTTCAGCTTCATGTAACTTGCATCACTAGTGATGGTGCTTCGTGCTTCAGTATCAAAGTCTGAAATGACAAGATCTGATTGCAATGCACACTGAGCAATGCTTAGGTTGCATTCTTTGCATTGGGTTTCTTGCTTGAGAACTGCAATGTATTAGCTGGAAACAATTCTGTGCGTGGTGGGTAAATTCTATCAGGAGTTTAATATTGAGATATTATGTAGATCTATTGCTGCAGCTCTAACATCCATGATGAAAAATATGGGATGTTGTATAAATGGCAGATTTGAGAGAGATCATGGCGGTGGTTGCTTCTTCTGCTGCTACAATGTTAAGGTTTAATTTCAGCAGTTTGGTGCGATTACATTTATGCCTAATTGCAAGTGCCATCCTTTTGTTTGCTCAACAATTGAGTGCCAAAACGCTCAACGTGGGTGGTGCTTTGGGATGGACTGATTTCGACACCGCCATATCTGCTGCACCAAACTATGAGAAATGGTCATCTACAAACAGCATCAATGTCGGTGATGTCTTAGGTCAGTTATACTCAGCCATCATCATCATCATTAGCATCTCAGAGCTATTAATTCCATACACCAAACTTTCAATAGCTTGAAACAAACAATAAATTCACAGATTATGATTAAGAATAGGTTAAGTATCTAACAAGCATGACTACTAAATCTCTCCTTTTTTCACCCGCCCATGGAGCGCACCTACTGATGCCTTCATGAAGGAAGAAAAATTAGTTGCTTCCGAAGCCAAATTGAGAACAAACTTAGTTGTCCAAAGTAGAAGCTTCTTTGGTGCTATAAGTTGTCTCATAATTTTGAAATGACTGAATAATATGGTTAAGCTCCCAAACATAGTATTGTGAATTTTGGGTCTATCGATTTTGATCTGGTACAACACAGTGTGCACATTGGCCATAACTCACAGTGAGGCTTTATTGACTTCAATAGCCTGCTTCGATTAGCCATTGGTCACAATGAACTTTGATCTTGCAGTGGCATCTTGCCAAGTTGCTTTCAAAGTCTTATGATGGAATTTTCCATCCAATCTCAATAGATATAGAAATTACAAATTTTGTTGACAAATATTTTAAGAAGATAAATCGTCAATTCTTAGATCTGATTTGTGCTGTTGTAATGCATCAGCATAGATGAACATATAGGAAAAAATGTCAACCAATTTGTTGATTTCATTATCCTGTCATTTCTTGTACGAGGAATTTAAAGAATTTGAAATGAATTTTTACAAATGTTTTGCTATTTTTTTGTGTCTATTTGTAAAACTGATTCTCTGACACTAACTGGTGTTTTGTCATGATGTGACAGTTTTCTCATTTCCAGCGGGCTTCCAGAATGTCTACTTGATGCCAACTAAATCAGCTCATGACATCTGTGATTTCTCAGAAGCCACTGAACTTGATGCAGGAAATGCCGGCACCTATGCTGTAAGACTTGTTGCCCCTCTGTGTGTCCCACAAGATACATGTTTCCTGGTGCTATGAATTTGCTATATAAGCAGCAGCAGATTATATCAATCAGAAATTCTGTGGAGATCGTCACAAAAGTGCAATATCATGCATCAAAATCAAGCCAAAAGGCATTAACCCTCAAATGGTATTTTTGGTTTTCTGGCAAAATCAAGAGCTTTGTGAAGTCATCATTGAGTCCTCATTGGGTGAATGAAAGTGTAATGAGAGTTTTCTGTTTGCGGGGTGGGTTGTTGGGAGGGGAATATGTGCAGTGGAGGGCAACAAAAGAGGGTACATACTATTTCTCCTCCAACAAACTTGTTGAGGGTCTAGGAACACATTGCGAAGCAGGTCAGAAATTGGCCATCACGGTGAGTGCAGCAAAGGTCACTACCACAACAATGTCATCTAGTACAGAGGAGCTCAAACCTGAGAGTTACTTTGGGCAGAGATTCACTCGTTCAATGATTGAGAGCCTTGCCACAGCTCCTGCAGTTGCTCCTGTTTCACCTCCAGCTCCTGTACCTGTGGGAGCTCCAGTCCCTGTGGTTGCACCCCCTGTGGTTGCACCAGTTGCTGCACCAGTCCTGACCCCAACCCCAACTCCCAGCACATCACCACCACTGGCCAGCCCTCCAGCACCCCCTACCGGACCAGCCCCTGCACCTGCATCCCCTCCTGGACATGTATGCCTTCTTCTTCTCACTCCATCATCAACCTTAAACCCTAAACCCTAGAAACCCACCTTCAAAATGTGTTGTTTTGGAGTTCTTCTCAGATGCAACATCATCAATATGTCTCCTTTATGTTTTGTTATGTGAATAACACTTCTGATTCATTCATGATGCTTATAATTAACTTATGGTGAGACTTGTCTTTTTATGTTTTGACCCAATGTGTTGTTGCTCTTTGACAGAGCGCTGGAGCAAAAGTGAGTACACAAGCAGGGCCAGGGATTTTCACAGCTACTTTGGCTCTTGTGGTACTTTGCTTGTGAACACAAGATATCCAGTAAGATATTTGAGCTTCATGTTTTGCTGCCAAACATGGTCATCATTGTGACCTGCTTTCGGAAACACACACACACACACACACACACAGATTGAGGAGGATTCTATGCATCATTTTATGGACAATTTTGTTTCAGTCCCAAAGTTGGGTAACTTTGCTTTGTAATGTCAGTATTGTTATAAAACTGTGCACATTTTGAAAGGGCAAAATTTGCTTCATATGTTTTGCCAGTTTAGAAAATATTATGTCTGCATCACCTCACCGTATCACATTCATGCTCTATTTCACAAGTGCGTATGTGACCATCACCCCTCTCCACCCCTCTCTGCAAGTCCACTGACATAGCTGCTAGGTCTTATTCTCCCTTTTAATCGATTAATTCTCACTTGGAATCAGCAACACGGATGCTGATGCTGATTCAGTAGATGTAATTGTCAGGCCTTGCCAACTCTGTAGCTTGTGTTGCATAATTCTCACATAAGACCTAGCAGATGGTAATGTCAGGAAGTCAAGTAGGCACGGTTTGGTAGATTTGAGCTCCTAGCAAGCTCAGCAGCTAAACCCTTCCTGCCCTCTACTATTACAGAACTAGTTGTCATGGATTATTCTTTTAACTTGCCAGTGCAGATTAAGAATCATAATGGGTTTGAGGCGGCCGATTGCAATCTTGTAATAGTTTGGTCTGTCTATCTATGAACAGCTCAGATGTTTAATATTAGGGTTTATGTTTTATCAAAAGAAAATTACTTGTTATCATTCCTTAAGATGAAGAAGCAAGATTGTATTTATGTATTTGCATCTGGACCTGTTTTGGGCAATTCTCATTTTGTTTTTGTGAAGAAAGACCTAATGGGTAAGGATCTTAATCTTTTGAGTTTTTAATGTTTTTTTTTTTTCCCATGACACTCACAAGCTATCACCAGAAAATATTTTAAATTCAAAATATTAAGATGCGGTTTCAACAATGATTTTTTTTTCAATTTTTCTGATGTTACCTCATTGCTTAGTGTCCTAAGAAAGATTCGGTATTAAACCACAACAAGACAAGTATGACAATAAAATAAAATTAAAATTAAAATTAAAATCTTGGAAGAACATGCCTTCTAAATCTAGCCAACCCAATTCATAACTCTTTCTTTTTCGGTGAAAATTTTCAA
>Ga0209208_10009490_pt1 | contig 12775 bp, 9 predicted proteins | sample S1TSphfallax_3_FD_187694 | JGI IMG/M metagenome (GOLD analysis project Ga0209208, IMG submission 187694) | Host-associated microbial communities from peat moss isolated from Minnesota, USA - S1T2_Fd - Sphagnum fallax MG (SPAdes) (version 2) | ecosystem: Host-associated > Plants > Peat moss >...
TTGGCTTTGCCTTGTGTGGGCCCTTATTCCAATAAAGCTTATGGCCTTGAGTTTACCCTACAAAAAGAGCACAACTCCCATTTCCCTAATTTTTCTATTTTCTTGACTTTTAATTGAAACTATTGTTCAATATTTCATTGGTTTAAACATTGTGAAACCACTTTGGCTTTCCAACAGTGCAAAGTGTGTGACACTCAACATTGTGGTTTGGGAGATCTCAATGTGACAAACAAAACAAACAAACAAACAAACAAACTACATTCCTTAGTAGACAGATGAAGCCATTTGTTAATGAGTACACACATACCTGATTTTGGGATGTGTTTGTACATGGCTAACTTGTGAACTTGTGATATATGCTACCTCCCACAGAACTTTGGTGTTAATTTATGGTTTCTAAAATGAAAGCCTGGAAAAAAAAAGAAAAAAGGGGGGATTATCATTGCCTTGACCTTCTAAAAACTAAGGACTAGGTTATGAATGTGTATTGTAAGAATATAGTGCACCTTGTACACTTGTTCCTAACTCTCAGTTGGAGTTTTTAGAATGGTGCTGCCCACCCCCCTTTGTTGAAAAAATATATATATATTTCAACAAAATCTGTCAATTGTTATAGGTAGGTGGGTATAGTAGTAGTCCAAGGAATTGCATGGGAATAAGGAAATTGGTAATGGGCACTAGTATGGGATCATGTGGCCCAGCACCCACCAATGCACCACCCATTGGAAACATGTTATGACTCCCTTGTGAATGAACCACAACTGAGTTGGAACCTTGGGTGACCAATCCTCTAAATCCTCCTACTTCTACCTCACACTACAAAGGTAACACAACATATGGGCCAAATGAGGTTGTGACCATATTAATCAAATTTCAACATAATGGAGCAAAGGGAAACTACAAGAAAAAGAATTAGAAGAAAATCGCAAGCTAGCGAGTTGTTGGAGGGCTCAAACCCCATGAAGAAACAGCTAGGTATATAAACTTAACTGGGGTTACCTAGCTGGGAAATTTGTTTTAAAAAATGTGCCTGATTTTCACACCATGTAAAGTCCTCAGGGGTTGTGGGCTCTACCAGATTGGGTGCCGCCCTCAGTTCTGCCTAGCGGGGCCTGAGAGCTTTACCCTACACACAAAAAGTTATTCCTATCTGCCAGAGTATACCATACCGTAGTGTAAGCTCAGTTTCCACATTGACAAAACGAATAATTATTATTTCAAAAAAAAATCGTTTTTTAATTTTGAAATTACATATGTTTACATTTACCTACTATAATATTGTGATATTTGTACTGAAATTATTCAAAATTTAGCCTATGATATAATTATGATGATTTTCAACATATCAACTTCATATTTTCACACAATTTCATTTCACTATTTCGAGGATTATTTAATGACAAATTTGACCTTAGGTTAAGATTGATACCAATTCTAATTAGACCATGTTTACAATCTTGTATTAGGTTCATAAGTTCAATTTGACTGGTATTCTAGAAATTTCCAGCAGTTGGGAGGTGGCCCAAAAAAAGGGGGGCGGGGAAGAAAAAGAAAAAAAAGTGAGCACACATTCTCCCCACCTAACAAGTGATTCTTATTGCAACCCTTTCCCCACATTTTTTTGAAGAGTACACTCTCAATCTCTTAGGAGGCTGTACTCAACTTTAAAAAGAAAGTGAGGGCCCAGTTGTGGGCTGTGGTCTGGTATCGAAAACCCATTAGAAATTGTAGACCACCACCGCCTCTCAGGTCCAAGGTCTTTTGATAGCCGAGAATGACCTCTAGCTTGTAACTTGACTTGTCTCCCAATAGATCTTGGTGCCATCAATCAAAATTCATACAAACAGCCACCATTGCCCCAATAGTTTATTTAAAGAATTAAGCCCTTGTAACTTCCATCATAAGTGTTAGATTTATGGTTGATTAACATTCTTTTGTTCTTGAAACCTTATCATGAGTTGACAACAACATTTTCATTTTCTGCCAACACATCAAGATGACATTCAATCTTCTATTGTCCCCAACACATGTGTGTCTTCCTCCTTTTGAACAACTCATTGAGTAAAAAATGATTCAATTTTAGAATTTCATCTTTAAGTGTCTATATCATCATACCCTTTCCAACATGCTTTCTCACACCATACCTAAGGCCCATCATGGTCAAATTTTATCATGTTTTAACCCTAAGGAGTGCTTAGCATATAATTCAATCAGGTTTTTAGATTTTTGATTATTTTCCCTAATTTTTTCCATAACAATTCAAACATGGCTTGGATTACCACATCCTTTAATTCCAAACCTCCTTCAATGTGTGTGCACACATCTTGTCAACCATATGGGTCTTAGTTTTTTTTTTTTTCATTTTTGGGTTGTGGTGTAGGTGGCCCAAAAATAATGTTACCTTGATACACAAGTGACGAAAATTGTACAATGTTTCCAAATATTTTTTAGTTATTGCCTCAATAATCAAAATTCCTTTGGTCATTTGACCAAAACATCACATAGTTCATCTTAGCAATGATGTGTAAAGCTTAGTCTATATGAAGTGGCTACTAAAGATCCACCTTTATTATTGCATGGCTATGGATGTTAGCTCTTTGAAGTAAATCTAGCAATAGGCCTAAGTTAATTTAAAGTTATTTAGTAACATGTCATGAAAAAGAAAGGCATAAAAGTAGCTTCACAAGGCAAGCATATTGGCCTTTATAATTTCCTGTTTGCACATCTAACCACATATCATAAACAATCTCATATGAAAAGGTATCAAATGTGAATAATTTATGTGCATACATTGCAACAACCATTTGCAAGTGAATGTTCAAGTGATTGCGCATTTTGTTCTTCAAGAAAGAAACAAAATTGAAACAACATTCATCTTCAACAAAACCGACAACATGAACCATGGAAATCTTTGCTCACTTCAAGTACTTCGGAAAGGAATGAGATAAGTGTTAAGATGCATCGATCACCTACCCCAAGCATGTCAACAAGTTCATAATGATGGGGTTTGTTTTGTTGGATGTAAGGGCCACCACTTCAACCATGGCTTGAACAAAGTTGGATTTCATTGTCAACTTGAAAAGACCTTGCTGAGCATCCAAATCCCACCTCGAAAGAATTGCAAGAACAATAAAAGCAAATTTCCCCCCCTTTATATTATTCCGCATGGCCATGGGTTGTAATAAAATCCTTTCAACACCTCCAAGTGTCAAGGAAAGGTCACCTCTACATCTGCTTGTAGTTAGTATTGTGAATAGATAATTCCCATGGCATTTAGCACTGACTGCTTTGGAAATAGAACATCCAATTCAAGAATTAAGCTTTTTGCAACCTTTGCCATGATCCCAACATAAGACAATACCACCAACATTTGCATTAAGAAATAATAAAACAATATAAACAAATGAAGTGAACTTCTACATTCATAAAAGATGGTATCCCTTGGAAATGAAAAAGGTTGCTACAAAAACTTGCAAATTCTTTTGTAGTAACCCCATGAAACAACACAAAGAAATGAAATTAGCTTTGCATTAATAAAAGATGACCAAGTCTATGAGTGAAAAGGTTGTTGTAGAAGATGTAGTACAAACACATGCAAATTAGTTTTTAGCAACCCTATGAATTAACACAAACAAATGAACTTAGCTTTGTGGTCATAAAAAATGACCATGTCTGGAATTGCAAAAGGTTGTTAAAAAACATGTGGTACAAACACAAGTGCATATTCATTTTCAGTAACCCCGTGAACCAACATAAACAAAAGAATTAGAAGTTATGTATTCATAAAAGATGACCATTTCTAGAGATGAAAAAGTTATTATAAACACCTACAAATTCATTTTCAATAACCCCATGAAGCAATACAAAAAAATGAAATGTTTGCATTCATAAAAGGATGACCACTACTACAAATGGAAAAGCCTACTATAGACCACCTACCAATTCATTTTCAGCCCGTGAAATAATACAAACAAATGAAGTGAGTTCTACAATCATAAAACATGACCATTTCTAGAAATTTATTCTTGTATGTTTGAAAGTTAACCACCTCTGTATGTATCCAGACAACAATTTACAGACCTACTAGAAGAGCCAACCACCTATGGATATGAAAAAAAAAATTGTAAACCACTTACAACTACATTTTCAACCACCCCATGAGGTACATCAAGTTTAAAAAATGAAAGGTTGCAATTTGCAAAGTTCACCACCTCTGCCAACATCCAAACAACAACTTATAAACCTAATCCAGGAGCCAACCACCTTTACAAGTATGAAAACAACTTACAAACTACTATAAAAGAACCAACCACCTTTAAATATGAAGAAAGAAAATGCAAAACATTTATAATTACATTTTCAATCACCCCATGAAAAAAAAAATATACAAAATGTGAGATTTTGCAAATGGATGAACTTACCAACTCTACTAACATCCAAATAACAACTTACAAAGAGAGTGCGAAACAATCACCAAATCAACTAAAAAAGTACAGACCATTGATAAATTTGACATTTGCAAACCTATGGCAAATACAAGTTACAAATTTGAAAGGGGTTGAAGAAGGTACATTTACATTCAGCTTCCACAAGTTGTACAACATGGTGATGTTTGTCTCACAAGTAGCATTAGTCTTGAATCTAAGCATACTTCCCCCCAATGGACCCATGTTACTTCACCATTCAGAACAAATGCAAGATGTTTAATGCACTTTGTATTATAATCAGTGACCCACTTCATGTGGATCTACTCATGGTCATCATGTAATAGCCCACAGAAAGACCAAAATTCATTGCCTTTGAAGGCAAATGTAGGGTCACAATACAAACTATAAAATTGACCTTGGCATACTTTCACCATTACTATGAAGTCGCAAATGAAGATGTCCCTCCTCTCAATAAACTTTATTAGGGATTGAATGTTTTCCATCAATGGAAAATAAAAGTAAGCCCAAAAATAAGTGTATGTATAATAGAAGGCTCAAGTTGGCCTACCAAAGAAACAAAAATAATCATAATGGCACCATTCACAAATTGTAAACATAAAAGACAAGAAAAAAATGTAAAAATTAAGTTTCACATTTGCCACTTGAGTTGAAGCATTATCAACTTGCATCACCACAAGTAGAGGATGATATTTTGCCATAATCCTTTTCAAGGCTCCAACATAAACATCCACCTTGTTTTAACATTTTTAAAAATCTCATTCCCTTTTGTCTCCAAGGTCTAAGTTAGTTTCTGAAATTTCGAATGTCTTTTCAATGAGTGGTTAAAATAGCCATACACATTCATCATGAAAATTTCAATCCTAGCAATGAAGATCAAATTCCCCAAAGATTGGATTGCCAAATTTGCCCTATGTGCAATGCAATGAACACCCATAAAAAATGGTGCCCATGAATTTTAATTTGCTTTGTGGCTCCTATTTTCCTACCTTGAAACACATTCACCCCATTTGCTCCAAATCATAGTAACTTTTTGGATAATTCCTCCTTGGTCAACCCCCCACCGTTCAGCAAAATATTCATAATAACTTCAGTCAAATTGTTAGAACCAAATCCATCCACAATCTTATCAACACAAACCAAGATTGGCACCTTGGTCCAACAATCAACCACATAAGCATGTACACATATCTATGACCCATTGTCTATGGTTGGAACTTCATCACAAGACCATGCTATGAACTAGGCAAATTGTATGTTTTGATAGTGGAATTTTGAACTTGGACATGCATAAATTCAATAAATTTCCAACTTGCAAAATTAGACTAGTGCATGGTTGGATTGTTTGGGACACCTAAGTTAGCAAACAATTCATACATGGTTTCATATTCCAACATTGGATGGCCATGGGTGAAAACATGAAACAAAATCTTCATTTGAACCATTTTCCAATTACCTTCACCCACAGGTTTATTGACTTGGGTCAAAATTCACTTGGGCACCTTTTGGGCATACAATGTTATGTTTTTCAAGTGGCCACAATCTTTTGCAATGTAGGTCCCACCTTTTTTTCATCGCAAACCTTGGCAAGTCCCATATAACAATCATGTGGCCCACATGTTTTGTGAGAATATCCCACATACAATCACAATCTTGTCTTTGTTTTCTATCAAGGAGTAGATTTTGCATCTCACAGTATGAATAAACCCACCTTCTACCACTATACCTTTTGCCCATGGTAGTTTAGTTACCCATTCTGCCTAAAATTTTCCAGTGTATCATATGATTTTTTTGTTTCTTTCAAATCCCATCCACATTTGACTTTTATTTTTCTAAGGTGGGTTTGATTGGGAATATGATAACTCCACAATCTCTTTAGGATATATGGATCATGATGGATTTCAATAACATCATTAGGTATTTCAAAGCTTGAATCTAATAGACTTTGGATAGGGGATGCACTTTGCAAATTTGGTGGACTTCGGACAAGGGGTGCACTCTGCAAATTTGATGGACTCTGGATAGTAGGTGCATAAAGGTCTTCAAGTGGGTTAAAAATTGACTCAAGAATCCATGGTCCATTTAGAGGTGATTTTGACCCATTAAAAAAACTATATGACCTATGAAACATGCTGGAATCAATCACAAGACAAAATGGCATGGTAAACTTAGCAGTTTTGGATGAATTAAAGTACTAAAATATGGAAGAAAACATGGAAAAATCTAAATTGAGTTCAAGGGTTGTGTGCAGGTAAGTCTTGAACCCAAAGAGTTGATATGAACAACAACAACAATAAAGCAAAGTGAACCAAAGAGCTAAAATAGACAACAATTTGACAAAATGTATCGATATATATATTATAGACAAAAAGCCTAGTGAACCAAAAAGTTGATATAGACAATAGTTTTGAAAAACTTTGAAGGAACAAGCCTAGATTAAGACCTAAAACTTTATACACAAAACTCACAACCTCACAAGTAGAAAAGATCAAAGCTAGAAGATAAAATCATAAGCTTGCAATAATCTAACTAAAACTTAAATATAATCAAAATAGAATCCATAAAAAGGAAATCACACCTTGAATGAAAACATATTTTTCTTGAGTTGTGGGAGCACTGTCAACCTTTGAATCCAAACCGCCCCATGTAATAATAAAACAATCCTTTTGATGTTTTTCAGAATTGAAATGACTACTCCATTATATTTGCACAAATCCACAAGTGTTGAAAAACACGAAAAATATACAAAGTACACAATCTAAGGTTTTAAACCTAAACATAATAAATTATCTACAAGCATAACAAAATGGGATTGGGTTTTGAGACAAGTCCAAAGTTGGAGAAGACATTTTAGCTTTCAAGAATTCCAAAATGGATGAAACTCCAAACAAGACATCTTGTTGTTTGTAAACATGTTAATGGCAATTAATGGACATGGCAGAGATGATTATGGCAACCCCAATTGCTAGTGGGAGCATTATCTGACATCTTAATTAATGACATTAAATAACTATATGGTGAAAGTTCTACATTTTTTGATGCATTAGTTTGCAATGGAGACAACAAACTTGAAGCAAACTTGCTTCTCAAGCAAACACTTGAGTTGTGTGAAGTGACGGTGTCTAGGGTTTAGGATGTTCATGGGCAAGGAAACAAACATGTAGCCAATTTTGATGAAAAACATCTTGGTGATGATAACATGTGATTTGGATGCAAACTGGTAGCCTACCATTTCATCCACCATCATTGATGACGATTTGGATTTTGGTACTCCACTTGGCCCCATTGCACCTCCCTAACAAATGGTGCAATCTGGTTACAAATTGCCAAAAAAAAAAAGGTTGATGGGTATCCACTTTTTGCCATGTGCCCATGCCAACGAACGCACATGAATTCATGATGCAATTCATGGCACTTTTGCCGCCATTGCATGAGATGTTAACTTCCATATGGAATGATAACAACTACATGTGTTTCCTTAAATTATATTCAACTTTTCTCATTGACGAGTTAACATTGTGTTTATGAAAGATGGAATTTACACCTTAATTGATGTAAAAATTGTTGATTTGATGTGTGTGAATTGATTTCCTTGATCTTGCACAATTCGATTTGTTGCCTTCAATGCGTGCGAATCTATTTTTCCAATTTTGAAAATTTGCCTACTTTTGATGCAACTCAAACCAAAGAACGGACCTATTATGATTGACACCCCACATATCAATTCTTCTTTTTAACAATTGAAATATTTGGATGTCTACACAAACAAGTCAATGTGTTCTTACATGATTGTGGCAATGCCATTTGTAGCTTCAAAGAGCCAAAAGGCCCTCTTCTTTCCATCTTGGTTACATTTTTTTGTCAAAAAATTTCAATCTTGTTGCAAAGCAAGCATCTTCCATCTTAAGTCAAATAGTAAGCCTAACTACTTCCTGACTTCCACCTGTTCAAGACACACCCCATCACCATGGCCGATCACTTGTAAGGGACACACCCCCCTCACCACAGCTGACCTATTTCAAGCATTGTTGAAATGGAGAGATTTTGACATCTGTGTCAACTTGACATCATATAAATTCTCCCTTTTTTCCCCTAATATTAATGTACATATTTCAAATCAACCTTGTTTACATTATATAAAATAATTGGTGTCTATCCACAAATTTTTGATTTGATAATTCGTGATTGGTTGGAGCTTCACTTGTCCCTTGAAAGCCCCTGGTTAAAAATATTTCTCACAGCTAAGTTTAGTTATTTACATTTTTTACAACCCCACCCCATAAAATTGAAATTGAAATTGTAAATGGGTGGAAGACTACTACTAGCAAACCACCTAGACCAATCACTATGATTGGCCAACTAGAAACACGGAGCAAGAGTCAGATCATATTAATAATCACACTTTTTTTTCACTAGTGCACAACTTTACTGCCTCAGAAATTGTGCAAAATTTTTGGGCCAAAACCATTTTGCTGGGGCAACATAAAATTTCAGGCTTGAACTTTAGGCTTGAGCAATAAATTGGTCGCTATAAAAGGTATCCATAAGTTTGCACATATGGGTAGGCGTCGTTGTTGTGTTAGGTCGTAGTACATAAATAATTGGTGTTTGTCCACAAATTTTTGACTTGGTAATTCGTGATTGGTTGGAGCCCCCTTGATCCCTTGAGAGCCCCCAACCAAAACGAGCAGTGTTGAAGCCGCGAATGGAAAAATGAAATGGTGTTCCTATTTTAGGTTATGCCACAAAGCTTTCCCACTCTATGTGCTGAAGGTGATGAGTTCGGTCCCTTGTTGGAGGTGGTTTGGCTACACATTCACCTATTCATTGGTGGTGAGTTTGTTTTCACCCAATCACTTGTTGGTGATGGGGAGTCCACACGGACCCCAACTCACCCATTTGCTTAGCCACATTTTGTTAGGGTTTTCTTTTTTGCTTTTGGATTGTAACCACATAGTGTTAGAGTTTTTTTTTTTGTGGTGCTAATAATACCTCTGTCAATTTTTTCTCCTGATCATTTTGCTTGCAAAATGGGTTTACTAACTAGTGTTTATTAATAAAGTTTTGCAAAGTTTTAACAATACTGGGGACAGAATTTTGACATCAGAAAAAAAACAACCAAATTCCAAACCAGCTGAGAAGAGAGAGAGAAAGAGACCCCCCAAAAAACAAAAAAAGCCCGGGGATAGGTACCTAGTATATTTCATTCTCCCATTTGCTGGTTGAAAGAAGAATACCTATTAAATCACCAAGTGATGTTTCTGGGGGCCAAATTTCTCATCCTGGCGACCGAAAAAAAGAGTAGAAACGGTAGAAAGGGATTTTTTTTGGGGGGGGGATGGGTCCATGTCATCACATTATGAGGGAAAATGGACCCATGTGACCATAGGTCCATAATTAGATGACAGGATCATAACAAGGGAACCCAACATGTAGCTGGATTCCTAACCTGTTCTACTTTCCTCTCTAACATGTAGCCAAATTTGGCTAAGCCCTCGTTTGGATTGTCATAAACCCACCCACCTCATGAAATTGGGGGAAAAAAAAACTTGTCAGATCTGTTCTCCGGCATTCCAATCTGGCACACACTGTGCTGCTCTTTTGTATGCAAAAAACCATGATTGTCAACTATCTGGACATTGTGTTTTCTCCTGCTATCAACCTACGGAACACCTACAACTGATACCTTAACCTACAAGTGATATTCAGCAACAGATTGCGCTGAAATATTTAATTAGTTGCAAAAATAAGGTGTCCGATTGTGCTGAAGTATTTAATTAATTGCAAAAATAAAAGGTGTCAGACAATCTGGATTTGAATATTTCAACACTTTGAGAGCCTACAATGTGTATGCAAGGTCTCTTTGATAATATTTGAAACCATATTGTGATAATCCACTGTAGCGGAATCTGGATTGCTCATATACTCCATAAGAGCAATGACAAAGTTTTGGAAATCTTGGCTGTGAAAAGTGAAAATCTGAGGGATTTTTTTTTTCTTTTGTCCTTTTCGACTCGGCCTTGTGAAAAAAAATTTAATGCTGGATATCAGTTGCAAGTACTGTAGTCGAAGAACTTTTGACCCTGACTCTGAACTCTAGACACAGCCCTATCCTTACTCAGACAGACTGTTTTGAAGGGGGGGGTGGGGGGAAGGGGGAGGTCGGGGGTGGATAAGTTGGATATGTTGAAGACAAAAAAGCCGGCCAGACAACACGAAAAAGTCACCTGCCAAAAGTATGCAAAGCACTAAAACATCCTTTGCCTGGATCCTTTGGTTTTTTGTTTTCGTTCACTCGCATATGCACATTGATGATAGTAAAGGAGACCCACATGACATGCCATATCGTACGTCTCTGTACACTTTGTGCCAGTTCCCGTAGCAGAGGATGAGGATAATGGTGCCTGCATTTCCACAGTGGCTATGCAAAATGAGTAAAATTATTTCGTTGTTTTTGTTGTTCTTCTTCTGGAGCTCTCGTGTGAGGCGACGGTTGATACTAAATTTGGGGATCTATTGTGGGTGGAAAATTTACAATTTTTGGTCTACATTTGAATGAAATAATAATATAGCTACTTCTCAGCGGTTTTTTTCTTTTTTTCTTCTTCTTCTTTCTCTTGGTGAGTTTTCACCACTTGGCAGGCCAAATAATAAGATTTGGTGCAACTCATTCAGAGTATAGTTACGAAAAAAAAAAAGTGCCAAAGTTACAAAAAAATTGATGATGATTTTTTTAATAAAAATTACCATTTGTAGAACAATAAGGTCCGACCAGAGAGAATATTGTTGCAGTCCATGTATAGATATACAAGTTCAAGCCGCATAATTAATTAATTAATAATACTTTACTGAATAGGTTGGGTGTTCTTAGGAAGGGCTATTAGTCCAGGTCAAAAATAGTTGGCAGCCAATTTTAGGAATAAAATTTCCATGCAACCAATGAGAACTTGCATTATGGTGTGAAGGGGCCTTCCTTTTTGTTTTTTTCTTGTGGGTGGGCAGGGGAGGGGGGTTTTTTTTTCAAGTTGTGTTTGGTGAGGAGTGTGGACTGCCCACCGTTCACTTTCCACTTGGACAGTGGACTTTCGGTGGAAGTTTTTTTATTAAAAAAATTTGGAGGTAGGGATCAGGGTGTCAGAGCAAAGAGTTCCCAAGTTCCGGACATATAGGTGTGACAAAGGGGGAGGAACTCTGTATTTCAAAATATAACCTTCTATTGTGGGGAGCCTCTCTAAAAGTTTTCTTTTTTGAAGTGATGGGCCAATCAAATTTTCTCATTGAGAAATAATAATAATAATAATAATATTATTATTAAATTGCACTTGGGAGGCACCTCATTGAATTAATGCAAACCACAATAGGAATGCAATTGAATGTGTAGCAAGCAAGCAGGTTGTCTTCTTTAATCAATCGGCCAGTTTTTATTGGTTGTATAAAACTAGTTTTCCGACTTTGGGTTCTGCATAGGGTTGGGGGAACCAGACCCAGTTTCCGAACCCAACTCAGTTAAAAATTTGATGGAAAACATTGAACCTCCTGGAGATCTAATAATTTGACAATCCCGAGCAAAAGTGAGGTGAAATATCTGATGAAAGGGTGAATTTGAAATACCATACTAACTTGGTTATCCTTGGAGATGCTGAAATTTTCCCCCCACAAAAAAACCTTTCTCAAAGAACTTTTTTCTGCTAGGAAAATGAAGAATGTTTTGAAAATTTGTGGAATATTCTATTTATAACCCTAAATGGAATCCTGGAAATTTATTTATTTATTTATTTTTGGGCAGAAATGTGCCGAAGTTGCCTCCCTAATAATACATTATTGAATTTAATTACCCATTTGTTTTACATTTCATTTAGAAATGGCTACCATGACTGTTGTAGGGTGGTGTGTAAGGTATCCACTGGCTACTTGGGGTTCAATCCAGGTTGTTTTTTTTTTTTTTCAATTTTGTGATGTAGCTGAAAGTGGAGATCATCCATAATATGATTTAGGCAGATTTGGCTACAGACTAGATATGAAAGAATATTAAAAAAAGAATCCTTCTATATTCTTGGCTACCTACTGGAACTTACAATAAAAATCTGACGAATTTGGGCCATTTTTTTGTCCATGGAAAATCCTTTGTATAGGTTGGAGTCATTATTTTCAGGTCAAAATTTGGTGAAAATTCGCCCAGATAAAACACTGATTAGTTCGAATCCTTTAGTGGGCTACTTGAGGTTATCTAATGTCATTGGGACTTAGGACAAGGCAGTAATCAAGTCTTGTGTCACATTTAGCTATTGTTGTTCCCCATCCATGGGCTTCACATATTTGGAAAAACCTGG
>Ga0209208_10009493_pt1 | contig 12773 bp, 9 predicted proteins | sample S1TSphfallax_3_FD_187694 | JGI IMG/M metagenome (GOLD analysis project Ga0209208, IMG submission 187694) | Host-associated microbial communities from peat moss isolated from Minnesota, USA - S1T2_Fd - Sphagnum fallax MG (SPAdes) (version 2) | ecosystem: Host-associated > Plants > Peat moss >...
AAAGAATCTTCTGCTTTGACAGCAGCGTCTTCTAGTTCATTGAGTTGTTTGACAGCGGACATATGAACAAATTATTCACAAACAATCTTTGCATGAGATGAATGCAAGCACTATACAATTGACCCACTCGTTATGCAATCAACCTCCTTATCACTTTGTTAGCAATGAAGAACATTACCCATTTCTCATTATGGCAAATTATTATGGCACTATCTTGAAGTCCTTGCTCCAATTTCACCATTTGTTCTTGTGTTTTGAAGTAACTCCATCTTTGTAAGATTTCTGGAACTGATACAAATTGAAGAACATGTCAATGTCTTGCTGCAATAACATGATATACTGACTCTGTGGTATGCTGACTCTGTCATACCACTCTTGGTATGCTTATGGCAGCCTACATTGCACATCTGATAGTAGTGACTGTGATCAAGACCTAGGTGAACATATCTATGACTAGGAGGAGGCACAGTGCAATTCATACCATGACTTCATGTATGCCACAGTCTGCATCTGGTGGCCTAGGAAAAACTATATGAAAGCAATTTATTTCTCAATTCTTGGTAACAGTACATTTGTATCATAACTTTTCTCTCTTAATACCGACTTGGACATATATCTCAGCTGGTATTGGTTTCCCTTCCTTGATTTTCTTACATGCCTCTTTTGACCCATGATATGATGCCTGCAACAGATCCACTGCAGAAGAATATCTGCATCACTTTCACATGAAGACATCCTTGAAATGTCTACATCTACGAGATTGCAGCAAGAACTCCACAATAACTTTGAATGTGTTGTTAAATACTTCTTGAGTAGCCAAACTGTCTGCATGTGCTAAAAGTCCATTGACCATGCAGTGGGCAGTGAATGGGTCTGGTGTTGAAAGTGGCACCAGCCACTCCACTACTGCCCAAAATTCCTTTACAGCCACTGCATGTGTGGGGTTTGCATCTTCTTGCACCACAAATCAACAAACCCATGTCTTCATTCAATCTGTTGCCTCACATAACACCCCGGGCCAACAAAATAAGCTTGGCTTACAATGAGATACAGCAGCAGACTTTCAAGCAATCTGGTACTTGGATGTAACAATTGCTTGATCTACAGCCATATACAGGTAGGTGTCCATAAGAATAGAGGAATGACAGATTAGGGAATTCACATCATCCATAGCATTGGGGCCGGTGCCTATGGTTAGAAGGCAATCCACCATGTACTCATCACCACGGTCAGCTGCAACATGAAGTGATGTCACTCTGCCTCCTACACTCACATTCACATCTGCTCCTTTGTGTGTGAAAGTTGCACACAATCAATCAGACCCACGTACACTTCAAGATCGAAAGGAAGCAATGCTGAACATGTAATTGTTGTAACTGGGTAATAAACAAAGTAGAAGAGAGTTGAACACAATGAGAATTTCATTTCAACACAAAAGACAAAACCCTTTGCAGTTGAGGGATTTCGAAACTGCTCATGTTGGCACCATAATCTAAGAGGATCTCAACAACACGGATATGCTCATGGCCTACAGCCCAAATGAGAGAGGTGGGCCTGCATCACTTGAACAGTCAACCTCCACTCCCTTCTCCAACAACACCCTCATCAACTCCACCTCACTCGCAACAATCCGCCAATCCAAGATTGTCAAATTTCCATCCCACAATTTTTTGGGAAATAAAATTTGATCACAATTTTTTATGTCTTGTCAAAAATGATTTGATAACTCATACTCATCTATGTGATCTACAAATTGTCACTGAGGGAATCTTCAAAACATGAGTCCCATGACCCAAAAGTTTTGTTTGGATGAAATGTGGAAAACAACCTTGTCTACAAAAGAATAAATTCCACTGCTAATGCCTAAAATAGATGCAATAGGTATTCTTCACATGATACCCTCATTGAAGAGTGGCGCTAATATTGGTCACCAAATTACTTTTCCATCACCGAGGGTCGATTGGCTATGTCAACACCTACCCATCAACCATTATCACATGGGCTAGTGCATGTCCTTCTATGCATGGGGGTAATGGTAGCAGTCCAACTATTAGGGCATGGGTTCTTCCCACTTTTAACCTTGTAATGTACATAGTTTCTTAGTCTTCACACCTAGTAATTGAGAGTTTGTGGGAGGCCTAAACACGGATGTGGAGGTTGATCAATGTGACCAAGGGGGAAATTGAGGCCCATGTTATCCAATTTTGGTATGGGATCTTGGAAAAGGATATGAGGCGATAGGTGTGAAACATAGTTTTCACCTAACCTACCCAACCCACATTGGCATTGGTTTTTTAGGTATTTGAGCGCATTGAATTCAACATGGTGGAAGAAAAGGTTGTTACCTAAGGTTTAGTAAGGAAACTTTAAAACTTTCCCTTACATCATTGATTCAGTAATCACATGGTCGAGCATTTAAAACTACACCACAAAAGGGCAAGGGGTCCAAACAGGAATCCGGTGGGGTTCATATTACTGAACAGAATAAGGGGGAGAAGACAAATGTTGGAGGTGTGGTGGGTCGAATCAAAAAAAGGATTGCTCTAATCCTTTTCAAGCAACCACCTCCAATGCAAATCCCAAGCAACCTTACTCCCATTGCAAGGCATATGGCCATGATACAGACCATTACTTCATGTTTCATCCAAAAGTTGTAACAAGGTCAATCTTAAATGGGAAATGTGAGGAAGTCCCTAAGTTTTGGCAAAGGCCAGAAAGTGAAAGGTGCCACCAATAAAACGTTAGCCACCAAGTTAACTCCAAACCAACCCAATGCCATGGAGGCATGATTTGCACATTTAGACACATGGTGACAAGTATGGCATCCAGCATGGCATCATAGGTGAAACCCACAACACTTGTGCCAAGTGATTTTTTAGCTTAGGGTTTTGACCTTAGATTTTTTTTTATAAGGCTGGATTCTTAAAGCCATTAGGTCTAGATGAGATCAAATTTGGTATTTTCAATGATCATGTTTAAGAGGTAGCCGGTGACAAAACCCTAGTTAGGTTTTGACACTTGCACCAATTACTAAAGCAAGTGCTCAAGTGTAGGAACTAGGGGTGATGACGAGAGATTGGATCCTTAACATGGGGAGGCCCAATGCTAAGTTCATCTACCACAGTCCTTCATGATGATTGACACAATTCGCATTTCGATGGACACATGCAACCTTATTAGGGGGTTGTTTACGACCATTACATTGTCCAGTTCCACTTTAGGAACCCATGTGCCCAATAGTGTGTTGGGGCAGCTAGGTTGTTGTGTTAGACACCATTGTTTTCCATTGTGACTTTGGTAGTGCTTAATTTCCAACTGGCTACAATATTTCAAATGGCAACCACATTTTGTGATGGCATGGATACACTAAGGATGATGGCTACACTTGTTTAAGATTCATAGGAGGTCTTATTCAACCAACCATTAGTTGGTCAAATACATGTTGGTGACATATATGTCAACCACTTACCTATTGACCTACTTATTGGTCCACATGTCGATGGACTACTTATTGGCCAATCACTTATCAGCCAACCACCTATTATGGTGGTACCACCTTGGCATGATGCAACAACCAAATTCCAAAAACTTTCAACATGCCCACCCATTAATGGTGTTACGAAATTAAGAAGGTGTTTTTCATATGAAAGGTGTCACAACCCTAGCCCTAGGCTCGCAACCAAGGCAAGGGCTTGCAAAGGTGTGAGCCAAAGGTTCCTAGGAGTCACATCTCATGCTCATGGGAGTGTAGGAGAATGTGAAGGAATGAACCCTCACATTCCCAAGTGAGCTCCCATTTTGGGAGTCGAAATCCCAATGGACTCTCGAATTTTTAAAGAATAATTGAAGAGAACAAAACCCATTGGATTGAAAAATTATTTATATCATTGGAAAGGTCTTGAAACGTAAATATTTAAAATGGGCTTGCATGACCCATTTGGACACTTAAAAAACAAGTTATGGCCAAAAGAAGGGCCGGGAGTCAAATTGCCAATTTGAGCCCGACCACTAAAAGTCGAAAATCTCCCCAATTTCCTTATGTGTAGGTGGCATGTCACACACCGTTGAAAATCTTTCAACAAGGGCTACAACTTTGCTTCAGGCCTCATTTCAATTGAAGGTTTGCACACAAAGTTATGGGCCCCCAAAGTTGTGGGAGTCCCAACTTTAGGAATTTCGGGACTCCCACTTAGGAGTCCAAGGAAAAAATGACATTTGGGTGCTAGTTCCGTGGCCAGGCACATAGTATACTATAAGGGGGAAGGTGGTGGCTTCCCCCAAGTCCAGGCCATGGTGAGTTTGTGAGTATGTGTTTGCTTGTGCTTCGTCGGTGCACCAAAATGTTCCAATTATGCACTAACCAAGTTGTTGTTTCGTTTGTGCAGGTTTGTGTGAGTGATTGAATTGCTTGTCAATCTTCTTAGTCTCATCCCGAAGCTTCAGCATGCCCCTCCACCCCCAAAGTGTTACGAGCCAAGGAGCACACCCCAACTCCTTTTCCTTCCGCTATCTTCACTTTTGGACTCATAGTTGAATCCATCAAGGAGCTTGGGGATGCATCAAAGGGGGCTTCGAAACAATATTACCGACCCCAGACAATACTACTAAATTCATGAGTTCAACCTTTGATGTTAGGCAAAATAATAGTGGAGGGTTTAAGGTTGACTGATGTTAATTTGGAACCATGCCCATATTAGATTTGAAATCAATGGGTGGGTTGGAGAGAATTCGAGGGATAACCAAACATGAGGTCATCATTCAAATTAATCCCATCAAACCTAGATTATCCCACGATCCATGTTAAGGCAATGGTTACGTAGGCTAGATTGTATGATGTGTTGGGGGGGTAGTTTTGTATCCATTGGGAATCACCTTGGATTTTTGGGAAGAGATTACTTAATATCAACTAGGATGGCAAGCAAGAAATACCCATAAGGCTTTTATGCCAATTACCTTCATTGGGGGGCATGCAAGAAAATCCAATAATTCAACGATGTTAACAGGATTTTCAAGGCTTCCTTATGGTTTTGATTTGTTGGAAGGCAATGTCCATACTATGGATAGCCCCCCTATTGATGAGCTGAAAATGCTAAGTGCCCAAGTTGGGCCATTCATTCAGGATTCATCATGTGATCTTCCATCATCATGGGGAACGTTGTCGAAATTAAAGGCATTAGCCAAACATTATATTAATCAGGCTTGGTACATTCTACCATCACTAAGCCCACATGTAATGTGTAGATCCAAGCCATGGACCACTTGGTTGATGACCTTTGGATTCTATTATTTAGTGGCATATTCCCAAGGATGGGATTTGCTTAATAGAGTTTTTTGGAGGCATTAGTTATAACCTTGTAGTGATCCTTCAATTTAACATTAGGGTTTGTTGATACTATTATGTGGAAAAGGATCTTTAAGCCCAACAAACCTCCATGCACCATATTATGATGTTGTGATAATAACATCCTAAATTGTTAGTTGCATCGATGATCTAGGGTTACCAATGTGCCTTACTAAACAACATCCCATTATTGGGGGCACATGATTTGGATAGGATTGGACCAATGGACTTGGTCATATCAAAATGGCCATGTCAGGGTTTGTCATAGGCTTGCATAGGTCAAGTACTTTTAGACCCCAAATCAAGGTTATTATGGGAGTTGATTCATGTGTTATAATATTTGTAGACTTCTCAACTACATTCATGTGCATGTGTTGGAGAATGTCCCACCTTTGGGGGATTCTTAGCCAATTGTATTGGCAACATGGTAACAAATTAGGGCTTGGATTGGGGAGCCAATGCAAGTGGATGTTGTAGTAGTCGATTCACATGCTCACTGCTTTTGGTGGCTATGGACTAACCTAGCTTCACCAAAGGTATTTTGGAGTGCATATCGGTTCATTTTGAAGTCACCCGCATGCCTAATGGATGACATTTTGGATCCATGACAACATTCTTTTACCGTTCAAAATGATGATTAACCACCTTTGGTTGTGGTCAATAAGGTTGGCCTACCTCAAACAACATTACCTACTCTTTTGAGTTTCCATGTTCTCATGGATTTTGAAATGGTGCCTTGGGCATGATTTGGGATGCCAAGTCATCCAAGATGGAGGAGCCCAATGTTGATGAACAAGAACAAACTATGGGATTTTGCATAAGCACCACAATAGTGCAAGGGATTTTCGAAGGTGCTTGTAGACAAATATTGGGACAAGTTATGGATCTTACCTATCTCACATGGATCTTTAACCTTTGTTGGGTTGAACAGGTCCAATTTGTATAGTCTTTCTTGCCCAACCACCTTTCTTTTACTTTTGTTGCACCTACATCTAGGTCAGCTATGTTGGTGCAAAAGGGGGGTCATCCTTGGCATTTATGGGATCACAAATTTATGGGTAATGAAGAGGAGGTTTTTGATGTGGGGGCACTAGGGCATTCTAGTGTTATGCCACCTATTGCATAACAATCACAAATTTTGTCCTCAACTTCAGGTGTTGGGGATGTTCCAAAATTTCAATCCAAGGTACACGTGATCTCAGAGACATGGGAGCTAAATATTAATCCTACGGTTACATGAGATGAGGTGTAGGAAATATAATGGCTATTGCAAGATTATGTAAGTTGTTTTATCTTCAATTTGAAGGAATTGGGACAATTGTAAGGATAGGAGGTTTGAATTCTATTGGAGGATGATAATCCTATTTTTAGATGACCTTATAGGTTGAATGAGATGGAAAAGGATTTGGTTTATGTTCAGACAACAAAATTATTGGATGCAAATTTGGTGGAACTATTGAAAGGTGATTATGCCTCAACCATAATGATGCCAACCAAAAAAAATATTTTTGGCAATTGGACGAAGCGGTACATGTGTGGGGATTATCGCCTAGTCAACAAGTGCACATGTTTGAACAAGTATGCCATGCCTTTACTTTGATGCCCTTAGTCAAACCAAGGTTTTCATTACCTTGGACTTGAAATATGGCTACCATCAATTGTCATTAAAGGAGAGGGTGAACAAGGTCAAGATGGCATTTTGGGGAATTGATCTACATGAAAAGGATTATTTGTACCAATGGCGGTTTTTGCCATTTAGTTTGAAAATTGCCTTTGCAAAATTTTAGAAGGTGATGGATCGAATGTTGGCAGGACTTGTTTTTGCCAAGTGCTAAATTGATGGCATTATCATCTTTAGTTCGACATCAAAGTATCACATGCATCATTTACATGAGTTATTTGGAAGGCTTAAAGATCATAACCTTAAGCTTCATCTAGGCAAGTGTTGATTTTTCCAAACACATGTGGAATACCTAGGTCACATGATTTATCCAAATGGATTTGGGGGTATATAAGGCCAAGGTTGAAGCCATTTCACAAGTACCCTAGCCAACAAATGTCAATCGGTTACAAGCCTTCCTAGGTTTGTGTAATTATTACTAAATATTTGTTAAATGATTTATCAACATTGCTAAACCTTTAACTAGGTTGACATAAATCGACTAGGAGTATGTTTGGGGTGAAGAATAAGAGTAGACATTTCAAAAGTTGAAGGTTCGGTCTTCCTTAGCCCCCATTTTGAGGCAATCCATTCGAACACATCCTTTTCAGTTGCATACTAATTGAAGTACTTAGGGTTGGGAACTATGTTTACCCAACTGGATGACCATGGGTGGGAATTTTTGGTGGCATATGCCAGTCAATCCAACAACAAAATAGAGGCCAAGTATAACTCATATGAGGGGGAGTGCTTCGCTATTGTTTGAACAATTTATTTTTTCATGTGCTATTTATATGGTGGCCCATTTACTTTGGTTACCGATCATCAACCCCTAAATTTTTTTGATGGAATTAAATTAACTCATAAGAAAGTTAGCCAAATGGGTAGTTATCTTTCAAGAATATGATTTTGATATTCTTCATAGGGCTAGTAAGGTTAATTGAGATGCCGATGGGTTGAATCGGAGCCCATTTTCTAGTGAGGAGGATACCACAAGTGCTAGATGGCATGGAAAGGTGGATTTGAAAGCAATACTAAAATGGCATGCCTTTGTAGATATACATATTTTGTTGGGATGTTTTGGGGATGTACCCCAAACAACACGAGTAATGGGAATTCCCATAGTGATGATGACAAGCCAAAGGGACAATGGTGCCTTGGACATCCATCTAGATTTACATATGGCATATCTATAAGCATGTGAGGTTTTGGTGGGATTGACACCCAAGGAGCGAAATCGGGTTGTCCGCAAGGCGAAACAATTTTGATGGGAAGGTAATTCCTTATTACATGTGTGGAAAAATGGGTGAATACATCTAGTACCATGCCCAAAGCAACGTTAAGGCCTCATATGACATCTTCATGAAAAGTTGGGCCATTTTGGGGTTTAATGGACCTATAAATTGTTCTAAGCAAAATATTGGTGGTGTGATATGCAACTACAAGTTTAACAATTTGTTTTTTTATGTGTGGTGTGTGATTGAATACATGCATCATTCAACACACCAACACCCTAGCTACAACCCTTACCGATTATGGGGCTAGGTTATTGATTGAGCTTGGACTTTGTTGGCCCATTGATTTTGACGTTTCAACATAACCGAAATGTTTTAATTGTGATTGAACATTTCTCTAAGCAATTGGAGTTGGTGCCATTGCTAAATTGTAGCAGTGAGGGAATTGCATATGCATTTTCTTAACATAATGCTTAGCAAGTTTGGTGTTCAAGTTAAGGTTCTCACCAACCAAGGTATAAAATTCCAAAGGGATTTCCAGGATTTGTGTGAGAAGGCATTAATAGATCATCGAACTACTTCATGAGATCATCCTGAGGTAGATAGGTTGGCCAAACAAATGGTGTAAACGGTGAAGCAAGGATTGCGAAAGTATGGCCTTAAAAAATGCGACACTCGATATTGGGACTTGCAATTACCATGGTTGGCCATGGGATATAGGTTTAATCGACAAGTTTCATTGAAATTTTTTTCACCATATTTTTTGTTATTATGTCAAAATTTTGAGTTATCAACCTCCATTCAACATGATGTTATGACTGTGATTAGTTTCAATGATCCTTCAATGTGGATTTAAGCATGTGACGAGTAGGCTGCTTTGTTCAAACATGTGATGTTTATGGCTATAGAAAGTTTGGCAATTGTTCAACATCATGATACTTTTTAGTATGCCATGATTCATGGAGGAGGTTATTGACTTTAAGTTCATAGGTTCAAGCTAAGGGATTATGTTTATTTGTAACATACATCACTGACCACATTGAATGTGATTGTAGGTTGTGTGATTTTGTGTATTCGGAAGGAAGGTCCTACCTTCTGGAGTATTATTATTAGAGGGACAAAATGGTTAAGCATGGCCAAATTGACCCATCCTTGATTGTTATACCTATTGGTTTATGGTGTATATTGTGTGGGTAGTCCATAGGAGTTGCCATTATGTTGGTTTATGATTGGTGTTCAAGAGGATGGCACATGGCATGTTTGACACCATCCTTGGATTAGGTATCGATTGGTAAATGGTTTTGACCTTAGTGCACCTTGTAGATGTGGTTCCCACAGTCACATAGGAAGATTAGTTTAAGGGTTTTTCCCATGATGTCTCACCTTTGTTGAGGATTTGAAGGATTCCATATAGGCAACTAATGATGGGGTTCACATTTGCACCTAGCCTAATGATCCTTTTACCTTGGAATTGAAGGATTCATCCATGGTGCATTACCTAAGTAATTTTGTAATGTTATCCAGCTTAGGGGAACCTCAGCCCTAGATAGGGGGGTGGTTTGGATGTGGTGTACCATTTAGGGTGTTAATGTGTTATTGTCATGGGCATGAAAAATTACAAGAACATGAACTAAACCAAGGACACAACAAGGAAAACAAATCACAAAAAATGTAAATTTAAGTCTAATCCAAGATTGGAAACATAAAAATGCAAGGTAAGAACACGATATATGTTAGAAAATGATTCAAACATAACTTTATTTTGATAACGTATGAAAACAAAGTTTATGATAGGAAAATGTACCCAAATTAATGTTGAACAAACTAAAACTAATAAGAGGTCCTACCCCTTATTTACACCCCATTGGGGATATAGATCAAGGAAGCTTCCATAAAGGTTTCTATGTGTGCATTAACCAAGGAAGAAACTTTTTAAGAAGCTTTCTAACTAGTAGTGAACTAAAAGTTAATTAAAATTTAACTAAAAATTAATTTAGAGTTAATTGAAAGTTGATTAAAGGTTTATTTGAACTTAACTGGGACTTAACTGAGAGTTAACCAAGATTTAATTAAGACTTAATTAAGACTTAACTAAAAGTTAACTAAGATTTAACTAAAAGTGAATTAGAAGTTAACTGAAAGTTAATGATGATGTAAACAATGATGTAAGCGACTATGTTGGTGCAAACAATAATGCAAACGACAAGTGATGGTGGTGTCCATAACAATTATGTGTTGTGAATGTGATGAGAACGATAGTTGTAAGTATCGATATTGGTGCGCACACAAATCAAACTTGAAAACTCAAAAAACTAGACCTAAGTTTTCAACTTTAATTTCGAAACATTAAACCTTAACCTTAAACCTTAGTGTTCAAGTTTGGAAACATTAAAATCAAACATAAAAACCTTCAAAACTAAACTTTAACCCCAAACCATAATTTGAAACCATGAAAATCAAATTTAAAAACCTTAATCATAAGTTTTGAACATTAAACCTTCATTTTCAACCTTAATGATCAAGTTTGAAAACCCTAAAATCAAAGCTAAAAATCTTAACCTTAATGTCTAAACCTTAACTTTAAACTTAACCAATAGTCATAGCCACTAATCAATGACCAATTACCAATAGCCAATACTTGTAGCCAATATCCATGTAACCAAGGGCCATATAGCCATAACCATATAACTAATGGTCATAACTATATACCCAATGGTCCCCATAATCCCCTAGCCCATAGCTCCCTAGCCCATAGCTCCCTAGCCTAAGCTCTACCCTCCATAGCATAGCCCATAGGTGGGCAATCCAAAGTTGACAAAAGAAAGGAGTTGTTTTACCTTGGCCTAGGGCTTCCCCCATTTTGGTCTTTTATTTGGACACTTTACAAATAACACAACTCAGGGGAAGAGATAAAAAACAGGTGGTGAAAGTAGGGCCCAGTTGGGCTCCACTTGGATTCTTGTTGCATTCAAAAAATAATAAGAAAGCACATGAGATTGTCCCAATAATTGTTTCTCTTGTCTCCTAATGCAATGGGCATTGTCTTTCATAATTGACCACATTATGCTCTATTATCATTACTTTATATGCAATGAATTTGGGTACTTCACTTCCCTTATACAACCTTTTGGGAACATGTTCCTTAGGTGACAATTTTGCAACCTTTAATAATTTTTGTAGCATCACAATTTATTGATTGAGCAACGATAATAATTGGCCCAATTGGGGAGATTTCAAATAGTTTTTTCATTTTATTTCATTTAATGCAGTCCACTTTTTGATGTTTTGGGTGGGGGTGGAGGTGGGGAATATTTAATGTCTCATGGGTGATGTGAAAATTATTGATAGATGCCAAAATAAAAGGTGGTATTGGAGGAACTAATGTACTTATAAATAAAACGTGATTTAGTCATTAATGAAAATTCATTAAACCAAAATACCTTAAAGGCAATAAAGGTACAAAATTCATGAGGGTGATGACCCATGCCATGATATTTTTACTCATTTTATTTAATTCAATTATATTTATATAGTCTACATCATATTCTTACAAATATCCTTCCATTTATTTTCATGTTTTAATTATATAACAATTTACACATATGGTAGTTTTAAAAACATTAAAGTTGTTGCTATACCAAAACAAAAAATGCAAAACAAAGAAATAAAATGAGATACTTACAAAGTTATTATGGTATGTATATCTTTCCAAATAAATCAAGTATCAAAATCATTTGACCTTCTTTCACCTACTTCTTCTACAACTTTAAGAACAAGCGCACCAAGAGCAATGTATTTATTTAATGGCTTGTAAACAATAATATGGAGGAAGTTCAATACTTTAAATAATGTGAAAACTGAGCTTTGACAATAAATAGGTATGCAAAATATACAATGCTCTCTAAAAAGATTGAGAAAGAAATAAAATTGGCTTTGATTGGCCGGTTGCAAACATTAAGTCATGGGACAACATTTAATTGATCTTCACTCTAGCATAGCTTCAGGATCTCATGTTTATTGGTGGGATACCCGAAATAATTTGCACACTATTTTGGATGCAATTGTAATTTATTGATTTGGCTTTAATGCCATTTGGTGTAAGTTAAATTTATTGCCTCAAGTTTTATGCCAAACTTTTTTTCATAGAAATTGTCACGAAAAATGTGGATGGTGTGATCAACCACTAAGGTAGATAGGCTGGTGAGCGAACACTTAGAATGACGAAGAAATTGAAAATGTCATTTGGTGTTAGTTGAAATTATTGTCTCAGATTTTACTTTTTTTCAAAAAGATAGACCGATGAGCGAACACTTCAAAAATCGAAGAAATTGAAATGCTCACAAATTGTTATTCTAGGTCTAAAGCTCAAAGAACATTTTTAGCATTTCACGTAACACTTCCAACATCATTAAAATTGCTTGATTTGATATAGAAATGGGGAAGATATGGGTTTTTGTTGTGAAGGGGTTCAATGTTCGATGATGAGTGACTTAAAACAGATTAAGATTTTGAGCTTAAAATCTTTGACCATTGCATC
>Ga0209208_10009494_pt1 | contig 12771 bp, 8 predicted proteins | sample S1TSphfallax_3_FD_187694 | JGI IMG/M metagenome (GOLD analysis project Ga0209208, IMG submission 187694) | Host-associated microbial communities from peat moss isolated from Minnesota, USA - S1T2_Fd - Sphagnum fallax MG (SPAdes) (version 2) | ecosystem: Host-associated > Plants > Peat moss >...
CTTTGATCCTCTGCTTTCTTTTTGTATCTGCGGTGGACCTGGAGTCCGTCTGTCCGTCCGTCTGTCCGACCCGTCACTCTTTGCGTGGTAACCGGACCAGAACCGGAACCGCTGCGGACCTGGAATCCGTCCGTCTGTGACCGAGCTCGGGTCCGCGGCCCGGCCCGGCAAAAACGGAATCTGCTAATTATAAAATGTAAAGGAAGGAAGTTCTTTCCCCTGACTCCGGACGGACAGCACGTGGTCCGCGTGGCGAGTAGTGATTGGCTACAGTGTCCGTCCGGAGTCAGGGGAGAGGGGCTGACTGGCTGTGACGGTGGCCAGCAAGGGCGGGCCGGGCACGGGAGAGTCCCTGGCGGTTTCCAAGACCGAAACCTGAAAACTTTTAGGACGTGATTTTCAGGCTGTGGGATCTCAATTTTGGGACCTGGATTTCACACAGGGGGGCTTCACAGTGGCCTTCGGCCATGGGCACCCACTAGTTGTTTTAAAGCATTGAAGCATGGTGCCCACCTCTACCCTAATTTGTAAAATGCTAATTTCTAATTTCCTAGCCATTTTGATTTATTTATTGGTTTTGTTTGCATGTCATTTTACTTCTTGGTTCATTTGCTTGTTTTTCTTTCTAGTTTTGTTTGTTTGTTATTTTCCTTGCTAATCATTTTTCTTGTTTTTTTTCCTTATGTTTATTGGTTCAACTTTTGAATTGTAAGTTATTTGTTAATTTTTACCTATTAAAATTTTTTATTTGTAAATTTGATTTTCTTTTTGATTAATTTTTTTGATGTTACAAATTTAATATTTCAAATTTGCATGTTTTCTTATAACTTTCATTGTTTGTTCATATTTGAGTACTATTTTTGTTGCTCATAGGTTTATCTATTTTTTTCATCACTTGATTTTTCTAATTTCTTATTTTGCTTGTTGTAAATTTAATATTTCAATTTTTTTTGTTGTTTTAATAGAATTTCATTTTATTTTTTTAATTCTTTTTTTAATATAGATTTGAAAGTATTGCAAGGTCACCATTGCATTGATTTGATTGCATCTAGTTTTGTCATGTTTTAGGGCCCTCTTTACACAAAAGCCTTAAAAGCCCATTATCATCAAAATGATAAAATGTGTGATTTAAGGGAAAATGTTAGGCCATGAGTTCAAAAAAGTCAAATACGAGCATTATTTTTTCAGACAAAAAATAATAGATTTTTTTGAAGCATGTGAAAAGATGATTGTAGAAAGCCGTGATTGTTCGAATTATTTTTATTTATTTTCTTAAAGATAAATATTTTTTTGAAAAAAAATTGGGGGATATCCTAGCAAATTTTTCAAACTTAAAATTTTACACACAAGTAAAGGTCATATTTTCTTTTCTCATTTTGTCACCATTTGAAAATGTTCATCAAGCTTCTTTGTTTTTATGTTTATTTGAGGGTTTTTATTATTATTATTGTATTTCATAATTTGTTTTGTGTAGTGGAAGGTTACTCATAAGATGAAGAGAGTTCCAAATCACAATAATAAAACCAAAATTGTTTGTGAATGTCAATTTTCAACACCAATACCAAAATACACCCTTTTGGGGCATTCTAAATTGAATGTTTTTCATTATGTTCAACATGGTTCACAAATTTTTTATGTTGATGAAGAAATAAAAAAGATAAATGAACAAGTTGTTCCAAGAAAAAAAATCGAGAGAGGTTACCATAAATGCACCAAAAGCAACACTCACCAATCAAAAGAAAATGTAACCACCAATTAGGAAAAAAAGCGACCATCAATGGAAAAATTTAAAATGTCATCAAAAAATAAAACAAAGGAAATTTAGGTTGTTCATTGATAATAATTACAATTACATAGCTATATCTATGGTTGGAGAATCAAAAATGATTTATATATATATTAATGAGATAATCTTTTAATTTAAAATTAATTTAGTGTGCATCTTAATACTTTTTTAGTTACTAGTGATAAGTTAAAATTTACCATCTCCTATTTATTAGGAAATGAAACAATTAACATTAGTTCATTTTTAAGGATATAGTAATGGGCAACTAGTTTGTCATTAACTAAGGATTAATGAAGGAGATTTAAATAAGATGAGGAAATCTAAGAGGGGATGAGATGAATTATGATTTATAAGGTGAGGGGTTCCTTGATGAATTCTTGTTCAAATTTTTATTTTTCATTCCCATTCTTTTTAATTATTTTAATATTTAATGTTCATTCTTTTTCATTTTTTTAGAATTTAAAAGGATTAAAAATATTTTAACGATATTTTTGTAAAGAAACATATAAGGTGTTCAATGGAGGGTTCTAAGACATTTTTTTCTTTGTTTTTGCCTTAACTTATTGGTGAAAGGAAAGTAATTAGTTTGTTTAATGTAATAAATTGTGCCTTTGATTTATTAATTATTTTTCTTCCCAAAAAGTTATTATATGATGGTTACAACTAAAAAAGGTAACAATATCCAATTAGATGTCAAATGGATTTTTTTGTTAAAGAAACCTTGTCAAATTCACATTTGTAATTTACACCTCCAACAAACAAAATAGTTTAACATCTATTCCAAGCATATCTTATATATAATTAAACTAAATATCCATCATCTTTGATAGACCAAACCCAAATACTTTTTCAAAAGTAAATGTTTACCACTTGAAATTCATCATCACCAAGAATTCAATCTTCATAAATTGTAAATAGTTATATAAATATTTTTTTGGATTCTATAGAATTCCTTAGCTCAATGATGAAAATGACTACTTATACAAACCTACATTGCCACAATAAATGGTACATAATGTGTACTTCACAATACGAAGCATTACAATAGTTGGATATATTCCAAGTCCATAACACAAAAGAGTTGAACGTGGACCATATTTTTGTGGAAAATCTAAAACCATATAAACTTAAACCAAAATTTTCCTTTCAATCAATGCACTAAAACTTAAGTCCAATGAAGCTAATCCATAAAACATGTGTCACACTATTTTACATTCAAAGTACTAGTTGGGAACATATTTGAAAGAACACAAGGAAACACCTAGCCAACGACAAGCTAATAAGAGGACATTGGGTTGCATCGATTAACACATCAATGACCATGACTACAATTTTTCAAATTTGATACCATAAATGGATACAAGTTTTAATTTAGAATGGCCAACATCTAAAGGGCTATAACCACAAAAAGAAGGGCAATTTCTAGGATTTTGTTCATGGCAAGGCTTTCATTCTACAACATGGAATTAGAGAAAATCTAAACATAACCACACAAAATAAAATAATCGTCAACTCATTCACATGAACACTATATGCAAAATTGATTCCCATACTTAACAAATAACCTACTAGCCTATTAATTATGCTAGGCTAAAGAGATAGTTTAGGCCTACCTTAACTTACTAATTATGTTAGGTTAGGTAGGTAACCTATGTTTAATAAGTAAATTAAGTCATCAAATGAATATCATTCATTTGATTAAGTGTCAAATCATAATGGTCAATTTGACTAAAGGTCAAATCAAAATGTTCACTTTTACTAAATTTTATCCATTCAATATGGTCAATTTGATTAATCCATGGACATTTGTCCATTTTGACCAAATCTTTGACCTGACACTTGGTCAAAAAGGTCATTTTAGTCAAATGTACTAGTCAAATGTAACATGTGTTTTTCATGCCCCAAACCTTTAACCAAAATGGACATGCCTTTGGGTCAATGTGGACACTTCGGTCAAGTTGGCTTTCTAAAGATCCACATTTTATTGTAATGAGAGTTTGGAGGTGTAATTTAAGGTTCCACAAAAAATCTAAAATCCAATTTAAGGTTTGGCAATGCTTCCTCAACTATCACAATCATATAAATTCAAGTTCTATTTTAGTAATAATCCACTTTGGGAATTATAGGCAGTTTAGGGTTTAGGGCTTATAATTGATGACCATAGTGGTGTTTCTTCATCTCATACTTCTCTTTCATCATCCCCTCCATAATTTTCTCTTGGTAATTCTAATCCTTCAAATTAAAATGATGAAAATTTTGTTATATCTTTGAAAAAGCCTTGCACCCTCTGGAAGAAGGTTTGTCTACTGCTTAATATAAGTAAAAAATCAAGAAAAAAATTTATGATGCAATTAAAAAATTTCAAGACTCTTGGGTTGTTAAACTTCCCTAAGTAAAATGGTATGTAAGGTCAAATGGTAATTTGCACATTATCAAATGCAGAATTTGTAATGAGGTGGAAAGGAAAAATAATTTGATGTTTCCTAAATTGGATTTTCTTTGTAAGCATGCACATTGTAAAAAGACTAAAAATAATATTGGGACTGATGTGAAAAAAGGTGATTGGTATTATTCAAAGGTTTCAAGGCATGCCAAGAAATTTTCTTTTTTACTTTTCACAATTGTGAATCTATTGTTGCCCAAGTTATAAATGGTGTTGTTGGAGAAAAGGCTCAAAAAGTTGTGCAATTTGTTACTATGTTGCACTTGTTGCAATAAAGACATCCCATGTTGGAATATGAGGCATTGAAATTGTTAAAGGGTGAAATTGTGGCCTTTGATTATTACGATCCTCCAGGGGGTAGGACCAAAAGGCAAGGTTAACACCTTATTAATCCACAAGAGAACTACCCTCACTAGCTTATTTTACTACAACTACTCAAGTAGTAAATAACACGTCATACTAAGAAAAAGGAGGTAGGTAATGGTCTATTGCCTAAAACCAAACCTACCTTCTTATAACTAATTTAAACAAGGGGGTAATTGAGAAAAAGTAGAAAGGCGAAACATGAAAAGTGGTCAAAACATGAACATAGCTACTATCCTTGGCTTTATAATACCTATAGCATTCGTAGATGTTATCTAGGGGGTCTACTTACCTTCTACTATTATTGTCCTTCCTCTTCAAGCCTTGTAGGTCCTTTGGTGACTCAATCTACTGCCACAACACCTCAATAAATCCTTCCTTTAATCTCCACCATTTGCAACCCGTTGCCTTCCTTCATAGCCCTTGCTTATTGCTTGCAAAAGTACCTTTTAGTTTACATGCGGCTCTTTGTTGATCTTCCTCTTCTTGCTTTCTACCTTTAAGGACTAACTATTATCTTCCAATGATAACTAGTAGCTTAACTATCCAAAGGCTACCATAGGTTAAGCTTCGTTACTCTTTGTCCTAAAAAAAATACAAAATTATTAACTTAATGACGCATCTTACTTGTATTACTTGTCGAATATCAACTATTATACCTTCTTCACTCAATAAAATAGCAATATTTCACAAGAGACTTGAATCCTTCAACCATCTTCCATTAAAATCACACATAAAGGTACATACATCCATTTCCATTCCTTACAACCCTCTCCATGAAAGTCTTCCATTCCCAATTTCCCCACTCTTCCAAATATTGAATGAATCTCCCCATCCTTTTGCACTTCCTTTAGTCCCTCTTCCCCACATACCACACACAAGGTTCACATTGACCCCTAAAAAATAAAGCCATTATCCTAATCCCTTCCTAGAAATTTAATTAGATGATTTGGTGGATTACCCTCAACCATTCATTAACCTGAACTATTTAATCCCACTAACTTCACCCCTTGGGTAAGGGACGATAAGTCTACCACTAGTGATTAATAGTTAGTAGGAAGCATATGAAACTAACTAGTATAGAGTTTTCTACCCATTAACATAAGCCTTTGTTTTAATTCCTGCAAGTGCCAAAAAAAAAAAAAAAAAAAAAAAAAACATTAAAATGATAACTCCGGCCAAACAATGGCAAAATTCATGCATCAAGAGGTTCTAAGGGCAACTAGGACAACAATGGGGGCTATTTGTTATGTGGGTTTACAATGGATAATTAATCTTGTTTGTTTGTCCATTGCTACGTAAAGCATAATTGATTAAGGATTCCAATTCTCATATTTTTGGATAGAGTGGTTGAAGGGTCATGGATTGATAATCTAGCCAAGGTGATTATGGAAGGTTTTATGATAGATTGTGGTTTGCCAAGAGACCAAATTGCCCAAAAGCTCATATGCTTCAAGGTTAACGGTGTTAATGTATTTCAGGGCGCCAAGAGTGGTGTTACAAAACAAATTAAGGACAACTATGCCCCTCACTCCATAAGTCCATTGTATGGCCCATTGCACCAATTTGGCGATGCAAACCTTGTTGGGATTACATGTAATGATTTGCTTTGAAAACTTGTTGCAAACATTGCATTCTTACTTTGCCCATTCACCTACAAGGCATTTGGAGTTCACAAAACTTGAAAAGCTTATGCAATTAAAGGGGAACAAAATCCTCCAAAATGTGAAAACCAAGTGGATTCCAATGTTGAACCTTATAAAATGATTGATGGCAAAATACAAAGTTTTGTTGGTGAGGATGGCTAGACTATTGTACAAATCAACAAGCCAGATTGAATTATCAAAACTTGTGTGACCTCTAAGTTTTGCTTGGGTTTGCCTACATCATGTTGTTGTTGAAATCTATATTTGTGTTTTGATTAAGTTTGCATAAATGAAGGATTTTTTGTGTGTGATCTAATGGCAGTTATTAAAGTATGTCAAGGTCACATCTACAAGATTTATTGTGATTAAACTATGGGTACTTGACTTAAATTTTAGAATAAAAAGATGTCTACTTTTGGGATTGTGTATCCCCAATATTGGCTGCAACCAAATTGTGATGCATCTTTTGCAATGGCAAAACACACAAGGTGAATGAATAAGAGGTTAAAGTACTTGAATTCTTAAATGATATTGATTTTGACTACTAGTAGGCTGGTTGGTTATGAGCCTCCTATTAAGGAGCTTATTTTGAAATCACAATTTCTTGATCCAAATGATAAAGAGGTCGAATATGTGAACTTGAGTGGAGGAAAATCAACAAACATGTTGAACTTTGGGTGAAAAATGTTTTGACGAATGAAGGCAATTTCGTGGTTTCGACATGACAAAATTGATTTCCAATCATTTTGAAGGTGAAGGTTTAGTTAAGAATTTGGTGGACATGTTGTCTATTTTTGTTTTGCAAGTGGCAAAAAAGATGGCTCCCTTTATCCTCCAACCAAGTACGCATCCAAACTTGCATTTGTTTTTTTAAATATTTGGAAATTTGTTTATGGTCTTGTATTTGAAACTTTTTAAGATTTAAAGTTTTTTAATTAAGGTTTTGAGGGTTTTTTTATTATTTCTATTTGGTTCAAGTTTTTATATGTAGGATTTAGGGTTTGTATATGGTTTTTAGGGTTTAGGTTCTATGACTATTTTAATTGGTTTGTGTCTTTTTCCTTGTGTTTTTTTATTTTTTCTTCCTTACAACATCCAATCATTGATTTGTGGCATTGGTAGATTCATAAGGCAATGGCAACAACATTGGGTGGTGGAATTAGGTAAAACACATGTAGTTCCATTTAATATATTTATGGATGCAAGGTACCAACATGTCAAAGTTGGTAGTGATGAATTATCATTTCGAACTTCAAAAACCAATCTTGGGAAATCAATCAAAAAGTTTGATGTTTTGTCCATTGAAGAGGAATAAAAGATGTTGGCATAAACAATGTGTCAACCTATGTCTCCAACTAGTTTGAATATCATATTTGGACATTTTAACATGCGAACTTTTATTTATCAAGAGGTGTTTTGAACTTTGCAATATGGATTTTGATGAATATTCCTTACACAATTTACTTATAGGTGTTATTCTACAATTATGTCAAGGCAAATCAAAGAATTGGAGAATAGATGTTACTAGATGTTTTGTAGATTGACACCACCTTTTTGTTGTTTATTTCGTGATTGATGTCATTGAGACGTACAAGGAAATTGCTTGATGATGCCCTATTTGCTTCAATGATAAACCAAGACCACATCCGCTATTTTTGTGGGTTAAACTTAAATGGCCATTTTTTGATGAAATATGGTTTAGTACTAGCTTTATTGGTCAAAACCAGTTGCGGTTAATTTTAAACATTCTCATTTTTTACTTTCCAAATTCGAAAGGTAAAGTCTTATCCAATAAAAATTGTCATGTTACTGGAATTACTCCAATGGAAGAAAGATTTGTGCCTTAGGAATACAGGATAGAAGTCATAGGTTATCGAATTTCAATTTCTTATGATAAGTAACTTTAATGGTTTTTTTGTAGTTATGTGTTTTTCTTTAATTTTTTGACCTTCTATTTATTTTTTCTTTTATTGTTTGTGTGTTCTTTGTGGTTGTAGGTACAATTAGATTGATAAACACTTGTAGGATTGCATGATGCAATGGATTATTAGTGGTGAATTGATATGTGGTCAATTGCTACGTTATGAAGAGGCATTTGTTGAAGAGGTGGTTACATATAAGAAAACAAAGGTAAGCTGTTTTGTATTATGTTTATGATTTTTTTTTAAAAAGTCGATTATGTTTTTCTTTTTGACATGCTATTGGTAAATATGTTTGTTGATGTTCAAAGTTCCAATTTATGATCAATAGATCTTGAATTAGTCTAATTCTACAAATTAAAAAGGTACATTAGGTTTTCTCTTTCTATTTCATATTTTCATCATTTAAATTTTTTTAAGGTTTGGTGATTTTTTGTTTGTTGTAGGATGATGTCAATGAAGTTGATGATTTTGGAGTAATTGTTCTTGTTGTTACTAGGGGGTTTTTGTCCTTGTTCAAGATGCTAATGTTATGAGTTCTAGAATTGTTCCTTCTTTTAATGTTTTTTCTTGCAATGTTTGTCCCAACTTTAGTTCTATGGATGTGTTTCATGTTTCAACTTCTATGTCTCAAAAGAAGAACATGAAGGAAATGGTGCCTTCTATATCTTTTTTTGACTAAGAGAATATGTGTATGCCATTACCAAATTCTAGTTGTTTCGCCATGGATTTTGATGACAATTTATGGAACATCATGTTTGACAAAAAAAGCTTCCGAAACATAAAAATAGGTTCGATGTTATCTTTGTTTGAGCATTGTTTTAGACTATGAGTGTAAACACATTTTTTGGCCATGTTTTCAACAATCTTCACAATTTTCCTATATCTATCACTTATGTTGTTGACCCAAAGTCAATTCTTGGACTGCAAGGCATAGTTGATAAAACTTGATTGAGTTTCAATAGCTTCATCACGCAACTAAGAAACCTTTTTTAGACAATTCATTGGTATCAAGTAACATTTACTTTCTTTATTACATGCATAATAAAGCTTATGGGGGAGTACATGGATAGAATGATATAATAAGGATGTGGAGCACACAAGGTTGCCCGCCCAAAAATGTGGGAACGTTTTTTGTTTGGATTGTTGGGATTATTGCTCATTGGATGTTGTTGTATGAATGATTTTGTGGGGAACACTTTGTTGTTTTGGTGTTTTTGGTTTTTGAATTATCATTCAACTATGGTTCCATGTCGGGATGAGTGGGAACAATTTTTTTAAATTTTTTTTAGGATTTTGAGTTGTTGGTTTTTCAATGTGGTTTTAATCATTTGTGGTCTTCAATCATTGTTGTTTTTGTTTTTGGATCTAGTTTCTTGTTTTGAGTCAAGTTGAATGAATATGGTTGCATTCAAATTGTGGTTTTTGGGCCATTGATGTTTATGGTTTTGAGTCTATTGTTTGTTTTGAATAAGAATGAATGGATATGGTAGTATTCAATTTTGTTTTTGGTTTTGAGGCAGTTTTGGGAGCAATTCTATTTCTGTTTTTGAGTCAGAATGTTTGAATGTGGGGACTTATGCAGAGTAGTTGTTCTTGGGACATATGGATGTTGAGTCTGGTAAACCTTGCTAGTTTGTGTTGTTGAATTATTGTTGAATGTACATGGATTTTGGAAATGAGCATGCATTTGTTCTTGGGACATTTGGATTTTGAGGGTGGTAGATTTTGCTAGTCAATGTTGTTGAATTGTTGTGCATGGATTTTGTGAATGGGCATGTTCTTGGGACATATGGATTTTGAGTTTGTTAGACTTTGCTGGTCAATGTTGTTGAGTTGTTGTTGTTGTTGGGTGTACATGGGTTTTGGGAATGGGCACATGTAAACTTCAAAATTGTAGACATCTTGTTTGACTTTTCCTTATAAGTATGATCCAAAAGTCTTCTCAATGTATAGCTAATTAGTGTCATGGCAGATGACATTATATTTGTATATCACCTCCTTTGAATAAATAAAAAGGCCTTTTAAAAAATTTCTTGCATTAAAAAAACAATTCTGGCATGTTTGAAATTTTTGAAAATTTACATGGATTTTTGTAGACAAAAAAAAATTGGAAAAAGAAAAAGAAGGAAAAAGATGATAAAAAGAAAAGAAAAAGAAAAAAGATGAGACAAAAGAGTACCCAAAAATGGGTTTCTCAGGGTGGGTGAGGTACACAAATTAACAAAGAGAACAAAACTTGGGTGCTTTCCCAATGTTGGGGATATTTTTTTCAATTTTTTGATGTTGCATCATTGGCTAGCAACCCAAAAAGAAATTAGCATTAAATGACAATAAGATTTTAGAACGTCTCTAAATATTTTTAAAACTACTTCTAGTAATGCTATCAAAATCAGAGCGCAAATGTTGCAAAACAAAATCCAAAATTTTCCCATAAATTTGGCGATTTTTCCCCTAAAAAAAGAACATTGTGACAGAATACTCCCTTTCTATTTTTATTTTTCACATTTTCCGAAATTTCACACCAAAAAATGCTGCAGATTGGAGGTAGAGAGATGGCAATGTTCATTGAGTGTAAAACCAACACCCTACTAGAAGTGGATAGGTTGCATGCTTTAAGATTTCGAGCGGAGTGTTTAGTTCAGCTTGAGTAAAGCACTGAGTAGTCACCTATCTTTTCAGCTGTGTTGATGGTAATGTAACAAAAGTGAATGGTGAGGTTTCATATAATACAGAAGATGATATGAGTTTGCACCGTTGTTGAATGCTTGAGGCATCAATTGGAATTGTAAGGGGTGAAATATGGGATGATTGGATCATGGTAGCTTATGGTGAAAGATAGGAGGAATCGGAGAGCTGAGATAATAACTTGTTGGATACACATTGCACTTCATTTTCTTCTTTCTAGAGAAAAAAAAAAATGCAACCAAAGACATTGTCATCACTCTCCAAGACATTGGCACCATTTCCTTTGAGTTTTGTGCAGCAACTGTTGGTGTGAACAACAGTAGTCACAAGTTCTCACTTATTACTCTTGGAAAACCAAGATGAAGATCATGATCTATACCACATGGTTGATCTTACAGCACAGAATAGAATGGTATATATATGTGCATTGTGCTAAAAAAAGGCTTGCATGTCAAAACCCCAAGCAATCTGCATGCACTATTCAGTGATCTGCTTGATGTCACTGTGTGCCCTGCTTTGGTTGATGCTGACTTGCAAAACACATTGTGCAAGAAAGAGAGCCACATGATACAATACAAACCCACTCTGTTTTGAAAGGAAATTTGAACCACAGAAAATCTGAACATCATGTTGAATCAGTAGTTACTGTGCAGCAAAATCTATAAAGAAAACAAATGCCAACTGCATAGGTACAGCAGAAGGGTTCAAACAGAGAAACACCATCATACTAATACACTGCAATTGGCATGCCATTGCAAAATGAATTCAATCCCAACAGTAAAATCATTGGTTAGAATCCTAAAGTGGTGCTGCAGGAGATTCAGGTGCAATCACAAGCAAACATCAGACAGACAATGGTGGAGGTATCAAGTTAAGAATCAGTACCTGTTTAGCTTAAATCTGCAGGATCTTTGTTGCCTGCATGAGATTGTGGTGTTTCTCCTGTCTGCCAGGGACAAGAAAGAGCCTATAATAAGCGTTGCTTATAGTGTTCCTGGAAAATGCATAAGATAGGACCCCTTCATGACTGCCGGTGGAAGAGTGCTGGTAATCAATTATTTTCACAAAGTGATTCCCTCTGTACTTGGACAGAGAGATTGAGAATCAGCTTGAAGCTATGATCAGGTTCTGTGTTCATAGGAGATGCTCCAGAGGATATCCACATTTGCACACCTGTTGCACAAATTAGGAGGCTATGCGCTCCACAGGACATCCACATTCAGGAACCTGTTGCACAAATTAGTAAACTGTACCCATTTACTCAGGTTCTCCACATGACAAGAACGTAGGTGGTTCCACTGCACAGGATGGTGTGTGTCAGCACTCAATAAGATTCAATTTGTCATTGAAGTTTCTGCTCAATGCCTTAAGAAACAACAGTACTTATAGGACACCATTGCACAAGAAATCCAAGATGTCTTAGACAGAGAGGTATCAGACTCAGACATACAATTTTGCCAAAGGATCAACAATAAACACAGCAAAAAGGAAAGAGGACATAGAATGAAGAAACACTGAACAGGAACAGAATGTATTTGAATGTGGAAACGACACTGGTTGCAACACCAACCTTTCGCTTACATTTAGCAACAACAATCTGGAAAATGTCAGAGAGCTTGAGGTTCAACAGAACAAAGGTTTACCACCATGCCATCAGTATGCAGCTCATGGCCACTGTACACAAGTGATTATTGATACAAAACTCTACTGGCTTACATACTAGAGTGTGCTAGCACATACCTCAGATAGTAAGGACTTCCTTAGCATTGAATACTCTCATTCTTACCAACTAGAAAACCATAACATTTCATATGAATTCTGTGTATCACAGAAACCCACACTCTCGATAAGACTGTACAGCTATACATAGTTTTTATGATTCATTGACATTAGGGGTAAGCAAGCAAGTAGTGAGTGGGTAGAGAT
>Ga0209208_10009496_pt1 | contig 12770 bp, 6 predicted proteins | sample S1TSphfallax_3_FD_187694 | JGI IMG/M metagenome (GOLD analysis project Ga0209208, IMG submission 187694) | Host-associated microbial communities from peat moss isolated from Minnesota, USA - S1T2_Fd - Sphagnum fallax MG (SPAdes) (version 2) | ecosystem: Host-associated > Plants > Peat moss >...
TTACAAGACCCTTGGCACATGCTACTTGGCATGTTACATTCGCCTTGAAAGTTGGTTAGTAAGGGGTATGTCTAACATGGGAGCTTTGGGTGCAAAGCATGTCAAGGAGGATCAAAACAGCTGAAAAGGGCAGACTGCCCAGAAACAATTGCTGCTCTTGTACTGACTGCATTAAAAACTTTGCGCATATGTAATGTTAGGGCATCCATGGTGATAACAACAACTGCCACTTCATGGCCCTTTGCTGGCCTTGCCTTGGTAGGCAAGGATATTGTGTTTAGATTCATCATAGAATCCAGTAGTTCAATGGATTTTGGCCCCTAGGTAGTAGGTCTATTTTGATATGAGGACTTTTGAAAGATGATATTTTGGCTTGTGTTGAAACTTGAGATTAGTTATAAAGTTACAATATCTTGAAGGATTTTGGTTTCTTTTAAGAGTTTTTTTGAAGATTATATTTTTGCATGGTGAAATAATTGAATTTCCATAATTCTTTTTTCACCTTAAGATACTTTTTAATGTGAATGGCATAATGACCGAATGAATCCAGCAAGCTTGGTTTTGGGGATCACTATTAAATACACTGGCCATAATAGCCATAGCAGCTGATTTTCCTGCCCCGATAGCCATGTGATCAATTCCATAATACCTCTTTTCTTTTTGAAAAATATGAATTTCACCACATGAGAGGTCAAACAAAAAGTAGGCTAATGAAACAAGGGGTGTCTCACCTAAAGGAGAATACAGTTAGATCTGAGGAGAAAAAGCCAGGAAACACTCCCCTTTCTCCCCATACATAGAAGTAGTAAGTACCACATAGAATATTTGTTGGGCAATGAATCATGGATTAGGTCGCAAGATTTAGCCATCATTTGACTAGATTCAACCATCATTTGATTAGCGTTTTGCCAGCCTCCCAAGGGAAATTTCTAAATGTAGTCAATATGTCATGTTCGTATGCATGGCCTCATACATGACGAACGGTTATGGGCATGCCAATTATGCTTTTAGAGTTAATGTATGCTCTTAAAGTTAATGTACATTCTTAGATTACTGTATGTTATTTGGTGTGTAGGGTTTCAACTTGTTAGCGGCCATATAAAAGGTCAAGCTCTTCCTTCCTCTTGTTAGTTTTTCTTAAATTCCTTTGTCAGCGAAAGTTTCCTCCACAGTCAGAGAGTTTCTTCCATAGTCAAGTTGGATTTCTAGATGCTCACGACGATTGTTACACAACCACTATTTACATACACTACATTTTCTTTCTTTTTTTACAATTTAATACATGAGAATTTCATCTCAACCTTCTTTTGTGCATTGTATATATATGTGTGTGTGCATCTCTTTTTGTTTGATTAGTTTCTGCCTTTGATTGGTTTTAGTCTTTTCGTTCAATAGAGTTTATTATGGATTTACACCCTTACGACACCAAATGTCACGACATTACATGTCATAACAAGTACAAAAAATATATTGCTTCAATTTTTCCCCCTAGTCTACCCTTTGTCCCACACATTTTTTAATATAAAAAAATTGGGTCATTCGTAGGCACATTTTGCGCTCATAACCTTTCATGTTATGGATGTTTCACAAGGCATGTAAGTGATAGCTTACATACCCCTTATACCCATAACATGTCCAAAACATGCATAACAGGGACCAAAACCATGGTTAGGTGCCATAAGGTGAAAACATTTGGAGCAAAATGCAAACTAGGGGAAAAAATGGCGGCAATAATTTTTTCATTGATTTCATTTAATTTGTTTAGCAAATTTAAACATCTTCACATAAATTAACGATCGGATGATGATGCAACCTTGCTAAAATAAATTTAAGAACAAACAATCTTCAGAAAAGACCCAAAACAATCATGGAAGTTCAGTTGTTTATGCAAAGTGTAGAATGTTCAAGTTAGTATATTTTGTTTAATTTTTGAAAAAACATTTGGCCCCAAAGTGTATTACTATCTAGGCTCTCCTATCATTTTTTAGAGAAGAGTCCTTTATTTTGGAGGCACATTTGGTGTCCAAAGAGAAGGATATTCAAATTGAATCTTAGCTGAAAGAAGAGTACTTTAGTTCCTAACCTGGTTAGAGGCACTAATTAATTGTTTTTGGAATTGTGGACAATTTTGAAAATGTTGTGCTTGCCATGCCAAAAATTTGAAACAAGTTCTCAAGCACACTAACTTTATTATTTAATACAATGTCAAATTGTAAAATAACATTATTTCAACTACTGAACACAAATGAAAAAATTAAAATAATTAGGAACCTTGTTGCCAATGAGCCTAGGTATTTGCATTTAACTTTGATGCCCTTTCTACATATTAATCGTTTATTTTATTGTTTATGTCAACCAAGAATGTTTTTTTAATGAAAGATAAAGTGTCAAAAAACCCTCCAAGAGATCAATGCCAATTAAAAAAGACCTCCTTGAGGTCATTTTTTGTGGATTAGATTGGTCCAATAATCTCATCAACAAAAGCTTTACGCAAATGTTGATTTCCACTGATGTTATAACCACTGAAATGGATTTTTTTATTAGTGAAATTTCATCAAAAAACGAAATTAAAGAATAAAAAATCAAGCAACTTTGGAGTTTTCCAATTGCCAAAAGTGAGGGGAAAAAAAAAGAATCGCTAGATTTTAAAACTTGGTTTTTAATGTGTAGCAAAAATATAGAAATATGATTAAGGATTTGTATTTCATATTTGATTTATAGTCATATTGGACTAAACTTAGCAAAAATGATTGCCACTTTTTTTATATTTTCATATGGATGATAGCCACTTTGGGTACAAACAAAAGTTCTTTAAAAAAATAAAATGATAACTAGAGGTTTGACAGTCAAAGGAAAAACCAAGTTACTTACATTGCATTGTATTTCCATCACTAAGTGTCTTGCAACAATATTGAGTTTGATGTTCCTACCATAGTTATGTTAGAAAAGCTATTGGGGTCAAGATCCTTTGGCACCATAGTGGGCCATTTGGCTCATTGTCAGGTAATTCTTCCTACTTCTCCAAGGGGGTTAAGCCTTCCCTTAGTGGTCCAACATGTTGCCCCCACCTTTTTAGGATTTTGGGCTTTGATCGTTCTTGCATTAATTTCTCGCTTCTAGTATGATGACCACCTTACTCTTCTTGATGTAGTGGCACATGTAAAGACCAATACTTATCCCTTCCATGTTACACTATGGGATACATGTCCAATGTTATTTAAGGTTGTTCAATTACATGTATTGTATTTTAAGAGTCTAGTAATGCAATCTTATCCTTAAACGTAGTTTTTTTTTATGGACCAACTACACAAGCAAATATTTATTTCGCTTTTAACAAATGTTCCTTGGGATGTTGTGTGAACATGTCTTTGCTCCCATGTAGGTCCAACAACAGGGGCTTAGTTATTAGTTCGTCTTAACACCCCTTCATTCTGTTTATCCTCCACCCATTTTCTTACAACATTATGTATTCAAAGTATACAACATTTTATAGTTCTACATATTTCATGATGCTACTGTGGTCATACCATTGATGATTTGGGTATCCATTTATTATGTTTCCCATGCAAGAGTGAACGCATTGCAACCCATGATACGTTTCAAGATACCATTGTAGTTATCGCATCAAAAAGTGGAATTCATGTACAAACAAAGGTTTTTCACTTTTTCCCTTGCCACACACGAAAATGAATTGATATTGTCATCACTAGAAACAATTTTCAAACTTTAACAAACATTGTCATTGTTGATCCAGCTTGTACAAATTTGGTGCAACATATATACTTCAATAACAACAACACATGCAGGGACAGTTACTGTTCAAAACAAGGCAAGATCCTACACAAAATGAACATCAAGAAATGATTTCATTCCCCTTGCCATGGAGACTTACAATTGTCTCCATTTTTGTTTTGATTCTTTTTTGACTTCTTGTGTACATGCATGTAGAACTTGCCATTAGTAAACCTCCTTGGTACCTTCGATGCTTATATCTCATTATAGGCAACGAGTGTTGATAGCCCTATGCATGCACAAGCCATCATGATTTTTTTGTTGAATTCAACATTTCATATTGAGATTTAATCAAACTTCCTTATTTTGTAGATACCATTGAAAGATGGGATAGGGGGTGAAAGAGAAGGTGACTTTACAAATAACTTTCCTAGTTGAGAAAGAAATCATAGTATGGTCATGTGCAATTCAAAACTTCTGGGAACTAGGTAAAGAAAAATAAATGAGTAAGCATATAATGTATAAGACCTTACTCTATGGATTAAACTTGTCCACCATTGAAAATATTGAAGTAAGTAGTTTTTAATTATAATAGAAATGATTTAAAAATCAACAATAATTGCTAGTGCAAATTCATGTCATTATCCTTTCATAAATGTTAATAATTTTGTATAAGGAGGTATCCTTTTGCCATTAAAAAAGGAAAATATATTTGGTTTGTCATATTTCATTATGTTTGCTACCACCTTGTCATCAACCCAATATAGTGCTAGAATGCGATATATTTTGTATATATGTTCAATTGTTTTGTTTGTTGCAACTTTTATTGAATTAAAACCAACCCTTTGTTTTGAGAAACAATTTTAAAGGTGTGATGAATACTACTAGACATGTGTATACAATATGTACATGTTATGTGTATAAAAAATTTGCACAATCACTTCCTATCAATAGAAAATGATCTAGGTGTAAATAATAATAATAAATAACTTGGGCTCCATGTGTCTATGCATTACCAATAACAATGAAACAATGAAGAAAATGTAAATTAAGTTCCATCTAAATGAAAATATTGAATGGATTTGCGTGCAACTTTAATTTAATTTGTTTCAATCCAAATTCAATTGAATTCATGTTCAATTGAATTCAAACTAAACGTGAATTGAATTGAATCCAAATTCAATTAAAATGAAATGAGATGAAAATTGGTGTAAGAAGATATTGAAATATGTTTTATCATTTGTGACTATGGTGTTGAAAAAAAAAGGTACCACAAAACAAAAATTTGAAAAAACATCTTTCAATTCCATTGAGAATAGATTCCAAACCAAAATTTATTTGGATAAGATAAAACTATTGTCCCTAAAGGTGCACCCCTATACTAGCTTCAATGTGTCCATCATCACTAGCAAAAAATTTAAAAACAAAAAAAAATCAATGGGCTAATTTTAAATGCTTGAATTTGTGCACATACAAAAAGTCAAAAACATTTGAAAAGACCCATTATCAAGTGAATAATTTGGCAAATGTAGCAAGCTTATTATGATTCACTTTCAATGTAGAAAATGGAAACTATTTGGATTTATTAGGAGTTTATGGTTTCAAGTGGTCAATATGTATGTAATTCAAAAATATATTATTTCAATACTTTTTCAGAAAAACATGAAATGACACAATAACATTTGTTTTTCCATGGAGTACCTTTATCCTTTCCTAATAACTACCTCATTATTTTACCATAGCCACTTGACATGAAAAAAAACATTACCATGTCCATGTTACATAGTAAAATTCTAATGACAATGATAATTGGAATTGGTTTAGGTGAAAAAGGTATAATGTCCATTCATGGTTATAACCCATGATAATTATGGATGTCTTCCACTTGACAATTATGAAAACATTTCATAATTACCTAACTACCTCATTCCTTTCACCAACCCACCTACATGGATATGAAAAGACAAATTAAGATGTGCCATTTCATAATTTGATTCAATTCAACTCAACAAAATTATGTTCAAAAGGAATGAATTGAATTGCATTTGATTTAATTCAACCAAATTCAATTTAATTGAAATTTCAATGAGAACAGTAACCAAAGGAGAAGAATATTGTACTTAGTTCAATTAACTTCAATTTATAAATTTCATTCATTGTATTTCAATTCAATTCAAATCCAAATTGAGTTGCATTGAATGCATTATGCAAATTCATTCCATATTAAACCATTCAAATGGAATTTAATGTTTACAAAATCAAATTATTTCTTTCATCAATTCATAGTCACTCGTATTGCATAGTAGTGTGGAGCCCAAGTTAAAATTGACATTGACATAAATAATGATGAACTTTTACTAAAGACATTCAGATTTGTGAACATTTTCTAAATTGATGTCCCATCTTGGGATGTCTTTAAACTTTGGCCTAGCAACAATTATAATGGTTTAAAAGCTCAAAAAACTTTGAAAATGGTAGTTAGGTTGAGTCTTTATTAATTCTAAAAGAGTTTTAAATTGAAGGGGGAAATGTATTATATTTATTTGGAAAGAAAAATAATTAAAAAGGGGAAAAATTTGTCCTTCCCCAAGTCACGTGTGGAGGTGATAATACAAGATTGTTAGATGCCACTTTCCATTAAATATTAATGACTTTGATGTTTAGAATGAATCTATTAAATCTCACTAATTTCATAAACATAACATTGATAAAAATAATGTAAAATTGTCAACTTTGATAAAATGTTTTGATGAATTTTTTATTATTATCAAAGTTGACAATTCTACATTAGTTTTATTCAAAGTCTACATGTATTTTTATCAAAGACTTGTCAGCTTTGATTATAATTTAAGATTCATGTTTCAAAACATAAATAATGTCTTATTTCATAGGCCATAAAGCTTTAAAATATGGTAGTTGAATGAAAAGCTAAAATAAAAATGGACTTGAATGTGAATTACACACTTTTAAATAATAACATGTGCAAAGGAACTTTAAAGTTTTCAAGACCTTGGTGTGACACATATATATTGATAATAGGTTGAAAGACACGTGATTTTAACCAAGATATTAAAATTTTGAGTAAAATACAATTTGAAATCAAGAACTAAACTGTGAACATGTTTTAAGTACATAAAAAATTGGAAAATTTTATAGTTAAAAAAAAACAAAAATTGTTGTGATCAACTTTTATGGGTTTTTACCCTTTTAAATTTGTACCCAATTTGCAAGCATTGGTGTATTGCCCACAAACTAGACACTTTTTCTTTTCTTCTTCCCCTTTTTTGTCGATTTTTTTGTTTTCATTTTTCCTTATTGTAAAGCTTGTATGACAACAAGTCATTCATGTTCCCATGGATTTAATTCAACTAATGACACACATTGAAAGAAAATTGTAACCCTTATAAGATATTCATGGGATGTAGAAATCACCAATGATTTAACAAATTTTAATATTTTCAAGATTGTTCAAATACATTTGATTAATGTAGTACAATGACAGTTTCAACATATGATTGTATAATAATTAATGAAATTTGAAATTTTCATGTCAAGAATAAATTATTCCTGAATATTCCAAAAGATTATGTATTTTCCTTCAAAAAATTTTAACAAGTAAAATTGAAAATTACAAATAATATAATTAATGGCAAAGATGCCAAGGTATGATGGTAATAAATAAATTGTAAATATAAAAATCACATTTATGTATAATAAATTATGAAATGAACAAGATGGATTTTTGTTTTCTAGTAGGTCATGTTTGCATAAAAAACAATGATCACCAAATAAGTTTTAAAGAACATAAAAATCATTTGATCTCATCAAGTCATGTTTGTTTTATGGCAACCTTTCCATCTTTTGTGCTTTCCTACAATGTCAATAACAATTCTAATGGTTCCCATAAGTTGCAATGATATTTTAGATTCATATAATAGGAAACCATTAATTCTTATATTGTAAGTTTATTAGGATTTATCATCAAGCAATGACATAATTTGTAATTAGGAAAATTGTTGGTGATTTGCCCGTATAATTAATGAATTTCCAAATTGACATTTTAATTAATGAATCCTCAAATTTTGTTTTGAAAAGATCACAAATTTAATCAATCATGAAATACATAAAGGGATCATTTTTATTGAATATAAGATTCATGCAAAGATCTTTGTATATATATTTGTGATAGAAAATTTTGGATTGTCAAACATGCCACTACCCCAATAGAGTTTTAGTAACCATTGATTTGTCACAAGACATGCACAAAGTTTATTTTATTTATTTATTCATATTATGTATGTAATCTTTTATTCAATTTTTTTGAAGATTGATATTATGAGATAACAAAAATGTCAAATGTGGATTTTAAAGATGATATTATTCACAAATATACCTCTTTGAGGGTGCAATTTTGTAAACAAGTATCAAAGTAATTGAAACCATTGCTTAATTTTGCATATTTAACATTTAAAAAAACACTACAAATGGAATTATTTTATACAATGTTATTTTCAATATATTGATCTATATTTTTTAAAATAGAATTCAATCTAATGAATAAAAAATACCCAAAACAACTTTCAAGACACTTGTAACAGTTTTTTTACAATGTAAAAAGATTCACACCTAACTTTTTTGGGCAAAATTTTAATATTGACTTTAACATAATAGTCTAAAGAAAGTTTTTAAAATTTTTAAATATTAAATTTTTTTTCTAAAAGATGTCAAGAATATTTTTGAAAATAAACAATGATTTAAGGGGGTGGGTGTGGTTCATGATTGAGTGTTTGCATCCTCAATCATTATTTGATCATTTATTTTTGTGTGTTGCATTTTCAAAAAAAATTATCTTTCACTTCATCTTGTTTAAATACTTTGACAAATATGTGGGTCTAAATGTTTAGGTTTTTTTCGCTCTCTTTTGAAACATAAATATCCATATCATTTAAAACATGTTCATAAAAATATAAATGGTTTTATATCATATGGTTCAAAATTCTACATAGTAATGATGGGCATAGAACTTAATTAATTTATCAAAACACAACAAAATAATTTTTAACCCAAAAAAAAAACATAGGAAAAACATTGAGGATAATAGTATTTTTTTCATTTTTTGGTCCATTAATTCTTTCAATCTTTTCTTTTCACATAATGCACATGTGATGAGCTGAACATCACTTGTTGTGTAACATTTTAAGTGAGTGCAAATCACAATGAAAGATGAAAAAATATGTGCATCCCCAAACATAGGAAAATCATGAATAAAGAAGTTCCATAAAAATCACAAGATCCATGTGACATTCTTGTTTTATGTTCAAAACATATTTTCACCGATCATTGTCAAACTCATAATCTGCTTTCACATTTGTTCCTTCTTTCTTTTTGCTCATATAATTAACTCCCACATAATATTTACATAATTGGAAAAAATCACACAAATTTATACAATTTAAGATCTATGAAATAAAAAAAAGAAGAGATTAAGTACCATGTATGATATCAAAATGACTCCATCATAGTTGTTTCCACATGCTAAATGCAATTTATTTTTCATTCACTTTTAACATTGACATTTGTTCCTTTGTTAACAATCCTTTGAACAATGTTGGCATATCGACATGAAAGCTAATTAAAAAACATAGGTGTTCATATGTTAATGACATGACATGTTGAAATAACTTTGATATAAATGAATTTTGGTCAAAGGGTAATAATGATATGATGCAATTGCCAATGTGTAACATGCAATAAATCTTCCTTATTTGCACTAAAATTAAAAACATTGTTGGAAAAAAAGGAAAAAAAAGATTTACAACTTTGTTCTAATATTCATTTATAACATACCCCACTTCCATTACATGCCTTGAATTGAGTTGAATTGAGTTTCATTAGTTGAACTGAATTCAATTCCACATTGGATTAAGATTCAATTGAAAAGAAGTGAGATGAAAATTGGTGGGAAAGGCATTGAAAATCTGCTAATGAATATGGTGTTGGAATTTTTTCTTAAAAACTTAAAATATAAAATGACACCTTTCCATGCCTCTTTTCTTGTGAATGGGCTAAATAGATTTTGGGCTAGAATTTGGTAGGATGAAAAACTATGAGACCTTATAATCATCTTACCTAAACCAATTCCAATGAATCATTGTAACTGGAATTTAAATAATAATTTCAAGAAAATAATCAAACCAAGAAAGACTATTCATTGATCCATTCCTCACAATCTGATTAGCTTGGTGATGGCACTCATTATATCAATTGATCCAATTTCAATCAGACCACTCCTTGTTGATACACATAGTATGGTTTACAACAACAAAAACCATCCATGAATATTTCATTTGAACAAGTAATTAAATACACATCTTATAGAAACTCTTGTTAGATAAATATTTTAATTGCAATGAGTAGAAGCCATGTAGAAGAAGAACCACAATAATAGGAAGATGACAATTCCAAATTTTATTTAATATTTTAGATAGCGGCCAAATTTGGCATAAGAGCGCATCAAATGCTCAACTGGGAATGAAATTTAACAAAACGAAATAACTAGGACCCAAACTAGTTTTTCCATTTTTCCACCAATTTTGGTAGTAAACTGAGTTTCATCCCCTCTTTCCTTTTTCCTGAGCGCCTCCACTACCGCTACATATATTTTCACTGCTCTTATCTGTACAACTACTACAATGGCTTTCGAACCTTGTGCATTAAATGCCAGGTAAAACTACTATAATGACTTTCGAACCTTGTGCATTAAATGCTGAGATTTCAGCATTTTACACTGAGATTTAATCAAATTTCCTTACTTTGTGGGAGGCACTCAAAGAGGGGAATTTATGGATAACTGTACAAAAAATTTGGAAGAATGGCATAAATTTTGTATGTTCAAACTTTTTTTTTTGTTGCAATTTTTATCAAATTAAAATTGAACCTGTGTTTTGAGAAACATTGCAAAGGTGTCCATAGAAGCTTCTTTGTATATTATGTAGATGTTATGTGTAACCAAAAAATTGTTCAACGACTTCCTATGGATAGAAAATGATCTAGATCTAAATAATAAATAACTTGGGCTACCAGTGTCAATGAAATGATGAAAAAAAAATGGAAAGTCGGTTCGTTGTCAGGTCAAAAAGACATCTGCTTGAATGAGCTGGACGGCGGTGGTCGCGGCCGTGTTTTGCGCTGAAAAGGAGTAGGTTTGGACTTAAAGTAAAATATTGTGTGTCCTTGTGGACAGACAACATTCCACTTTTTGAAATTCCGTACCCGTACAGGGTACATATCAGGGATTGATGGATCCCGGCGTCCACACAGGGATTTACGGCGTAAGTTGCCGAGGCGGATCCCCGTGGGGGGGGGGCGTCCACCCAGTGCTTTTTTGACACGACAACAGGGACTTAAATGCATAATAACCCAGGTAATGAATGAATGCGTTGAAGAATGTATAATCATTAAACCAAGTATTAAAATCAAACACAATTCACCAGTGATGGGCATCATGTAGACACACGATGGTTGCATTCCACAAACTCAGCAGCACTATACACTTTTGCCTACACTAATATCCTCCTTCACAAGCGTGAGTACCTATTCAAATTTCAGACCCTCTCAAATACACAACAGAATTAATGCCCCTAACTTACAATGAGGATATTGGTCCAGGTTGAAAATGGTGACAAACTATTTTGGATATAAAAATTCTATGGAACCAATTAGAAGGGGCCGGGGGGGGGAGCAGGGGCTTAGTTTTTTTCTTTGGGAAGGGGTGATTTTGTGTTTCATGTCTGTTCCTAATGTGTTCCCTAAGTGTTTCCAACACTACCTCATTCTTATCCCATATTGTTTCACTTGTGTTCAAAACCTTTACAACATCACTAAAAGACCTAATTAAGTTTTCCCTAAAGTAGAATTATGACCTAATTCTTGCACATGTACCCATCACAAACCATGTCACATTTAGAATGACTTAAATTTGTCACACCATTATATTCATGTTGATTTCACATATGCATCACATAGTTTGCCTATAAATAGTTGTCTTCACTTATAACAATGAGTGGATTGAGTCATGGTAGATGTACTTACTTTGAATGAAGGTGTCAAATAAAAAATAAATATCACTTCAACTTATTTTGGACAAGTAGTTTGATCATGTGCAGTCATTGTAGTTCTAAGATGTAAAAGGAATGCTTACACTATAATGAAAGATGGTGTACAAAAGAACAAATCAACATCTTTGATTATTTTTAGATTATTTTAAACTTTTGGGGGTTTAAATTAATTTTGAAAAGTTTATTAGTCAATTCAAAAGTAATAAATGAAGCACATTTTTGACTTGACACCATTTATTAAAAATGTAAGAATTCAAAAAGGTCTTCATGTTGCAAGCTTAATTTTTGATTCAGTCACTAACTCTTGGTAATGAGAAGGAACTCTCCTTCTTGGATTGAAATTGAGTTGAAAATTTGATAAAGAATTGAACCACATGCAAGTCCAAGACATGGTGAGCCAAGAAGAGTGCAATATTCACCTCGAGACAGAGTAAAAATGTTTGGAAATAAAACAGAGGTACTCAAGAGACTCTCAACACAAATTACCACTTGGGAATTATGACTACTTCTTTGTAGAGAATTCTTGCCATTTTGCAAACAATAAAACAAAGAGAGAACATTTTATCATAATATTCCCATATTTTAAATCATCAGAATTTTTTTTTTAATTTTGAAAAAATTCCACCACATTTAGTCTTTGATCTTAATTTGGTAGGGTTGACTACCCTACCTTAGCATTTAAAAACTAGATCTTTTAATGAAAACACTAACCCCGGATTGAACACGGTTATTGTTTTCATTGAGACTAGTGTGAACCCGGTGCATAATGCACCCCATCGATCCCCCACCCGGTCCTTCGCATTCTCCACTCCGGTTCTAAACGGTGACGAACTCTTTTGGGAATAGAAATTTCATGTAGCCAATGGAAGGCCCAAGGGTGCATTCAAGGTGTCTTGCTTTTATTTTTTTTTAATTTTGGGA
>Ga0209208_10009497_pt1 | contig 12770 bp, 12 predicted proteins | sample S1TSphfallax_3_FD_187694 | JGI IMG/M metagenome (GOLD analysis project Ga0209208, IMG submission 187694) | Host-associated microbial communities from peat moss isolated from Minnesota, USA - S1T2_Fd - Sphagnum fallax MG (SPAdes) (version 2) | ecosystem: Host-associated > Plants > Peat moss >...
ATTTCATTTACATTTCCCTTTTCATACAAGTTTAGGTTTCCCTCGTTTGTTGTGACTAGTCATTGCAACTTGCAGGGATGTGATTCGAAGGTTTGTAGTTCTATAGATTAAAGCATCAAAGGAGTCAAGAGTTGAGACTTAAAACTTGTTGATTCATTTTCATTGAATGTTAGTTTTAAGGCTTTCATTTTTTTGCTTACTTCTAGGTTCTTGATTTGCATTTCTCCTTGTTCAATTTTTTTGAACTCACACTTACAAGTTAGAAAGACTTACAATTTTACAATCTTTTTTTTCCCTTTTTAATTTCATGAGATTGAATTCACAAATCTAAACTCAGCATCTCTTCTTCCAATATTTTGATTCATCTAAGAATCCAAAGCTTACAATGCACGTTTGCCTTATGTATGACTAGTGTGGCCTGGGCCATTGGCCCAAGTGTTACCACGTCCTCAACTGATTTTTCCTTTCAAAACCTGATTTTTTGGAATTTATTTGAATTTTCAGCGGCAGAATTCACTTAAAAACCAATATCTCCCACATTTTGAATCCAAATCTTACCAGATAAATTCCATTAAATCTTGCTCATCAAGATCTTTCCAACAACACCAAAGGCACATTCCAATTCCTCCGAAATTTTCAGCTACGATTTAATTTAAATTTCAGCGAAGAAATCAATATTCAAGAACTTTTGCACTGCAAGTCCAAATGTCATGGAACCCATGCACCCATCCTCATCAAGAGCTTTCGAAAGACACCAAGAATATGATCTGAAGCATCCCGGTTCGATGGATCTTATAACTACAAAACAAAACAAACTACCTTCCTTCATAGATAGATGATTCCACAATATTTCCAAAATCTTATAGTTTTTCTAGTAACCCAAAGTTTCCTCTAAGTGGAACATGGTCTCTTGACTCTAGAGTCTATAATCAATCCACTTCAACCCTTGAAACTAACATGTTTCCAAATGCAATAGATGTATCAAACCCTCCAACTCAGTTTTTTGTGCTTGAAATAATTTCTGAAATTTGTTTTGAATCTATAAACTCTTAAAAGATTGTGGAGTCGTTCAATTCTCAATCTAACCCACCACTAGAAAAATTTAGTTAGAGTGGTTATTTAGGTTACTAGCTAGAGGGTGTAGTGGCAAAGGGTGGGTTTATACATAATGTGAAATTTAGGATTAAACTTTGCTCCTCAATTGAGAACATGGACAAGATTGTTGAAAAAGGGGATACTTTGACAAAACATTTTTGATTGTAAGATTGTTGTGTGGGACTTGCCCAAGTTTGGGGTGAAGAAAGGTGGAAAATACATTGCTATAGAATGTATCCACTTGAAAAATATGAAGTTGTATTTGTGGAGGGGTCCCAAGTTTATTTTGGCCAAAGCAAACAAATTAATGGGTGAAAGAAATTGGAAAATTGTTAAGATAAAGACATTATTTCATGTTCTTTCCCATTGGCATCCAATGTTGGAGTATAAAAGTTTGTATGAGATGTTTGTTAGCTTAGGTGTCTCCAAAAGTCCAACCATGTATTAGTTTAATAGTGCTAGTTGGATCTAATAATGCCAGTTGAATTTATGCACACCCAAGTTGACAACGCCATTGTGAAGGCCATACAATTTGCCCAATTCATAAAATTTTCTTGTGATGAAGGTCATAAGAAAACCCTACCAATGACAACGAGTCATGGATATGTGTCCATGCATATGTGATGGATTGTTGGACCAAGGTACCTCTTTTGGTTTGTGTTGATAGGGTTGTGGATGGATTGGATTCTAACCTCATTGAAATTATCATGAATGGATTACTTAAAAGTGGGGGGCTAATCGAAGAGGGATTGTCTATGAAGTTGTTATGTTTGGGGCTAATGGGGTGAATGTATTTCAGAGGGGCATAAAGTAAATTAAAAAAAGTAAATTAAAAAACTCATGGGATACATTTTTTATGGGTGTTCATTTTGTTACTCATGGTGCAATTTGTTTCCTTTCATCTTTTGTTTGATTTTTACATGCCATGTGTAATGAATTTTTATGTTTTTTGTGAATACACATGGTAAGCAAACTTGTTCTTTTTGTTGGACATACACTTGTTGCTTGGGCTTGCTTGTGTTTTTTCATTGATGAAAACATGTAATCCCTTTTGAAATTTGTTGAGAAGATAAATATCTTCATTTTTGACTTCGTAGTTGTAATGAAGGTTTACCAAGGTCAATTGTATAGTTTGTATTGCAAAAATCACCTTTTCCTTCTATGGAGATAAGTTTTGGTCTTTTTGTGGCTATTTAGACATGGCTCCTAGGGCCATTGTGGGCATTTGGAATGTTGGTCATCTTGTAGATTATGTTATGGAAATTTGTCTTTTAAACAAGGGTGATGAGACTCCTCATCAAATTGGAATTGTGGATGACAACATGAGGTGGCTTCATTTGCCAAGGTGGGAAAAGGGGCTACATTGAAAAGAACTTCTAGCTTTCCTTTGAGATCTTTACACTTGGATTTTTTTTTGTTTGTCTTTTGTTATCATACTACCATCTCCAACTTGAACAACACATGCTCCTTATAAAGGGTAAAATAGTGAGCCAATTTGGATTTTGTTATTGATGCCTTCACAACTTTACATTTCCATTTGGCCATTTGAAGACATGTAATTCAATAATTATTACCCTTGATTCTATTAAGCTTCTAACTTGGATGACTTTCTAGGCTCCTTACATGGATCACATAATGTTGGAAAAATGATCATTTTAATGTTTAATTACGCCTTTATTGTCATCCTGCACTATTGGTTCCTAAAGGTTACCTTTTCATCAAGTTTTTCCAACTATCCTAGCTTGGTTTCCTTGTTTTACCATGTGATATCCTCAAGGATGGCTACTTTGTAACTCAAATTGAAGCACTCCTCAATTTGCACATTAATTACCTCCTATTGATGGTCATTGTTGGCATGTAAGTCTTTGACCTTGTTTTTTAGCAACTTTAACTTGTTCCTAGTGTGATTTAGTAACACCACTACATCTTAATGATTAAACTTTGATTAAATCTAATGTCTAAATCTAATGGTTAAACATCATGATTAAACCTTGGCAAAACATAGTAGCTAAACCTAGTTGATAAACCTAATGGCTAAACATAATGACAAAACTTTGATAAAACATAGTGCTAAACCTAATTGACAAATGTAATGAAAAAAATTGGCTAAACCTAGTGTTAGGCACAAAATTAACACTAAAAAATTTTAAATTTTGGTCATTATTCCTTCTATGGGGAACATCCAAGAAAGTGTCACAAGTAGTAATGTTTCAAGCTCTTGCTCCTCCCTTTAATAACCTTTTGTTGTAGAAAAACTTAGGGTTAGTGTATAAAGGTGGTTATGAAAAGAAATTTTAAGAGGTTGCCCAATTTTGTCCGTGGTTAATTTCTCCTTACCTTCTTTCACTTTCTACCTATGATCCCTACACTATCATTTTTTGGACATAGGTAACATAACACAATCATACCAACCTTAATTAATATCAACCTATCACACTAATGATAGTGATCTACTAAATGAGTTCCTTATTATACTAGTATTGCCCCTAGTTAACCAAAATTAATATCATCATATCTTCTTGTTATCCTATTACCTTTTATATTTTATGCCCCCTCCCACCTTCACTCACTACACAACAACCTTGATTTGAATTTGGAACCCCGTTTACACTAGAATAATTTTTATCCTTCACTTTTCAAAACCACAAACCACATTCAAGGATGAAATGTGTAGCCATACATATTGACAAACTATCAAAATCCTTTATGTTCCAATTAGATACATGAAGTCCTTTTTAGTGGTCTTTTAATAACTCCATCTAACAACTAGCATAAAACAGAAACCCTTTCCTTAGTTGTAACATTAATTAACCTTTAAGTACATCCCCCCACCAAAACATAGCGTGCCCATAACCTCCCTTTGCTAACACCATAACCCAACCTAATCTTCCTCCAAACCCTAAAAACATTTTTTACCCCTTCACAAGTCCACCCCTCCTTAAGTACCTCCTCCCTTTGCTTCCTTTGCCACTCCTCATCTTAGATAGTCTTTGGAATAGCCACCACCACTACCTCCCTTGCCTCCCACTCATACCTCCACCTCTCCTCCTTTTGTGTCCTCCTTTCAATTCGTTTTGAAGGCCTCATTTTTAATGAGCAAGTAGCTACACCTTACTTGTTGGTTGATGATGTATTCAATCCCCCCCAAGTTTTCCCAAATCCTCACATCATGCTCCTACCTCCACCCCAACTCACGAGTATTTGAACAATGTCACATCAAATGAAAATCACAAGGAGTTGACCAAAAAACCCACTCAACCTTTTATTGTAATGCTTTAGCCTCCCTAATCAAGACCTAAGAGAATCTCTAGGAGTGAATATTTTCCAATGATTGTCTTCCTTTACCCAATAGGTTAATTAATCCAAGGTAGAATAAGAGTACCCTTATCCTTTCTAGGCTATCTAACCCCCTTCCTCCCACCCTATCCAAACCATTGCTCTTTAGAATCCAAGGTAGTTAGAAATTTATTTTAACCCCTTTTAGATCATGATTTCCTTCCCCCTTCTCCAAAATCTTCAATCCCACAAAATGGGGTTAAGCTGATTTTTACCCAACATTTAGTAACTTTTTCTAGTGGTTAAACATAATGACTAAACCTTAGCTAAACATAGTGGTTAAACTTAATGGTTAAATATAGTGGTTAAATATAATGACTAAACATAGTGGTTAAACTTAATGGTTAAATATAATGATTAAACTTCGACTAAACATAATGACTAAATCTAATGGTCAAACATAAGGATTAAAATTTGGCTAAACATAGTAACTGAATTTAGGTTAAACTTAGTGGTTAAATTTAATGACTAAACCTTGGTCAAACATAATAGTTAAGTTTAAGTTTAACCTAATGGCTAAATCTAGTGATTCAACATAATGACTGAATCGTGGCTAAACACAATAGTTAAACTTAAATTAAATCTAATGGCTAAATTTAGTGATTAAATATAATGACTAAACCTTGACTAAACATAATAGCTAAACTTGGTTTAAACATAGTGGCTAAATGTAGTGGTTAATATAATGATTAAACCTTAGTTAAACATAATAACTAAATTGAAGTTAAACTTAATGGCTAAATCTAGTGGTTAAATATAATGATTAAACCTTAATTAAACATAATAACTAAATTTAAGTTAAACTTAGTGGCTAATGGAAAAACTTAACTAAACATAAGTTAAACCTAATGGTTAATGGTAAAACTTAAGTTAAATTTAATGGTTAAACTTAGGTTAAATCTAGTGCCCAATTTAGTGGGTAAACATAATGAGTACACCTAATGTCTAAACTTAATGGTTAAACTTAAGTTAAACCTAATAGTTAAACTTTAAGTAAATTTAGTCACTAAATCTACCAATTAAACATAGTGGTTACACCTAATGGTTAAACTTAGGTAAGTAAGTAGGTGGATAGGTAGATAGTATGTAGGTAGGTGAGTAGGTAGTAAGTAGGTTGTGCAAAGGTGAAAACATACAAGTAAGTAGAGAGGTAGGTCATGAAAAGGTATAGGTAGATAGGTAAAATAAGTAGTTAAAAAGTAGGCTAAAGACCATTGATCATTTTGATTAAGGTTCATTATATGTATCTAGTTAAATAAATAACTATAGTCAAATTAATTGGTCAAAAAATACATGTGTCATTTAAGCCATTGACTTTTAATCAAAATGTACATGTTCATTAGTACAAAATAACGAATTAATCAATTTGAACCTCTTAAAAAAACCATGATTTGTAATAGTGTGCCCTCTCATAATAGTTTCCTTTCCTTTTTTCAAAGCTTTCAATTGTCCTATTATTGTCCCCAACATTGACACTTTTCTTTCAATTTGATCTAATACATCACAAATTTGCCACTTCCATGTATTTATGCTTTTACAACATTTTAACCACCGTGACATTGTCCACTTTGTCGTGAAGCATGTGGGCTTGCAATGAAGGTAGCTTTTAGCGCATACTAGGTGGGATAGTTATGCTCATTGCCCACCCAAGGCTTTCTTTGTTTATAAAAAGAAAAGGATATTACATCCTCATCCAAAAAATATTGAATTATTCAAAACAAACCCAAATTTGAATCCCATGTGATTCATCCTATGAGGTAGTTTGACCTTCTAAACTAGGTAGGTTGACTTACTTTATAACTAGGGGACTCTTGCAAAACTTAAAGGTAAAAGCATAAGGAGTCAAGACTTCTTGAACAATTAGAGCCACTTAAACTCTATAATATTGAAAACTATAGAATCTCTTTAAATAGCATTTCCAAAGCTAACATTTAGAATAAAAGGCAAATGATAACAATCATATTATATATGTAGTCCAAATTGTACAATCCCAAATTTTAAAATTGGAGTACAATATTCTTATGATTATTGGATATTGCATTTCAACACACATTTTGGTGAACAACTATATATATATACCTTGCTCTCCAATCTATAATCTACACATGATTTTATTGGATATTTTCAGCCATTTACCTGAATAAATATAGATCTATAGTTTTTGGTCAATTTTTGAACTAATTGAGTTATGCCTACACTAAGTAAAAATATCCCATCTTCTCTTTGTACCAATTTTCTATCATTAAAGGCTAGTGTAAGAGCTATCAAGGTCACATCTATAATAGTTTCACTATAGTTAGCTTGACACTTAGGTCATTGTCGATCTTGTTAAACTACATTTGCAAAACGTCATGCACATGGATTCGCACTATTTAAAGCTTGTACTTCACCCAAATTATTGTTTACATGCCATTGTATTGTTGCTAGTGGACTCACTCTAGAAGTACACAAAATTGATAAACAAATACACGGATTCCAACCACATCATATTGTATCACTTAAAATGTGCAACATATATGTGATATTATTGCATCTAAGGTATGTGGACAAAATGATGAGGTCATCCACACTATATGGGGTCATCCACACTATGCGTTGCTCTTTAATTACAGCAAAACAATTGGGAAAAAAAATATTATCTAGTGGTCAAAATGTTCATCATCTAGATGGTTTTTTGTGAGGGGTGATTAATCATAATAAAATTGCAAGTCACATGTGAATGAATCAGATTAGGGTTTGCAAAGTTGTGGGTCATTTATGCATAGGCAAGGCTCTAAAGTAATTAAAATTAAGAAACATTTTCTTATACTTTTGCATCATCTTTTGCATCATTATGAAATAGATTGAACAATGGGGAAATACAATTGTCCATGGCCGTCTTTTCTTTTGGGGGGTGAATTTTTGCAGCATGTCAACCAAAAAACAATCCAATGTAAAGTGTACAAGGGATAATTTTTAATTCTTTAATTTTTCTTGGTTTTGTTAATATGTGAAAGTCACCATATCTTGGGAAAAAAAAGGTCAGAAGTCACCATATTTAGACAATGAGTTCCTGGAGGTCACCAGAAGAACATGGGATCCTAAGAACAAATTTTTACTTTGTTGGCTGACCTCTGACCAAATTTCGCTCACTCCTCTTGTGGCTGATGGCAAGTCCACCTACTTGATAAAAGTAGTGTCAAGTATAAAATTAGGAAGTTCAGTTTCTATAAAATTGAGAAATTTTTGCCTTCTACAAAATTAGGAATTTTTGGGCTTTTAAAGTTTCCACACCATTTATGAAATACATTGAGCAATGGAGAAACAATAGTAGAGGAGAAAAAAACGCAAATAAAAATACTGCATTTCAAGGCTCCGTAAGTCCCTCCTTTCAGCCACTACAATTTTCTGAGACTGTTGTTTATGTGTGGAACAACAGCCCTTTTGAGTGTTTTTACAAACAAAGGAGAGTCATATTGACCCATTTGCCTGTTTCGGCTTTTCTTTGCAATCGTAATAATGGGGCAACCAAAAAGTGTTACACTACTCTGCAATTGTCTCCTACCCTTCATGCCTTGCTCATTGGGGAGACAGCATAAATGAATCTCTAGGTTTCAATCTACTAATTTCTAAAAGCATCTGCACCACTTGCCTCATTGTGGGTCTTGATGCAGGCAAATTATCCGTACAAAAGAGTGCAACTTTCAACATGAGCTCCATCTCAGCCACTCGAACGGCGTCACTCAACTCCATTCGCTTGTCCAGAATTTCAGTTATGGGTGTTGATTGCCTCACCTCTTTTACCCAAGTCACAAGGTCCCCACCTTCTTCAATTGGTTGAATTGGACGCCTCCCCGTAAGCAACTCCAATAGAACCACCCCAAAACTGTATATATCACATTTTTCTGTGACCTTCATTGTATATGCATACTCTGCAAAAGCCCATAAGCAATCTCTCTCAGAAGTGTCCATATGTCACATAAAAACAGTAATGTCAGCTGTTGAGAGTCTCACACCTTGTTGTAAACAACTGCCCAAAGTATGAATGAATGCCTGGGAAACATGACTTCTGGTTCACCTGCCCACAAATAAACCTGACAAGAGTACATCTGCAATGGGCTAGAGACCTCTAACTATCAAGAAAGACTGAGAGGGTCACTGTACCAGGTGCAATGTAGCCATAAGAGCCAGCAATGGCTGACATGGACTTGGATTCTTGCACATCGATGAGCTTTGCCAGCCCAAAGTCGCCAACGTGTGCCTCAAAATGATTATCCAAAAGAATGTTGTTCGACTTGATGTCGCGGTGGATTATATGTGGTTTGCAATCATGGTGCAAGTATGCCAAGCCCTCAGCAGCCCCCAGTGCTACTTTGTACCGCATATCCCAATCTAATAGGCAATTCTCTGCACTTAACAGCTCACCCAGGCTTCCTTTTGGCATATACTCATAGAGAAGAAGATTGAAACCCTGCTGTGAGCAGAATCCTAGAAGCTTGACAATGTTCCGGTGTCGGATGTTCCCCAGTGTCGTTATCTCAGCAGTGAAACTATCATACTGAACAGGACCGTCTTTCTGAGTAGACAGCTTCTTTACTGCTATTACTTTCCCTGAAGGCATGACTGCCTTGTACACCTTTCCACATGCTCCCCTTCCAACTTCTGTATTGTCACTGAAGTTATCAGTGGCTTGAATCACATCACTGACTGTGATGTCTGTCTTCGGGAAAAAATCATGAGGATCCTGTGATAGATTCTCTTCCACAGGCACAAGTGCACTTGGACGCCGGCAGAACCAACATGCACCCAGAAGAATGATCAGCACTGCCCCACCAATGACAGCTGCAATGATACCCACTATCACACCAGTTGACACATTTGAATCCTGCCAATTGCTTGGTGGCAGTGGTGGTGGCAGAGGATTAGAAGTGGGGCACACATTGGGTAAATCACCCCCACAGAGACCTGAATTGCCAACAAAGCTGCTTGCATTTAACCGCTGAAAGATTGGGCTGTCTGGCACTGGTCCTGACAGCTGATTGTATGACACATTGAAGCTCTGAATGCTGGTTAGATTCCCCAGTGCAGCAGGTATTGAACCTACTAAACGATTGAATGACAAGTCCAACATCTGTAGCATGACCAGATTTCCAAGCTCTGCTGGAATGTTCCCCACCAGTGCATTGTGACTCAGATTAAGCCCATACTGCAGACTGTTGATCTTGCCCAGTGATTGAGGAATGCTGCCTGAGAACATATTCCCACCCAGTTGCAAATAGGATATATGTGTGCAAGTGCTCAATGTATCTGGAATGGAGCCCACCAGTCGGTTATTGGAAGCCAGCAGTGACTCAACTTGCAAAAAGTTGCCAAAATTTGCAGGAAGAATGCCAGTGAACAGGTTGTTGCTCAAGTCAAGATATTGAAGTGAAGTGCAGTTGCCAAGTCCCAGAGGGATGCTGCCAGTGAGAGCATTGTTGGAGACATTCAGGGTTACAAGCTGCACAAGTTGGCCTAACTCCTCTGGAAGAATTCCTGTGAAGTTGTTGTCAGCTATGGACAGCATTTGGAGCAACCGGAGGCTTCCCAGTGAAGGAGGAATGTTTCCAACAAAGTAGTTTTCAGTTACATCAAGTTGCAGCAGACCTGAAATTTGGCTCACTTCATCCAAAATGGTACCTGTGAAGAAGTTAGCCTCAAGGTGCAAGCGCTGCAGTGATTTGCAGCTCAACAAACCTGGTGGAATGGTGCCTGACAGGTCATTGCTTCCCACATGCAGCCACAATAGACCCTGTGTGTTGCAAAGTTTAGGAGGAATACTTCCATTGAGATGATTGTTTGAGACCTCCAAGACTGTCAGATTGCTCAAGCTGCCCAGTAGAGGCGGGATCTCTCCCACCAAGTTGTTGCTGAACAACTGGAGAATCGACAAATTTGTCAAACTTTGTAGTTGTGTTGGAATGGTCCCTGTGAGTTGATTGATAGACAGATCCAATTGTGACAGGCTTGTAGCGCTGCCAAACTCTGATGGGATCTGACCGGTCAGCTCATTTTCAAACAAGTGCAGCAACCGCAGGCTTGGCAAGGACCCAAGCTCTGCAGGAATGTCACCTGATAGTTTATTCTCTGAGAGATCAATCTCCAATGCACTTGTAAGGTTGCCAAAGGATTTTGGGATAGAGCCATTGAAACTGTTTGTGTATATGTAAAGCTGCTGCAGTTCTTGCAATTTTCCAAGCTCCTCTGGAATTGTGCCTGTGAGGGAATTGCTGTAAAGAGCCAGCATTTGCAGGTGGGAACAGTTGCCAAGCTCTGGTGGAATGCCCCCCTCCAAATTATTTTGCCACAATACCAAGCTTGTCAGGTTCTCAAGAAGCCCAAGACTCTGCGGTATAGTACCATTCAACTTATTCTGAGCTAAACCAAAAACTGAAAGACTCTTGCAACCTGAGATTTCTACAGGGATGGGTCCAGTCAAATAATTTTGTCCCGCACGAAATGTCTTCAACTTCTGCAATCTACCCAAGCTAGTTGGCAAGGAACCATTCAAGCTATTGGTGATGCAAATGAACTCCACAAGTGAGGACAAGTTTCCAATCTCTTCGGGAATTGAGCCAGACAAGCCATTATTACCTAAGTAGAGAATTTGAAGTGAACCCAAGTAGCCAATTTCGGAAGGGATGATGCCTGTCAGGTAGTTGTCACTAAGATCCAGGAATGCTAACTTAGAGAGATTGGTGATGGAGGTAGGGATTGAGCCTGAAAGCTGGTTATTAGAAAGATTCAAGTATCGCAGTGCAGCTAGTCTGCCGATGCTCGGAGATATGCTACCTGAGAGATTGCGGCTTGACAAGTCAAGATCCCAGACTCGTGGCTGACTACTATTTCTGCAATATACACCTTCCCACTGACAAGGAAAACTATCTGAAGCGTTCCAGCTAGCTAAAACCCCGTGGTGGTCCACTAGACTACTCTTGACATCCAACAAAGCCTCTCCATCACTTGAAAGAGCGTGACACTGTGTTGTTGCCAGTACCATCACCAGCACAAGGCTCACCACCACAGCCCAAGACTCCGATCTTCTTTGCATCATCTTCATGGCACCATGACCAAGGATTAAGCCCATCTTAGCTATAGCCAGCTTTGGGCCTTTCACTAAGCTACACTACTGATCACCCAGCCGTCGCCCCAATGGAACACACACCTCTGAAAAAAATCTGAAGCTAACATACCTGTAGCTGGAGAAAACACAACCCTATCGCAAACCCAAAAGTTCTAGGCTTCACTAGCTCCAAGTGAAGGTGACCAGGATCTACACCATATCCTGATCAGACCTCTCTTTAAGCTTGCCATAACAAGCCCTGCAGCTAACGGCACACATCTGGTAACCATCCTTAAGAGCTCCAACCAGCTGCTAGCATCATCTGTCGTCCACTCCGCAGCTTCATCTCCTTTGCCGGCAGACTAGAGCTGCAGATGGCACGCATGTCCTGGCCCCCAAAGAACAAACCCTAGGAGGACTCCACCATCTCTCGTCCGCTCCATCCACAGCTTCACTTCCTTCTTTCCGGCAGACCAGCTAGAACTGCAGATGGCTGGGCATATCCTGGCCTCCAAAGAACAAACCCTAGTACGACTCCACCATTACTGAGCTAGAGCTCTAGCATCATCTCTCGTCCACTCTAGCTTCACTTCCTTTTTTCCGGTAGACTAGCTAGAGCTGCAGACGGGGCATGTCCTGGCGTCCAAAGAACAAACCCTAGCTGGAAGATTTCAATACTACCAAGCGAGCAACTAGCATCAATCTCTGGTCCTCTCCACTGCACCTTCATTTCCTTGCGTCCGACAGAGTAGCTAGCGCTGCAGCGGATGACAGCAGGCATGTCCTGGCCTCCAAAGAACCAACCCTAGAACTCCATCACATTCTCTCGTCCACTCCTGCACATGAGCTGCAGCTTCATTTCCTATTCCAGCAGCCGACTCTAAAGAAGATGATGCCATGTCCCCCTGGACTCCAGAGAACCAACAACCCTAGGACTGATTCCAGCAGCAGCACCACCGCAACATTACAGTTCCAGGTCCACTGATGATGATGATGATGAGGAGGAGGAGGAGGAGGAGGAGGAGGAGAAGGAGGTACTGCAGCAAGGAAGGAAGGAAGGAAGGCATGAAGTCTAAAGAGGAGAAAGAAACAAAGAAAGAAAGGAAGCTGCAAAAACTGCAAACGCGGAAAGTTATGATGATACCAGCTGGTGCGGGTATTAAACGGGTATCAGACTTAGGTCATACCAGACTGGACTGCTATTTGACACCAGTGTTGATACCTGTATTGATATCAGTCTCTGACCTTATATACCAGA
>Ga0209208_10009498_pt1 | contig 12770 bp, 10 predicted proteins | sample S1TSphfallax_3_FD_187694 | JGI IMG/M metagenome (GOLD analysis project Ga0209208, IMG submission 187694) | Host-associated microbial communities from peat moss isolated from Minnesota, USA - S1T2_Fd - Sphagnum fallax MG (SPAdes) (version 2) | ecosystem: Host-associated > Plants > Peat moss >...
AAAAAATAAAACACACACACACACAATATACACACACAAGTTGTAGAAAAAAAAAGAGTGCCTTTTTACACAACATTCATTTGATGGGTAAAAGTGGACAAAATGGACTTTGATACATAACACTTTAATTTTTTGCTTATTTGATCATTTTGCAAGCAAAAATGGATTTACAAACTAATCATCTACTATAACATTGTGATATGAGTACTGAAATTATTAAGACTGTAGCCTATCATCATTATGACAATTTTTAACATGTCAATGTCATATTTTCACAAAATTTCATTTCACTATTTTGAGGATTATTTAATGACAAAACTGACCTTAGGGTGAGGTAGTGAAAAGCATCAAAATGTTCTTCGTAGAACTCTAGTAGAAGATGCTAATTATCCACCTAACTCGCAGTGTGAGAAGAATATAAAAAGGTTTGCATCATCCTTTTTGTCTTTCTCTGATGACGTATATAGGATTAAGGCAAAATGCAAAGCATGACGTCCTTACGTGCAAGAGATGATGAAGCAGACCAATGAACCTTGGGCCCAATAGCACATGGGCTATAAATTATAAGTTTGAGATGTAGGATTTACAATCCTACCAGTGTTCAAGGTAGCAGTAATGTTTGATTCCTACTAGTGAGAAATGATCCAAACCCTTGTAGGAAATTCCTTGGACATATTGGTTCCTGGTGATAGATCATGTAGGAGAATGAATTTTGCAGAATTGCACAAAGCTTCTGCAAGATGGATGTGGGTGGGAAGTTCGGCCAATCTTCTGTTGGCAGGATCAGTGCAATAAATCTAAGCACATTGGAATGGGCATTTGGAAAGCATGGTGATATTGTAGTAGCACTTGTGGGCATTGTCACTGGGTTAATGTTTGTGGTGTTGTTTGTGACGCAAAGGAAGAAATTGAGGTTGCCTCAAGGGCCTAGGTCATTGCCCATCATTGGTAATATCCATCAATTGGCCAATGATGCACATACTTTTCTTTGGCAGGAGGCAAAGAAGTATGGTCCCATTATGTATCTTAGATTGGGCTCCGAGGGTCTTGTTGTTGCTTCTAGTGCTGAAGTTGCACTAGAATTTCTCAAGGTCCAAGATAAAGTTTGGGCTGGAAGAGAAAGCACTACAGGCATGGATATGTTCACGTACAACCATTTGGACATTGTGGGTGCACCATATGGACCTTATTGGCTCCATTTGCGCAAGATTTGCACTATGGAGCTTTTCACCACCAAACGATTGGAATCATTTTGCCCTCCACGAACTGATGAATTCAACCAAATGATCAAATCCATCATGGATGATGTTGAACAAGGAAAGATTGTGAATCTAGCTGTGAAGCTTGGCCATGTTGCCATGAACAATATCACTCGCATGTTGTTGAACAAAAGGTAACCACAGTTTATGGATATTTTGTATGAATTGTTGTTGAAATGAAAATTTCTTTCATTCATCAAATCAACTTGACCATGAGTTTCATTGTTGGATGTGTGTATGTAGTTACCATGATTATAAACACCACCTTTTTAATTGAAGTACATAACGTTGTCCCTTTTTAAGGGTAGCCTTTGTTTAGGTATATAATACATTACTCAGTTAATATGACTTTCTTAATCTTGAAATCTTGATTTCACACCCTTTTTAAAATAGGCCAAAATGTGTGAATATTGCAGATTTTATGGGCTTGATGCATCAGCACAACACCAGGCTTACAAGTTCCAGGAACTGACTTTGGATCTTCCCAACTTGGCTACAACAAGGAGTATTGGTGATTTTGTCCCATGGTTGAAGTGGGTCATCATTGTATCAGGTCTTAAAAGTCGCATGATGAAGGTGAAGGCAAGGGCTGATGTTCTGCTTCAAGAGTTTCTAGAAGTGAAAAAGAACGGAAAGATCATCAACGTGAAAAATGATGATGTGCATTATGAGGACTTTGTTGATGTATTAATGGCCCAACCTTCACAAGATGGAACCGGCCATCTTTCTGACAACAGTATCAAAGCTGTGATCCTGGTGAACAACAGAAACCTTGTCCACCCTAACTGTTCTTGAATCACATTAGAACAAACATTGACAGCTGAAACAGTTTGAAATTTTGAGCCTTGTCTATCAAGTTTCTTGGTTTACCTGGTTAATCAATTTGGAATTAGTTAATGAAAGATGTATAATTTTGTTGGTTGTGTTATTTTGATTCCAGGATATGCTTGCTGCCGGGACAGATGCAGTATCAAACACACTTGAATGGGCAATTGCAGAGCTTCTATGCCATCCTCATTGTGCAAAGAAATTACAAGCAGAACTCGATGAAGTTGTTGGGAAGGACAGGATTGTGACCGAGAGTGACATTCCTAACCTTCCATATCTGAATGCTGTGCTGAAAGAGGTCCTTCGCCTATATCCACCACTCCCTCTAAATATTACACATGTGGCACTTGAAGACACTACAGTCGGAGGTTTTGACTTTGTTGCAGGTACGCGATTGTGTGTCAACATCTATGCCATCCAAAGAGACCCAAAGTGGTGGGAAAGGCCTTTGGAATTTGACCCAGAAAGATTCATGAAAAACCCCGAAATCAATCCATTAGGAAGCCATTTCCAATTCATACCATTTGGAACAGGTAGGAGGCAATGCCCGGGGTTGATGTTAGGCCTTTTATTTGTGCAAATTGGTTTAGCTCGCCTCATGCAAAGTTTTGATTTTACTTTGCCTAATGGCCAAGACCCAGCCACCTTGGACATGACTGAAAAGTTTGGAGGTAGTATGCCTCGACAAAATCCTTTGCAGGTTGTTTGCAAGCCTCGGTTGCCCAAATCTTTGTATATAAGGGTAGCTAGTTAACTCCAGTAGTATCTAAGACCCGGCCACCTTGGACATGACTGAAGAGTTTGGAGCTACATACTATGCCTCATCAAAATCCTTGGCAGGTTGGTTGTTTTGCAAGCCTCAATTGCCCAGTCTTTGTGTAATGGTAGCTAGTCAACTCCAGTAGTACCTTCTCAAGTTCCAGCATTTCAGTGCCAAATAATTATTCTACTTTTCAAAATCCTGTAAAAGTATATAATTTATGAGATTTCAGGTTCATAGTATTAGCACAAAATGTGAAAATGTCATCAGATATCAAAGCCTTGTTAAGAATAATATTGCATGCAAATCTAGTCAGAATTAGAGCCTTTACTTTGCCTAAATAAGGCCCAATCTACATCTAGAAATGTAATGTCAAAACATATATTTTGACAACAAAGAAAGTATTGGCAATGGTCAGAGCAAAATATCCAATTGAAAATATTTCAATCAAACTCCAATGCCAAATGTTAAGCAATTTTTGCACATGTTTAATTAAATTCCCTATCTGACATTTGGAAGAACATGGCTGTGCACAACAAGGGTTCAAATTAAACGTCGAGTTGATAATAAATGTGTACCAATGTTGGATGGGAATATCATTTACCAAGCCTTTAACAATTTTATACATAATTGGAATTAGTGCAAAGGATTCACAAAACCAAAGGATTCACAAAACCAAAGGCCAACCTCTCAATTTTTTCAAGAGATATGTTCAATATTGAAAACCAAAATTGACTATGACCTTCACAGCAGATTAAAGCAAAACCCAATAGCTTCAAGTGATAGCCCAAATGAGAATTATGCAGACCCTTCAAACAGATTCAAAATAACACCTGATGGGGTTCTCTTTCATGGGCTACAACTGTGGCTTTGTCTTTACATCAGGTTTTCTGTTTGTGTCCTCATCATGCTCCTTGGCTCCTGATCCTTGATTGCAGATTGGAGAATGTTCCACCGAGGAATAACAAACTTTTCATTACTGCGTGATAACTTAGTTGCAGATCAGAAAGCTGGTTCATTGAAATCACTAATAACAAAAAATCCAGAAGGATGTTCAGCAAAGTATTTTTGCACCCAATACAAGAGCTGCAGAATTTTCATACCTGAGATTTCTTTCATATAGTTGCACTCACGCACTGCACGCTTTCAGAACATTCAGTTGCTCATTTGAGATCCTTCTCAGATTCTAGCATGTAGGCTTATATGTAGTTATTACCTCAGTTACTAAATGGAATTTACCTGGTGCTTAGCAATGCGCCTGTGAATGAATTATATCCAGAAGACTTTGCAGTTATTGGATTGATGACCACTAGACATATAGTCTCATTTTACCCATTATGTACTGGGTATACAAGAATCCACATACATGCTCAACACTCACCCACACAATCCACCAGACTTGAGACTTAGAATACCACAGTTGTATCTAATCTAAGTGCAATGTCATCAGAAAGACATATCCTTCTCACAAAAACGTGCCCATTCACACTCAAGTGGCTCAGAGTGAGGATCTAACAGAATATTAAGCAAATGGATTGTAACCTGCTGGGCGCATGATGGTTTGAGTATATAGCTGTGTTCCAGGGTATGAAGCTTCTGCAGGGAAGCTGGGACCAGCTGCAAACATTCCTGATGCCTCCACTGACCTGCACCCTCACCATTCAAAGGTTCAAAATACATGTTTACACCAGATGGACAAGAATCTTCCTCATGTACTTCAAAGCCGAGAAAACCAAGACAAGGAGCACAGGGCAATGATGATATTGACATCCCCACAGAGGCCCACACTGTAAAGCACAACTTCTTTATCCTCCCCTCATCCACAAAAATCCAGAAAGCACAACTACATCTAACCTGACAACATTTTTACTTACAGCATTGGTGAGGGCATCATGTTGTGTGTCATCTGGCCACTGAAAACAGCACCTACAGGAAGAACAAAACCATTCATCAGAGGTCTTTGACACACCAATAAGGCATACTGATCCCTGTGAGAGCATAAGAGATTCCAATATCTGTCAAGAAGCTCACTGAACAGAAATTTTTTGAATCTTGAACTGATGAGTGAAGATACAGCAAGTGACACTATAAAGCCCTAACATATAACCACCGCAATATCTGATTACTCTAATTGAATTGAAACATGTGCAAAGCCAAGGGTGATGTTCAGAACTCTCCATGCCTCTTGATTTATCAAACCAATTTACTGATACCATGAAATTTTCACTTTCTTCTAATATGTGCCTGAATCCAAGGTAGGAGAAGAAATTTATTGAGAGTTCATGCACCTGAAGTAGAATTTGGTGGAAGTGGATACTGCGGAACAGTATTAGACCATGGCATCACAGGTGGAAGTGCTGCTTGCAGTGAGTCCATGCTTGGAAACTCAAGAGAGGTAGAAACAGGCGTTGGCAATGACATTGTTGGGCTTAACCTCCCTTGCATTGATTCATCAATGCCTGAAAACTGACCTGACATAGTCGAAGATATTGCTGGCAGTGTGATTGCCTGCATTGACTCACCCATGCTCACAAGCAGTGACATTCAGTATATAGTCTGCGGGGCTTAAACAACCTGAATAACTGTGCTCATTAGTACTATCGGCTTAAAATCACCTAGAATCTTGAGTAAAATCTCTGCAAGCCCCATATACCTTTACTGAAATACATCAAAACTTGACATCAGTTTAGGAAATCAAAAGAATTGAACCTGTTGTGTGGTCAAAACTCCAGGAAACGGGGTCATGGTCCCTTGATTTTGAGAAGGCTCGTTGTCATCGTCATCATCATCAAATGGGTTCCTGGTCCTAGCTGTTGTTGGTCTGTGACCAGGCATCACTCCCTGCAAAAACAAAGCATGATAATCACCTTAATGTATTTCCCAACAACCATTCCAAGAACTCTTCATCCAGTAGTCAAAATCATGAATATAGGTCAATTTTGAAACTGCAACTGCTCAAATTTAGAGTTGTATCAGACCTCTTCTCAGCAAGAGCTTAAAGATCCCAGCATTTAACAAGGCAGATGAAAACTCCTTGTTTGTTCTTTTACACAACACCAGGTTAAAGATAACTGGACTTTACCGGAACATAAGCATTTCCAAATGGATCTTCAAATTGCTGTCCTGCTGGATGAAAACCAGGAAAATGTGCCTGCTGTTGCATCTGTGCATTAAGGGTGCTAGGATCAAGAAAAGTGGGTACAAAAAAGTCCTGCAACTCCCAACATGGTTTCCTCTTAGGTTCCTACATGAGTGCTAATGATAACATTGCCTTGACCATATCCTTCAATTTATGCCATGATTAAGACTCAACTAATCTCATGATAAAGCTACATACATGTCACTAGCAAGAAATTGATACAGAAATGTCAATTCTTAGAATAACCCCTTCACATAGTCAACAATCCCCCAAATCTACTGAGAACAGCACCATTTCTTGGCCTAACCACAACATTACACTGACACTAGATGATTGAGAATCACCTACAGATTGAGATTCCCAATGACCCTATTTATGTTACAGCAGGTACTTGTCAGCCCCAAAAGCATGCAGGGCCTTTCAAGGGTCATTTAAAGCTTCCTCAGGAAAGATGAGTATGAAAAGTAGACCTGAGGAATCTCCCGCCGTTGCTTTGGGGCTGAGCTTGGTGAGGTTGGCATTGCACCAGAGGACACACCAGTGTGTTGCTCTTGCAAAGATCCTGTCTGCAACATTAAGTAGATGTGTCACATTGGTGCTAAATTGCAGCAAAAATGAGTACCAGAGATATTATTACCATTGAACATCTAGTGCAGAAGTCTTCCCAACTTAGTATTTGAATATTCCTTAAGCAGAGTAGGAGAGATACAGCAAAGCCTGTCATTTGATATATGCATGAACCAGTACAGCAAAACTGTGAGGTGGTCACCTGCAAGGAAGGCGGAGAATGACTTGTCACTCCAAGTGACCAAGGCATGAAGCCTGAGTTTGATGGCCATGCCGTTGCACTCCACTGCACTTGATCATTTTTGGGGGCTGGCATTTCAGGATAGCCCGGTGGAGGAGGAGCAACTGCCAGAGTTGCTGAGTTGAATGTGGCCCAATCTGTGCTATTAGAGGGGGCTGTAGTCTCTTGTGAAGATTCTACAACAAGGTCTGCTGCAGGTGCATTGGATGTAGGCGCAGGTTCTTCATTAAAATCAATAAAACTTCCTGAGTTTGACATTTTGGAGGGGGCTGCAGATGTTGGGGATCTTCTGCCAGTCAGTGCACCCATACTCTGGGACCGTTGATTCTTGTGTGCCTCAGCCTGCTCATGAACATAAAATTTGAAAATGAGGAAACTTGCTTTAAGACAAAACATAACCATCCCCCTGAACCCCACCAAAACAGAGGAAAATACAAGAGTGCAGTCAAAACAAACACCACCTTCTCAGAAAGATTAGATATTCACAGAAAAAATTCCCAAAAGAAAACTTTGCATTTTGCACCCGGGCTTTCACAACATTTGGGAACAAGGAATCTCTCTTCATACGTATTGAGAATTTCTCCATACTTGCAATTTATGTCAACCTGGGGAAAAAAAAGCTAGGGAGGAAGAAGAAAAGAGAGAAACAAGGAGAATTTTACAAGCATGATCTTGCGAGAACAAAGTGAACATTAAAAAGCTCAACACACAGGATTAAGAAGCCATTTGAATGATCATTTTGAAGACTCAAACCAAACACAATTTCTGTGTTAGGGAAACCTCTGGTTCATTTTAATACAAATTTTGAAGAGGGCTAATTATGTTCACCAATTAAGCTACAAAGAACTCCTTTGAGCCATAAAGCCATAGGAGCTTATGAAACTGACTATCAACTATTGCTAATTTGGTGGAATTAGACAGACATGAGACATATAAATCATGTTAAATACCTGCTGAGTACTCTAGCTGAGAACAAATGTGTAGAATTTCAATGTTTACACCTTTATACCTTGGGTCATTGCTAAATCCAAAAAATTACAAGAGAAGCCTCAAGTTCTTCAAGTTGGCTTGCATGGATTAAGGACAGCAAGACGTGAGGTCCATTCCCATGTGGAATCTCTGAGGTGGTGAGTTAGTTCTTCCTGTATAATGGATCCCTAATCTCATTGAGGACAGTGTTACACAACACAATATTTTCACAAGGAAGTTGAAGAATAGATGCATACCAGAGAATGTACCATTGATCTGACATGCACCAGAAGTCACACATGGATCTTCAGAAGCTTACCGGAGATCCTAGTGCAGGAGAATCAAAGTCATTGTCTGCACCCTCCTTCTTCCGATACTCTACTCGGAGAGGAGGAACATTGTCACCAAGTATGTCCTTGACAGACTGGACAGGTGGAGGAGTGAAGTCAAAATCTCTGAGACTAAAAGGACGTGAGAACTTGCGTCTTTCTCTGTTACTGTCATTTGATGAGCGTTCTTCATTTGGATGGTCATGCTCATCATAACTGTGACGAGCAGGCCAGCGCTCTGGGTCAGAGCGGTTAGAGCTTCGTTTCTCATCAATATCTGATTTCCAGGGGGGCTGCCGGTCACCAACACGATCATCAAAGGACAGGCTCCTTGGTTCTGCCTGATGACCCTTTGCCTCCTCAGGCTTCCAGAAACCATGACCTCTATCATCCTGTTCACACAAGAAACAAATTGCTAAAGAGGGAGAAGAGAAGACATTATCACCACAATTGCCACATAGAACATGGTCTTGAGATTGATGAAATATACTAGGGCTACTCTAGGGCCAAATACCAGCTTATCTTGACCTTTAAACTGGAAAGAAGCATAGAATCCCATGATCAAAAGAAATTTTAAAGAACTGGCCAATCTGAATTCCATAATGATGCTCTTCACACTAGAAAGATCTAGAAAGACATAGAACAGTGAGAAGCTCATCACAGGCGGACTTATCCCCTGCATAAAAACTAAAGCAGGCCTGAATAGAACTTTCAGAATCTAAGGAGGACTTCTACAAAAATCCAACCACCTAGTGCACCTTAGAGAGATAGAGAGAGCCCAACCTGTTGGCCTTTCACAACTGGTCGATCTCCTGAAAAGCGCTTCTCTACATACACATGCTTAATAAAGTCTCGCAGCTTATTGATATCACTACAGAATACAAGCACACACCATCACCATTCCACACAAAAAAGGTCAGCATAGTCTACACATGAAACCAAAAGTTTCCAAATTATCAATGCGACAGAATGGAGAATACCACATACCACGTATCAATCCACATAGTCAAACCAAAGAAATAAGTGAATAGCTTCTACACACTGGGTTCCCAAGGTGATTCTTGCTCCAAAACTTGCAAATACAACACACCATACAAGGGACCTTCTGAGGGAGTATGACTTTTCTCACCTACTGTCTGGAAGAGGATTTCGCACTGGATCCATACTTTTGAAAAAAATAGAGCGGGCACGCTGCCAGCAATAGTGACAAAGATATTAGCAAAATTGACCAAGCACCAAATAAAGTCATAGAAGGAACTCTGGGAAAACAATGTACCAGTTTTGCAGTCTCCTTTGACTGAATGTGTCTGGTTTCTTTGGCAATTTAGTGTTCACATGGACTATTACAGGCTCTTTCTTTTCTCCCAGACCCTTGCAAAGTAAACCTTTTAAAGTTCTTGGGACCAAACTAGTATGTATAGCCAAGTAATGCAGAGAGAAACTCCACAAAAACATTTAAGGTCACCAATATGTCTATGAAATTGCAGAGAAATCTCCATGACAACAATTTGAAGGTAATACAACAATGAGTGCAGTCATAACCTTGTGAGAGTAACTCACAAAGTGTCAGACCGTCACCTTCATCATGGATAGCAGTGATGATCTGCCATGACTACCCACTAACTTCCACAGCTCTCAAAAGTGGTTGTATAAATACATTTATAATCCGCCCATGATGTTGCACAAACCGTTATAAAAGATGTGCATCCTGAGTTTCTGTCACATTTCTGTAAGTGATAGGAAGACTCAGTCATGATGTTTGGTATCACTCAAAAGGTATAGATTTCTTTTTTTTAAAAGTCAATAGTATCTTCATCCAAACTGCAACCAGATGGAGAGGGTGAGCTTCATTTAATTTTAGCTCATCGCTGTAAAAGCAATCATCTAAGCCAAAGGCATAGAGAGGCCTACATAAAGGGTAGGGATTTGGGCTTTCTACACCCTGAACATATCCATTATAAGTATATAGAAAGCTGCTCAAAACTTAGACCAAACAATTGGACAAAAACGAGACTCCTGAGTTTCTGTTGCATGTCCAGAAGGCAACAGAAAGACTCAGTAATAATGTCAACTAATATTCAAGAGATGCAGCTGTACCTCATTTCCACCTTGTTGTAAAGCAACCACTTCTGCTGTAGTGAACTTCGCCATTGAAATTGATTTGATGCGATGTGTGAACTCCCGACTGCATAAACATCCAAAAGATACACATTTTTGCTAATTTGAAATATGTTGTTTTCTTCAACCAATTTCTGCCATTTTTTTGCGCCATTTGATTCTCTCCAACATATGCACCTTTTGAGCTCACATGAACTTATTGCTTGGAAAGTTAAATGATGCTCAAACCCTTTTCTCATCCTAAACTATTCAATCTAGTGCCTGCCATGGTTGGATTCTTCACCATTTGATTCAAGACAAAAGCCCTTCTCGAGGCAAAACCTGAAATTTTAGGCAATGAGGACACTGAATACACAACTTTCAGATGCAGAGGTTTGCCACTTACTGCACTCCACTGCATTGTGTGCAAACAAATGTGGAGAAATTTGTACAGACATATTGAGGCCCCTGAAAAGTCCCACATGATTTTGTGTCAGCACACCTGAGCTGTTTTATCAAAAGGATACAATCCATCAAAACCAGTAACCTAGAAGGGATGTGCAGGTTTCAAGATTAACCTGACTGCCACAATTGATACACCGTTTGTTTTCAGGAAAGGAAGCTTCAGCAATCGTCTTATAATCATCTCATTCTTCTCATCTTCCTTCACTCTACTCCCCATTTTTCTTGGCTGCAACAAGGATTGGTACCAAGATCACACCCAAAACCACAGCCTACAAAAAATGCACACATATGCATTGGTAAACATCCAAAATGTACAGAGCAGTTGAAGATTCCAAGATACACAAACTTCTAATGCAACCAGCCAGTCTTTCAATTGTTAGCACAGACTCTCAAGCAACAAATTTTGGAAAAGAAAAGAGCGCAGAAAGCAGACATGACATTCACCATTGCAATCAAAGTGGATATGACATGACATTTGCCACTGCAATCAAGCTGCATGAGCACTGTCTTCTGTTGCAATTTGCTCAACAATGCACCAAAGCTTGAAACAAACATACTCAAAAGGGCTGCAAGGTTAAGACCCTAGGATCAGCCCCAACAACAGTCCATTCCTTGACACATTGGAGAACCAAGTACATAATCACAAGCCAGCAAAGTCCTTATTATCTCCAGAGTGCTATAGCATTTTTTTCTCAGTCAAAAGGCTAGCTCTAAAAGAAAAATTCCTTGTTTAAAAAAGACAATAATGTATGCACTGAAAAAACTGAAAACACTCCAGGCGAAATTGGTTCTAGACTCCTCAGGAAAAGAAAACACACACAGGCAACCACACTCCTGAAGCAGTCAGTGGAAGTACAACTGAGACAAAACCATCTGCAACTCAAAACAATTTGCTGCCTGCCAGAGAAAACTCCAGCTATAAAATGATGAATCAAGAAGACTCCTTATGCGTGCATGCAGAAGACAGAATTGCCAACGACAAGGGGAAACAAAAAAGCAGCCTTTAAAAAGCAACCACAAGTCCAGTCTCCAGTCTTGACACTTAACCACAAAAGAAACTCGTCCAAGCCATCATCATCAACAACAACAACAACAGAAAGAAAGAAAGAGAAACCAAAACTACAGAACTAAGAATTTGCGAAATTAGTCATAGAGGACAAAGAAACAGACGAAAACCCGTTTCAAACATAGAGCACATGAGCTGCAGCAAGGACAACAACTGTCTTGCACCAAAAGACCCTAAGAGCTTCAGCACAAACAATACCTGCTCAGAGGCTGCCTTCTGCGTCCAAAACGGGAAAAACACAGCAATAAACACACACATACAGAGACATACAAAATCCTAATCCTAATCCTAATAATTTTTCTTGGACGCTTGCAACAAAAACACTGCAAATTGCTACAGCGGCAGCAGCTCTTCGATTCCTTTTCCTCCAGAGGACACACACATAGGTGAGGTACAGAGTGAAAATAGCACAAATTTTCAGGCAAATCGTTTACGGAAAGAAGCAAGAAAAACATAATACAACCTAGAACACAAAACGTACCTGTGGAAGCGGAAATTTTGGCGGCCAGGTGCTGCTGCGCAGCTCGTAATTGGTGCGCGAGAACGGAGCGAGTGCGCGATGGTTTGTCGTGAAAGCGCGAAGCGTTTGTTGCGGGAAAGTGCGTGCGTGCGCACGACGAAGCGCGCTCGCCCAAGGCATTTGGCCAACCAACGGAGGAACGAACGAACGAACGAACGAACGAACGAAACGGACGGACGGAGGAACGAACGAACTCATTTCATTTCTTCTTTTTCTCTTTTTCTTTTTCTTTTCTGTTCGTTCTCCTCCACATAAGGACCAAGTCCCAAAAGACTAAGTCTAATGGATGAAACAGGACATTAGGGTTTTTCTTTTTTACCTTCTTTTTTAAGGACCAAGTCCCAAAAGACTAAGTCTAATGGATGAAACAGGACATTAGGGTTTTTCTTTTTTTTTTTTTTAACCCTTCTTTTCACCTTCATCACATAAGGACCAAGTCCCAAAAGACTAAGTCACATGGATGAACTGGAATTAGGGTTTGGCTTTGTACCTTTCTTTTCACCTCCACATAAGGACCCAAACTTCCAAAA
>Ga0209208_10009499_pt1 | contig 12769 bp, 4 predicted proteins | sample S1TSphfallax_3_FD_187694 | JGI IMG/M metagenome (GOLD analysis project Ga0209208, IMG submission 187694) | Host-associated microbial communities from peat moss isolated from Minnesota, USA - S1T2_Fd - Sphagnum fallax MG (SPAdes) (version 2) | ecosystem: Host-associated > Plants > Peat moss >...
CACACACACACACACTCTCTCTGTGTCTCTCTCTCTCTCACACACACACAAACACACTCTCTCTGTCTCTCTCTCTCTCTCACACACACAAACACACTCTCTGTGTGTGTGTCTCTCTCTCACACGCACACACAAACACACTCTCTCTGTGTCTCTCTCTCTCTCACACACACACACAAACACACTCTCTGTGTGTGTCTCTCTCTCACACACACACAAACACACTCTCTCCCTCAGGAAGTTGGACGTTCGTTGTCAGTCTGTCGCTGTTTCCGAAATCCAACTATGCTCTTGCAAAATCTGGCTATCGTTTCAGAAAATTTCTGACTGTGTCTTTTACATTCGATAAAGCCCTCGACCAAAGGCATTATTGAAATTGGGTTTCCACTCGTATCCCTTCTTCCTTCCTTTCTTTGTAGACAATCGATTGTACTCTTCAGCAGTCGATCCAGCTCTATCTGACGGCTGCTGAGCTTTGTCGATTATGTCTGACCGACGCGTCTCAGACGACATGATCAGGTTTTGCCTTCAGACTGTCAGGAGTTTTTTGCAATCAGTAAATTGTTTGTCGCTCAAAAGCTTAGCATAGAAATCTGTTGCATATTGTGTCGTCTTTCTTTCTTTCGAAAGTATAGAGAAATTGAGCGCTGAATGCTTGGTGTTGCAGGACCGTATTATTATTGCCAGATGAAAGTGACGAAGCTGCTCGTTTTCGGCTGCCTCGGCCGCAACGCATTCATGGAAAAATTGTCGGCGGTTCAGCAATTCGCAAGCTGATCAACCACCCGGTGGAAGAACGACGTGCTGATTTGCAGCAGGCGCTTGCTCGATCACCCGTGCGTCGAAGCGTTGGCGGCAGTCCAGGAGTTCGCCAGCGGCTTGGAGCCCCGCGAAAATGGGCTGTGGAGTTTCGCTTCCGTGCGTCGAACTGGTCGTGTTCCCAAAAAGAGTGGATTGGGACTTTTGACAGAGAAGAGGAAGCCATGTTTGCTTACGATGCTGCACAGCACTTCCTGGGTAATCCCACATACTATTTCGACTATCCCAAAGGTTTTTTCGAACGTTGTCCTCCAAGGTTCAAGGACACGCCACTGACAAAGGATTTTGTGGCGTTCGTTAAGGAGAAAGCGAAACAGTATGCAATGCACGATCGGGAGCTGCAGCCCAATGTTCTGATCTCCGAAGCACGCACTTTAACGAACCGACTTTTGGTACTCGCCGGCGATGGGGAAGAAGCTGGAGCTACCTCTGACATTCAGGTCACTGTTGTGACGTCTGCTGCAGCTGGTGCCGGAAGAACTCGGGGGCCAGCGGCTCTGGAGGTCACCTCTCTCTCGTTGTCGGCAGATTCTGAGCTTATAAGCCACGCGGCAGTCGAAGTGACGCAGCTGGTTTGTAGCAATCCATCGCAAACAACGCCGCATGAGTCAACATTTGCTGAGGACGGCGTGAACTGGAGTGATAGCGATGGGCTTCCTCCATTAGACGGCCTAGACATATACCTGTGTAGCCAGGACGAGATTTCGGAAATGGATCGAATTCTGATAGCTGGTTTTGATTTGAAATTGAACGGGGTGCCTACGCCTGAAGGTGCAAGAGGAAGCATTGTGCCCTCGTTGGAAAGGCCGTTTCCATGACTCACAACTCACAACCAGTTCCGTAAGGAATCGTTCGGCTGCGGAGAAAACAGCGATGTTTTAGTACAGTCGGCTGTCGCTTCTGGGTGTAGGCAGTTTGTTGCAACCATACCAGTAAGCTGCACAGCGTTTTCTTTGATCAGTTGGAAGCTTTTTCTATCAAGCGTACATAAGGGTAATTAAGGTTTCAGGCTTCTTAAGCAAAGCCATCAATCCATGATACTCGATCTCATCATGTTTCCAGTACACTGTGATGTCCTTGGCAGAGCTCATGCACTGAGGAGCATGCATGAGATTGAATGTGATAAAACCCTAGAATAGATCACAAACACTCATCTAGATTAAAGCCTGCAGTGGGTTTCTTAGTTGATGACTTTTGTGAATGTTATATACTTTTCAGATCCTTGGCATCTAGTTCCACAATCTGCCGTCGTTGTGAGGTTTAGGGTTTAGAGATGATGATAGTCTGACCATCACATTTGAAACCCTAATAAAAGCCTTCCCATCGGCATACTGTATACATGCTAAGATTCTAAGTTATGGCTATATTCCCAGATCTTTGTACCATGGGGATAATCTATATCTCTATGCTGATGTTGTTATACCATCTTCTGGGTGAGCTTTGAAGTTTGCTTCTGTGCACAGTTAGCTGGCTCTTGTGCGTGACATGTTGAAAATCATCATAATTATCATAAGTTCAGTTTCCCATAAAGTCATGGCACATGCAAAGTTCAAGCCTGAAACTTTAAATTGTGTATGTGCTAGGCCTAAACTTGAATTGTTGACGTGATCAGTAAATTTTTAGCCTTTACAAAATGGATGGACTTGGTCATTGCTTGATGATGCACAGCCTGCAAACTGCACATGTCAGCAGAGAAAATTGGGTCTGCTCTTGTGCTTCCAATAACCACAAATAATCTGGCGAATGAATTCTTTCAATTTTTTCAAAGATGGTGAAATTTTCTCCAAAAAATGCTATAAGTGACAAAATATTTCAAATGTGAAAACCAAAATATTTAGTTACCCTTCCATAGTTTTGGCTACATACGGAAAACCAAACTCAGAAGTTGGGTGATTTTCTCACTTCTGGCCATTAAAACCCTGAAAAAAATATTCAATCTCAATTTTTAAAATTTCTTTTCCAAAAAAAATGGACCAGTAAAAAAAAAAGGCTTCTCTTACCTGCCCACCTTTTGACCATTTTTGTTTTCTGGCCTAGACATGGGTCCTTTCCTTTTGTTCCTTGTTGTCCCTCTCTTTTGGGTGCTTTGTCTTAATAAAGTTTGACATGGTTTGATCACTTGACTCAATAGGGTGCAAATGGATGCTTTTTATCTAACCTTAGAACTTTTATCATCAATGAAGGATGATAGCTTGATCAAATTTTCGAAAAGCATGAACATTTTGAAATAGTAGGTAATTAGTAGAATTGCCATTTGATTGGTGGGCGTTTTCCATTTCTCACCCAAATTATTTTTTCTTCCAAAGTCCAAACATTGAACTTCAAGAAATTCCTGACAACTCTTTAACAAGTCAAAATTTCAAAATTCCAACATTTTACATGACTTTGGGGCATTTACGTGATTGCATGACCAGGGTCCTCTCAGTTGGGACTGTTTTGATCAAATGTCAATTAGGGGTTAACAAGGGGTGTGTTCATGTGTTACTCATCAAATGTCAATTAGGGGTTACAGAAAATAATTTAAACGAATTTTGGGATTTTTACATCGTGGCCTTGCCATTTACATTAAAAAGTATCTTAAAGCAAAAGAAGAATTATTCAACCTCAAATATTTCACCATGCAAAAATATAATCTTCAAAAAATCCTCTAAAAGAAACTGAAATCCTTCAAGATATTATATTTCTATAACTAATCTCAAGTTTTAACACAAGCCAAAATATCATCTCTCAAAAATCCTCATATAAAAATAGACGTCTTATCTAAGGGCCAAAATCCCTTTAGCTAATATACTCTATAATGAATCTAAACACAATATCCTTGCCTTGGTAGGCAAGGTCAACAAAGATTTTTTTTTTAATCATTCAACAAATGAACTAGTTGGTCCTTTCTCGGACCTGGAATGGAGGTAGGCCTAACACCCAATTTTATGAAGGGTGTTCACATATTCATCTACTTGCCTGCCTACCTACCTATTAACCAAATGGATAAATTACATTAAAATTAACATATAATATATTCAATTACATTTACAACTAGGACAAAAAAGATGACTAGTGAATAAACAACGTGTCCATATTCACTACATAGTCATGTAGTCATGAATGACATTTATGACTACAAACCCAATCATGGGTGTAGTCATATTTCTCATGTTTTGACATAGTGATCAAGTACATTTCAAGATGTGGAGTGAAATAAAGAAATATTAAAAACTAACTTATTCACAATCCAGTCGTCTCTTTGCTCTCTTCCTTGGGAGAGAATTTGGATTCAAACTATAACCCTGTGGATGTGTATCTTCAAGTACAGATTGTTTGACCAATGGAAAGAGGACCTTGCAAAAAGCAACAAAATCCCCCTCAAGTGTAAGAACATGCTTCTCAACCACATCACAAACACGAATATTATTTCTCATTGACAAACATGAATCAAAATCCAAAATAGGAAAGGAAAAAATTATTCAAACACCCACTGAAAAAATATATTAAAACTATGTTTTTAGTTGTGGAATAACCATAGGTGAGATGAATAGAAAATCATGCAAGTCAAATTCATCAACAACCTTCTCTATTCTAATATGAATCTTATTTTATTCTTGGAAAGTAACTACTAGCAACATCTTTGATGAAAGAATAAGCTCATTAATTGAAACACAATTGAATCAACTCTTTTTATCAGTGTCTTCTATTGTAAGTGCAATCTAATTTGGTTGTAAAGTAGTTTGATATTTCCTTTCGCTATTGTTGTTTCATGAACAAACCTAAACTTTTAGAAAACAACACTAATTCAATTTGTGTATGTTGCACATAAAACATAATTTTGAATGTATTTATGAATATGTGACAAATAACAATTGGTTATAGTTGAAAAGTGGTGGGAAACATAAATTTGATGTTAATATTTGATATGCAATCATCCATTTGTATCACATGGAAAATAAATGGTGATATATGAAATGTATTATTCACAAATGTGTGAATAATCTATTGTTATTTTTTGACACATTAATGACTATTGTATAATAATCCTAGACATAAAAACATGACAAGCTTTTGTCCATGTATTTTAAAAAATCTTTCCCACTTTGCTACATTTACACATGCATGACAACTTTCAATTGAAAAAATCTTAGTGTTAACAAATCTTTGATGTATTAAAAAAACATGTGGCAAATAACAGTTGGTTATAATTGAAAGGTGGCAAGAAATGCAAACTAAGTGCAAATTTTTAATCTATAGTCATTGATTCATGATGTGTGGAAAAAATCAAACATGGAGTGTATTGGTCACACAATATGTGACTAGTGTATTAGTATTTCTGGATACATTATTGACCATCTTACAATAACGATAGACATAGAGACATAGTAGGTTCTTGTCCATGAATTTTGAAAAACGTTTCTTACCCTTCTTATGTATCTGGAAATAAATAATATAGTATAAAATATTCCAAGTGTAGGTCCAATAGTTGGAATAGAATATAATAATATAATATTGAATAATATATTGTAGCTATTATATTCCAAGTGCATATAAATTCACATTCATCAATATAATTTTCCATTGATTAAACAATAAAAGTTGTAGATTTTTAAATGATTTGTAATATATGGAATTTAATGGGAAATAAATTGGGGGTGGATAGTACACGCAAACTATTGTGACCATTCCTTATTTTAAAGGTTTCTAAACAATAAAATAAATTAATGTTGAAAATTTAGTAATAATTTTAAATAATAAAATTTTAAGATATTGCCAATATAACATTTCATGTAATTTGAAATGTATCTAACGAATATAATCAATGTTTAGAAAAATAACCAATGAATTGAAAAACCATTTGAACATTATAATTGGTTTGGAAAATGAGTGAACAGTCAATCCCAATTTGTCACGTCAACCTATCAATGCCTTTTTTCACAACCTTGTTTTTATTTTACATTGCATTTGAAATTCAAGGCATTGAATTAAAATTTTGAATTATCCTTGATATCATTACAAAATGACATGACAACTTTTAATTGAAAACATTTTTAGTGTATCAATTAAGGTTTAATATATTAAGAAAAATTGGAAAATAACAATTGGAGTTTTATAGTTGAAAAGTGACAAGAAATGTGTACTAGTGCCAATTTTTGATATGTAACAATTTATTTCTTAGGTGTCAAAATGTGATGATACACAAAGTGCACAACGTGTGAATAGTGCATTGGTATTTTTTGATACATTAGTTGCTACCTTAAAGTAACCATAAACTTGAAAATGTAGCAACCAAATGTACAAGTAATTTTGAATTTTTTCTTACCCTTGTGTACAATATATATATATCATGGGTTTCATGATGATAACACAACATATTACATGATAAAATACAATACAATTAAAAAAAAAATCATTATTACTTACAATATTATCACTAGTTGAAAAATATTTTTATTAATGATTTCATTGCTTTTATTGACTTGTGCATATTTTCAAATTAAGGCAAGACGCCCATTGACTTCAAAAAGGTACAAATATAGGCATTTAGTAAACAATTGCCATTGAAACCTAACGATCATTTTATGTTGGGATCCTAAGTGTAGGCAATTGGCTACAATCTTGTAAGTGTGCTGCACAACATTCCCTTTGACTATTTTGAAAGTTTTTCTTTCATATTCCTTCTAAAAACCACCAAATCTCCATGAAAATTGAATTCAACATGTTTCCAAGAGTCCGTTATATATCGTTGGCATTGATGTATTCAATAGTGTATTAAATTGATTGTCACAAAATCCTAATGTAACACAAAACCACTAAGAAGTTAAAATCAACACTTCTTTCAAAATCAATGAATTGATTTCATTTCGTGATATCTATATAAAAACCTTTACTCATAATTTTAGTCTATATGCACACATGCTTGTAGAGTGAAAAAACCCATGGGGCATTTGTATTCTAAAATGCCTAGTATTGTATTTCCCATGTGATATCTATTGGGTATCATAGGAAAAAAAAAAAAATTTGTCAATTTTTGTGCCATGTAACTCCTTTGGTTGTGGGCATTACTAGAATCATGCACACCTTGGCGTTGTGTTTCACATGGGCCCTTATTTCAGTAATGCCCTTGGCCTTGGGTATTACCTTATAGTTACAAAATATGCCTTTGATAGAAGGTTTAGGGTTTAAAGCCTACAATCTAACCTTCCCCAATCCCCCCATTGTCATGCATAGTATGTAAATTCTCTCGACATTTCCATTCTTGTATGCCCACAATTTCTATCTTAAACTATGTTTGTGTTGATGTCATACCATTCTTCTAGGTGAGCTTTGCTTGTGTGTGTATCATCTCTTGAGGATTTTAAGTTCACTCCATGATTTTATTGGACATCCAACAAATTGATTTCCAAAGACATTTGATTTAATTTGCACATGATTTCTTTCTAGTTTCAATTTTGTCCAGAGTTCTGTGAATTCTAGAAAATGCATTTGAATGGAATTGGGTCTTTAGTCCAAATGACATTCATAGCAATGATGCAAAGTCCTTCAGTCCAATCATTTTGCTTCACCACATGGTCAAGGCCTAAGTCACCAATCACCCCAATGCCATCCATGTAGCTTCATGATAAATAGATTTTCTACAACAAGTGGTATACCATGAAGACTCATGTTGCACAGCTAGTTGGTCCCTTCTAGGACCTAGAGTGGAGGTAGGCCTAACGCCCAATTTTATGAAGGGTATTCATATTTTCCCCCTTTCAATTGTTGGGTCATTTTTTTTCTTTTTTCTTCTAAGTAAATTAGATGTGCAATGCATGGTTTTAGCTAAGAAGGAATAAAACGATTTTTTTTTTCAAAACCTTTTGAAATTGATGTTCAATAAATATAATAAATAATGTAAAGTGGGTGAAGGGCATTTCAATTCATATTTTTATAAAAAATCAAAATTTTATAAGGTGTGTAATGATTCTAAAAGGAATGTGTGTTTTAATATTGTGGTTGGTTTTAGAAATTGAAACACCAAAATCCAATTAACATTCATTGGATTTGGATTCCCTATTATTGATTTTATTAATAAGATGTGGGCACATCTTATATTAATTCTTAGAAAATCTAAACTTTGAAACAATCATGAGCAAATAAAAATTCAAATGAATTAAAAAAATATCTATACACATGAAGGAAGGTTGGTTGTTTGTTTTCTTCCAATGGTTCATGAAACCAAGGTCATAATGACACAAGGAAAGTTATAAAATTTGCAAATTCATATTCTTAGAAAAATAAAATTGATGAATAGTTATAGAAAGGCACAAGTTGTCAACATGAAAGGCCTATAGTTAGAATACATGATAAATGTGTATAATATTATTTAACCTTGATGCCAATTTTATAAAAACATTTCATACTAAATGTGAACATATTAGATTCTAGTTGTGCATGTATCAATTATCGAAATGTTTTTACCAAATTACAAATATGTTTTAACAACAAATGCAATTAACTTTAAATATTTATTAAACATTTCATATATTAAAAATGTAAACTAAAAATGTAAGTATAATAGTTGGAATATATGTGGTCTTTTTGCAAGAAATGACATCTTAAAAATTTTAAAAGTATATCTCAACCTAGGATTTGATCCTAGAAATACACCCAATTTGTGCATTGAGTGGAAAGGAGATTGGTAAAACCAATCAAAAGAATTGCACATAGTGCATACTACATTACAATGATACATGTATTAGTATTTCAATTTACAAAAATGTTCACATTTTCTAAAATCCATGGCAACATAGGTTGTATTTCTAAGGGTTGAAAATTGTTAACAATTTTCAAAAATTTTCAACTTGTGACTCTAGATAACATTACATACACTAATCTTCGTGTAAAAGATTCACGAATATGTATCATCACTTTGGATGACATCGTTGCACCTTGGGATTTGTGCCCTGTAATTGTAGAATTTAACATTGAAGGAAATCATGCTTTGTAAAAATGTCCTTGAAAATCATATTTGTTTTGAATTGATTTTTTTCAAATTATTTGCAAGTATTTCGATGGATTGAATCCAATAGAAATGCTACAAACATTATCTTTCAAATCAAACTCCAACTTTGTTATGATTCTGGTGGTTCCATTTGCAGCACCAACTTTTAAATCAATGTTTTCAATCAGCATAACCAATGCTCCCAATGCAACATGTTGCATGTGATTGAATCTTTTATTGTTCACCCAAGATTGAATGTGTTCAACATTCTCTACATTTGTCTCCAATTGAATGGCATAAATTTGGTGAGTTGGAAATTTTTTGTGAAGAATCAAATCGTTGTAATAATCAATGTTCTTCCGATGTGTGCAAAGTATTGTTGTTTTGTTCTACAAGGTCTTCATCAATGTAGCAATTGTTCAAAACTAATAAAATTTCTTCTTCTGTTGGTGCTCGACAACAAATTATATTTAAAAAAAAACAATATTCTTGATCTTCAACATGTCTTATTAAAGTTTCCAAAGTATGATATGTTGCAAAATTCCAATCGATCACATTATAAACATAATGTTTTTGGCAATAACTTTTTGTGTCTGATAGATGGCAATGACATTTTGTTTGAAGTTGTGCATGATTGCCCACCAAAATCACTAACTTAGAGCACAAACAAGTTAGTCCAATTGAAACTTGTGAATAAAACAACCCAACTAGTCCAAAGAAAAATTGTGGTCAACCTCTTGGATCAAATAACAAGAAAAATTCAACTACAAATAATGTTGTCAAAAAACGCAATGTACCTACAAAAAAGGGAACAACTCCTTAAACAACATACAAAAACATTTTGTGTATGGCATTAGATGTGAGAATAATAACAAAATATACATTGAGTAAATATTGATCAATATAAACGATTCAAACAACATGTGTAAACCACCTAAGAAAATGAAACATGACATTGATGTAAGCAAAACAATCAATCTAACATTTAAGTTAGTTATTTTGTATTCAAATATGCATAAATACAAAGTTAATAGAATGAAAAACCATTACATTCGATATCTTGATAGTGCCTCTAGTACATGTTATAATAACCTTATAAGAAAACCTACATCATACAAAAAGTATTGATATTTGAAAAGGAACAATATGATATGTAAATGTTGAAGTCATATGTTTCGATTTTCAGACCACAAAAGAAAAAGTCTTGTCTTCATTGCATCCTCTACATTATTCTTCATGGAGCCATCAACTAACCAAATGTCTAGCACCTATGGATCCAACCATTGACACACACCTTCCATGTTTAGATCCTTGGTGATAGACATGTGTTCATGCCCACCACATAATGACTATTAACCCAATATAGGTTGAGCATAATGAAAGCCACACATCTCTTAAGCCTACTTTGTTCTACTTTGTTCTACCAAATTGTTTTCACCTGATTTCAGCATTCAAAGCATTGAAATGTATCCATATTCTAAGGGTATTAAATTTTTCACTACCTTCTAGAAATTGAAATTTTCAACATTTTGATGCCTAGTAGTTTCAAGTATCTATGATTATCCATTAACCTCATGTCCTCGTGTCTCTCATATCAACAAATATCCATCACTAGCAAATGTAGGAAGAATGGCATTGTTAGCTGTATCCTTCTACATGAGTATGGCTTGAGGAAAAGGAGAATAGAGGAAAAACCTTGTGATTATTTCACATAAGATGTTCTAGCTTGTGATAATGTGCAAAAACTAATACCCTACCATATAGGTGTATACTATATTCACTATGAAAAGCAAGCACCCACATTCATCCTTCTTGTTGCCTAAACATAGCAACCCACACTATATCAAAATTCTTAATGGCTTTGCTTGTCTATTAAAAACTACCATTTACATTAATAAGCTATGGATTCTTTTGAAGTTAAGCCACCAAGGCTGTTCAACTACAAGTAATTACATGTAGTTCTAGCATTGTGAGAATGCAATACCACTTGGGAAGGAGTCCTTTGGAATGAAGTAACACATGCACATCTCCATGACCATGCAGCTTTGTCTTAACAACAAAGGTAATATAAGCTCCAGTTGACTCTCTTAGCATTGCATCTTTAATGAAATTCTTTTGAACAAGGTTCACTCCTAATTACTTGAATGTCACAGATATTTCAACTGTATATAAGATGTAGCGAAATTGGGGTGAAGCAAAAGATACCCATCAACAGCTGATCCCATTTTGCTGCATAACAACCAACAGGGCTATATGCTAGAGTGGAATCTTGACTGTGCACAAAACCAAGAAAAGAGGTCACACCTTCTCTGGTGTCAAGGGATATGTGGAACCATCCAAGTCCAACCATGCTGTACACTGATCCAAGATCATCTCAGCAGCTCCCTTCCAGTGGACTTGCACTTCACCATCACGTGACTGACATTGGCACAGACAGAGACCAAGAATGACCATCCTTAAGATCAGACTGACAATTACTGTTCGACCATCTGGAACATCAAAACACTAGCTTTCATGAAATCAGAAGCACAAGAATGCAAGAGAATACATAGAAAGAAAAAAACAAAAAAAAAATCTCACCCTGAAGACCACTCCAGCACGTTTCTTCATTGAGTTGAATGTTTCAATGTGTATCACAGGGAGCTCATGCTTTATTTGCTTGAAATTCATGCCAAGCTGTACAAATAGAGAAAAAATGAAGTCACAGTGAGAATTGAAGCTGGAAGATGGAAAGGACAGGGTTGCCATCCCCCCTTTGCCAGATGATATCTAGGAACCTTGTTGTATTGTTGTTGCTCTATTATGCCATTCTTCTTCTTTGCTTGGACACTGTGTTTCTCACAAGGTCACACAAAACATTGAGCTTTTGTTGCTCTTGTCCAACAACAACCAACCCCATGCCATAATTCCCCTACTTCTACCAATAACCTTCAGATGTGGTGGTGGCCCTAATACAGTCCAGATTCAGACTTGACAAATTCAGAGAGACACCCAAAAGGGTGGGTGCGCCAGCATTTGACTCTGGCAGGAATGTAACTGTGGCATACCTTTAGACCCCAGAAGAGAACTGCAGACTCTGTTGAACTGCCACTCACCACCGGTTCTTCTCCCTCCTGACAATTACACCACCAATCCAACACCATCATGTCCGAACAGTACTACACAGTTGCTGTGTCCAGAAAAAATGGATTTGATGATTAAGCACATCTTTTGAAGAGGATGAGGCAACTGCCCAGAACCCTAAGCCTAAATCCTATACCTCTGGTGGTGAAACTGTTCCTGTGGTGTTGAGACAAAGTGATTGTAGAAAAAGCTGACGTATGTTCGGAGACAGGACAGTCTCATCAAATGCCTCAATCCTCTTGCCTGCAATCCATGCTGTTGTCACAGTCATCTGCCATGGCACACCCATCACCACCAATTAGCAAATACCAGTGTTGTGCAGTTATTAGAATTTGCTACATCAACCTGTTCGTGATCAGCAGGTTTATATACCCACTCACCCTGTGGGGGTGAAAAACTGGTTTTGGTACAGAACCTTTGTTTGCAAAATCTTTGACAATTTCAAAAAACCCACTTTTCTAACCACCAGTTCTTTGCCAGTTTTTCATAAAAACTGCCAGTTCTTTGATGTTTCTGAAATAACTGGAACCAGTGGATATCTGATTCTGATTTTTTTCTAAAAAAACCAGAACCAGCAGTTCTTTGATTCTGAAAACTTTAAGAATTGCTGGTTATTTAAAAATCAAATAACTGCACAACAATGCAAATAACCTGGACACAGTAAAGAGAAACCAATGTATACTTTCAAATATGTCCAAGCTTTTGGTAAGGGCAATGTAGGAAAGGGATGTATTTCAAATGGTAGTCTGCAGCTGCCACTCTAGAAGATGACATGCTGCAGCAATCTGTAAGGGTTTTACCTTGTTTGTTGTGAGGGTACCTGTCTTGTCACTGCAGATAGTTGTGGCCGATCCCATTGTC
>Ga0209208_10009500_pt1 | contig 12769 bp, 10 predicted proteins | sample S1TSphfallax_3_FD_187694 | JGI IMG/M metagenome (GOLD analysis project Ga0209208, IMG submission 187694) | Host-associated microbial communities from peat moss isolated from Minnesota, USA - S1T2_Fd - Sphagnum fallax MG (SPAdes) (version 2) | ecosystem: Host-associated > Plants > Peat moss >...
TTTCATCAACAATGTTTTTGGACTTTTCAAACCCTCACGCTATCAATAAAGACTATTTCTTTAGAAATATGATCCCAACATTTAATAACTTTCATTGGAATATTGTTCATGACACCAAGACCATTTTTTTGGAGCATGTCTTGACTTTTGACCCTTTGCAACCGTCACTCCAAACATTAGGATATCACCTAAAATTTTAACTCTTGAAATGGAAATTAAAGTTGTAAGACCTTGGACTGCTTCCATTTGACCTTATGCACAATTCCCACTTTCAAGGGGGCGTGTTTTTATTCCTTTTAAACTTATGTAATGCTTTGACCTTGCTCTCCACCCATCTCCCAATCTTGCAAGCCCCAACCTTGGTCACAAGCCAAGGAAAAGGTCACAACTTTCTATTATAGGACCATAGTCTTTATGCATGTTCACAACATGTTTATGAATGTTCTATTGTTGTTTAGTGATAATAAATTTTTATAATATGATTCCTTGATAGAAGTTTCATGTGTCTTAACTTTTTGCTATGCATGTAATCTTTGCAAATAGGCTCATAACTCTAGATTTTCTTAGTGTTGAAAGACACCTCCTTCATTAAAAAAAACATTTTGATTTTAATTTGATCAAAAGTGCATAATTTTTTTGAAAGGCTTGCTTAAATGTTTCTTCAACAAGAGGCAACTGTCTGATGCTCAAGTATGTGTCCAATGTTTTTATGTAAGTTTCAATAGTATGAATGATTAAATTATGTCATTTTGTGTAATAGTTAAGGGTAACATGATTATTTTCATAGTTTGATATATTTGAATTAAAATGTGTGAAATTAGACATTTTAAAGTGGTTCAACTTATTGGCTTGATTTACAAAAAAAATATTAACTTGGAAAAATTCCATTAAAAAAGGGTTATTCATATAATTTCAATTTTTTTTAGGAGATCATCCTTTCCCAAAATGGGGTTTGCACCTTTATTGATCTTCCTCCCCTATCATTCTTAACACAATGTATAGTATTAAAATCAACGGAGAAATGTTATTTTGGAATAAATTGTGATTGACATTGCAATCAAAGATTCCATTGCTAGAAAGAAGATTTTATTTTATTAGTGTCATATGTGTGTCAACCAAGCTTGGAATACCAAAGGCTTGAAACTTAGAAGATTCTACCTTCTTAAATTTCTTTCTTGAACAACGTGTTTTGAAAAGATGCAAACATCCTCCGTTTTATGCTATTAGCATAGTGTGAAAGAAGTTGGTTACGTAATGAAATCTACTCTTTGGTGAACTCACATCAGATTCTTCCTTTTGAAATATTTTTCAATGTTTAATAATTGAATTTCATTTTCCATTATTTTTGTATATGATAGGACAAGTAAGACCTTCAATAGTTACTTCTTTCCTTCTTAGCCTATTGCCATGTTCTCTTCTTAAAAATTGGTAGTTTCATCTCATTTTATAACTGCATGTTATGACAATAATGATGATATTACTCATGATACAACTTAAAACTATATTTTAAAATTTACAAGTTTTTGTTAAAAAATGAATGAATGTTTTTTTTTAGCCTTAATGGGAGTCATCCAATTATAGGTAAGTGGTCCCTTAGTCAATGACTAGAGGGCTCCTTGCAAAAAAGAAAGAAAAAATTTGGTCACGTCCCCTCTACTTAATAATACAACTAACATTATATACATTAAATTAGTTACATTTGTTTACTTGGGCTCTTTGTTACTTTGCACTACTAATGATATGTTATTGTAAATGCAATTCTTAGGGAATGTTATCCAACATGTTGGTTGAACTAGCACCTACACTTCTATCATGATAAAAATTCAAAAATATTTAAAAACCGCTTCTAGACATTATAATTTTTTTTTTCATACATCTAAAGGCAAAAAAGTCAAAAAATGTAATCAATGCTCACAAAGAAGGAAATAATAATAATAATCTTACACCATTCTTGAAAATAAATCAACAATAAACTAATGTGAAAAAACTTTGGGAAAATCCTCTCAAGGTGACTTTCCTTCCTTCCAAAAGAAGCCTATTTATTGCATCAACATGGTTTGTTGTGCAATACAAATCTATTAAGAGTAGTTTCATGTTGTATATTTTGTTTTTTCATGTCAAAATGCACAATTTACAAACACACATTCTTTGAAATAAATTACAATCATTCTTCACATGCCATTTTATATTAGCTTTGTACAATATATGATATCAATCAAGTTGGGATTTTAAGAGAACATGGAGATAATGGCTCAACAAGTTTCTACAAAATTAAATCAATAGTAGATACACAATTGCACAATATACTTGTTGTATGTATTTTTTCTTTCTTTTTTTCAAAATCAAGGCAATAGGTTGGATGCAAAATTTTATTCATAGCCATTATTGAAAATTTACCTTGATTCTATGTGTGGTTACCTTCCCCACATTTAGACCCATACCAATTTTATTTAGTGTGCACACAAAAAATTAAATATCAAGTATTATATTAAAAGATTATGAACACATTACAATAACATTTAGAGAGTTGAGGGTTGTCAAAGTACTTTTCACCATAATCCAAAATGAAAGGGATGTAATCTATGTTGGGAGAAAATTGGAAAACACCAAGTAGTAATAACAATGTGCATTTAATTTTCAAGTTTGAGTAATTAATAAGTGTTTTACAAGTGGAGTTCAAGTTGTCATGCAATTTTTCTATTACTAAAGTTATATTTGATCAAAATGTTTTGTTCTTCATGTCCAGTTTTCAAGTCTAATTTTTGTTCAAGTACTATTCATTTTCATTTATTTTCTTTTGTTCAAGAAATGACATGTACAAATCACACATGTTCATAATTGTATGTAGGTATACATGACATTGAAAACCATGGGAACTACAAAATGATATATCTAATGAAGGATTGTTATATAATTTCATGAATTTTTGATTATTTGGAAAAATGTTAATGCACACATGTAAAACATACTTGATTGTGGATGGTTTATAATGTTGCAATGATGTCTTTTTCTTGAATTTCATTTTATATATGGTGCTTAATCTTTTGTCCTTAGCAAAATATATATTCAAGTTGTAAACATTATATTATCACACAAAACATTGGAGGTTGCAAATCACACATGTCATAATTGAATTCAGCATCATCAAAATTAAAGACTAAAAACGATAATTTGTTTGTTTTATTTGTCACATTGAAATCTCCAAAACCATAATGCTCCTTGCAATGCTTTTGGTAAAAGCCTTCAATGAATAGGGGTGCATTGTAGTGGTTTGGTAGTGTTTAGAGCTATGGTGCAAGAGTTATTGAATATCGAGCAAATATGTTAAACACAATCCAAAGCAACAAAACTAAATATTTAAAACAAATTGGGGCAAAATTTTGGTATTCTTGGAAAGCCCTTGATTAGTGGGATTCCTTGGAGGTGATTTTGTAAAATTGAGACCTAAGATGGGGGAAATATTGAATTTTGAATAATTTTCATTTCTATAAATTAATTCAAAATTTTAAAAATATTTTTTCAAATTGAGCTTTATCATCAAGGTTTTGTTCACATTTGGAACAATAGTCCAAGTTCACATTTGTTCACACTTGGGCTAGCATTGCATGCCAGACTAATCTATGTATTAAAATAATTTTTATTTCATTTATTATGTGAAGATCTCCCAAAATATCACACTACCTACCATGCTCTTGATCCTGTTGGAAAGCATACAATGAGTAAGGGTGTACACACTTGTGGTTATTGTAGTCTTTAGAGACCACAATGTGGTGTGGGAGTTATTGAATATTGAACAATTTTGTCAAAAAAAAAAGTTCATAAAATCAAAACTAAATAATTTTTTGTATTGGGTCCACTCTTGATGTTGTTGGAAAGCCCCCCAAAAAGCTGGATTTAATGGAGGCAATTTCGTAAATTTTAGACCGAAGTTGTGAGAGATATTGAATAATTCTGAGTAATGTTTGTCATTGAAACTAATTTAAAAATATATTATTTCCACAATTGGACTTTATCCTGAAGGATCCTGTTCACACTTGGGTCAGTAAGTCAGTGCCACGGAGGCCACACTAAAGTATTGAAAAATGAGATTGAAACGGGACCGAGCAGGGTATTAAAAAAACTGATACCCGCGCACCACTGGATTCGTCCATTCACCCCCCATCCCCCTCCCCAGATAGGAGCGCCCCTGGGTGCTACCCGGACGCTAACTTGGCGGCAGCACCGCCGCGGCTTTAGTGGCGCTCCTAGCACCTAGCAGCCTTTGTAGCCGCTAGGCTACAAAGTTGCGGTTGTAAGCGTCAGGCTCCGCAAGCGGAGGAGGAGATTTGGAATCTAGTCTGTTGAAGACAAGGCGTGCTCTGGAGTAGCTGGCTGCACGCCTCCTACAAATTGCACATTTCCACATAAAAACACCAAAATTCTCAAAGCCACTTTTTATTATTAGGCTGCTTTGCTTTGCTTTGCTTTGCTTTGGTCCCTTCTAGGGTCCCAAAAGGCAGGGGGAGAAAGCACAAAAGCACAAAGCAATCCAGCATTTTGTTTGGATTTTTTGAACTCTACAAGTATTATAAATAGCATAAGAAAAGTTGAAAACTCAAGGGGTCATTCTCTTAACAGATACTTGGCTTGAAATTTGGTTTTCCATAAGGGAAGAAAGATCAGATGAAGTTTGAGTGGTGTATGCTCTCCACTTTCCCTCCACAATAATAACAAAAAAAGAGAAAAGAATGTGGAGTTGTCGGCTTGATGCCTAAGCCCTAAAATGGCCTCTGCACGCTACTTGGGATGAAGTACAGCCTTCACAAATCATAATATATATACCTGGCCAGTTCCACACTAAATTCTATTATTTTTGGAAATGTTGAAAATTTCAAAAAACATCGGAATTAATTTTTATTCTGAGGGGGAAATTAAAGAATGTGATATGGAATATTTGGGAATATATATATCATTTGTCAAAATGGAATCCTCAAAATTAATTGATTATTCACCAAACATGTGACCATGGTACTACGATGTGTGGAAATGGGTTTGGACCTGTAAATTTGCACTCAAAACTCTGTTGGATGTGATAAACATTGGTAGAAGGCCAAATTTTTAATAATACAATTATTAAAAATTAAAAAACCCCAATAGTTAGTGTGTTCTAAGGAAGGGCTATTATTCCAGGCCAAAAATAGTGGCAGCCAATTTTAGGAATAGAATTTCCATGCAACCATTGAGGAGTTGAGCGATGGATGAAGGGGCCTCCCTTTTTTTCTTGTGGGTGGGGGATGTGGGCGGACCTGCTCTCAAATGTGGAGTAGACGCATGCATGCAGTTGGGCAGTTTGTCGTGCTTGGCAGAAGAGCTCTATCCTTGAAATTGGATCAAACTACAAAATATGATTGAAAATCCCAGTGTGCTATTCTCCTGCAATGATGCATTTTGTCGAAGTTTGGACCATAATTCTCTAGTGTTGACGGAGGGTGTTATTATTAGGTCATGTTTTGGCAGTGCTTGCAAGAGGACCCGCTTCAGGAAGCGTTGGGACTGGTTTAAAATCATACCTTCGGTGAGATCTCACGCTTACTAGGTTGCATTTATCAAGGGACTAAGTATTGGCAGAGTTCATAACGTTTCTGTTCCATTGGGGGTTGAGCTTGATTATGCCAGGATTCACAGCGTTTTTTCTAGGCATTTTTTAATGTAGCCTAAACAAGATCTGAAGTTCAAATCTTTTTATCAACCTTCTATATTTAAAGTTACACACTTGATTTATCAGTAAAGCCACCTTCTGTTCACACTCTCTTTCACCCCTATCCCCTCTTTCAATGGTATATGCAAATTAAGGAAATTATATTAAATCTCAGTATGACATGCTGAAACTCAGAGTTTAGTGCACAAGGTTCGAGATTAATTATAGTAGTTGTACAGGTAGGAGCAGTAGTAGCAGTGGAGGCGCTCAGGAAAAAAGAAAGACAGGATGAAACTCAGGAACTAGTTCGGGTCACAGTTATTTCGTTTTGTAAAATTGTCATTCCCAGCTACATGTTTGATGGCCTATTATGCTGAAACTGGCCGTTCTCGCCCCCTATAATCGCATGAGTTTATGGACAAATCTACTGAAAACCAAGTATAAAAATCTGGCGAATTTTTACTTTGTTTTGTAACTTCTGATTAAAACATCATACATCATCCCAAAATCATGTCATCTTCCAATTTCATTTGTAGTATATAATATTAGGTTGTCCACATAGGAGAGATCTACAACCTCATGAGTATCTTTGAGTTTTGTTGAACATTGTCTAACATTCACTGCAGCACCTAATCAATCAGAGCTTCAAGACACTTTATAATGTTGAAAATACAGCCAACCCAGCCTCTTTTCTCACCCTTTGTGCTCATGGAGATAGTCTCTAATACCTACTTTGACGCAAATAGGGCCCACATCTTATGTACAACTAAATTTGGGGAAGTTCAATTAGTGTGAACAGATAGGGTTTTGAAAATTGAGTAGTGAAAGTTAGTCATTTGGGTGCATGGCTGGGGAGGTGCCAGAAAACAGATGCAGAGTGCAGCTGACCCTGCATAGATTGTGGGGATTTGGGTTGACATGATGCCCCCACGTTCATGGCACAGGTCCCTTTGAGAGATAAACTGAGCAGCGACTGCTAGGTTACTTTGGACACTGTTGAATGACTGAAGAGACAGTGGAAGACTGTTCTCTGACTCTGGTCCATTACATAAACACATGCTAGAACTAGGCGTGTGTCACACTGTGGCCTTGCCATTTACATGGAAAAGTCTCTTTAATGCAAAAGAACAATTATAGAAAATCAATAATTTCACCATGCAAAATTTTAGTCTTCAAATAATCCTCTAAAAGAAACCATAATCCTTCAAGATATTATAACAATATAACTAATCTCAAGTTTCAACACAAGCCAAAATATCATCTTTCAAAGTTCCTCATATAAATATAGACCTATTATGTAGGGTCCAAAATCCCTTAAGCTACTATACTCTATAATGAATCTAAACACAATATCCTCCTTGCCTTGGTAGGCAAAGCCAACAAGTTGAATTGATGTATCATGGGGGGACACTTTTGATTTGGAAATGCCTGTTGCCTTCTGTGGTCTATCAGTTTAGTGGTAGGGGTTATATCAAGGGTTTAAGCTTCACTTCAGCAAGTGAATAACAACATAGGCCTAGTCTAAACACCAATGAACATAACTTAGTCCTGCAAACTTAAAAACTGAATGTGGTGATGGCAAAAAATTGTTAACTGAGGTTGTTGGATGTGTACATACTACAGTGTGCACGCTGGCACAGCAAAGCTTGTGTTGTAATAAGTGCTGTGATGTTGTTGCACCTTGCCCAGGTGGTCCCATAGTACACAATGTAAGGTGCCAGTAAATGCATGGAATTTCCACAATCAAGTCCCAGAATTAAGCTTGGAAAAATAATGATACCTTTGGTCTGTTTCTCTTGATCAAGATTCAAATCCATGTGATGCGGCTGTCGCCCACCTTTCTCTCTGGGGTTTCTCTGTATCAACCCCAGGCTTTTCAAAGGCTTTTGGATCCATTTTCATCCTGCTTCCATGACCATTTAAGAAATATTTTCTTGGGTCATGGTGAGGATGATTCACTTGATTTTAAGGACCATGCCAGTGGTTCACTTACCCACACCAACCCATTGATGTCATTAGGAGTTTTCTCCTTTTCTTTTTGTTTTGGGGAGAGGGTGGAGGAAGAGGGTAATCTTGTCTTTTTTGGGGACATTACTGATGAAACCCTGGCAAGCTATAAAAAAACAAAGCACCCAGCAAAGGGGGAAATCAAGAACAAAGAAAGAGGAGCCAGAAGCATAACAACGCAAAGGGGCAGGGGCACACGAACAAATTGTTTCTGTAGTGAAATCTTTAAAGGGGCTTGGACTTCTACTTCGGAAGTCGTGATTGCCACCTGGGTTGGTATCAGATTGGATGCTATAAGTAGGGATTTCAGGAGGCAGACTAGATTGGAGGACTTTTAGAACAAAAGAATTGAGACTTTGTTGCCATTTGGGCATCTTTGTGGAGTGGAATGGCTGTCTTCACTAGAAACACCACTCCCCTGTTATATTTTCTCGTTGACACTTTGATTCTGTAATGCTGTTGTTGTCCCTGCCCAACTCATTGGGCGGTTTTGTCTGAATCGACTCCAGACTCTATTTGGGGTTCCTCTGAATTAACTCCAGACCCCAAAAAATGAGAGCTAATAAGTGTTGTGCCCGTAAGTGTCAATAGTCCTATATATGGCATGTAAATCATTTACACTTACACTATTGTCATGTACATACATACATACATACATACACACACACACACACATATACACTTACACAAGCTCAGTGTAAATATTTGTCAAATACACTTACACAGACTCACACAAACTCATGTAAATGTTTTGGGGGCATGCAAGTGTGTATACTAAAGCTTTTTAGAGTCTTTGGGCCTCCTTTCACCACCAAACCCCTCTTTCAGTAGTATTGTAAAGTAAAGAAATTTTTATTGAATTTGGGTATGAAATGCTGAAACTCGGCATTTAATGCATAAGGTTCAAGAGTGATTATAGTAGTTGTATAGGTGGGAGTAGTTGTATGCCCTTACTTTTTTATATATTCATATTAATTAGTTGTAGCTGCGTGTTTCATGTTTATTTTGTGCAATGAACCATTTGGTTGGCCTATCACCAAAGAATTATGGAATCACCTTGCTTAAGTAAAAACCATATTTTTCACATTGTTTTACATTTACATTATTTTAATACAGTCATTTAAAATGACATAAGTGTATTTGTTTTATGCTTACATTATTTTTCATGGCCACATAAAATCATATAAATGTATTTATTTTTACACTTACATGATTTTACACAACAAAAAATAAATTTACACGATTTTGCACTTACATGTTTCATGTTCAACATTTTCATTTACATTACATTCCCAAACCATTTACACACAACATTAATACTAACCTCCTCCCATTTCATGAATAGTACAATATGTGTGCTTTGTGAGTCATGCACCTTATAACATCCTTTCTAGTGCCTGGCACAACATGTTTTGAATGAAGAACAATAAATATTATGTTGGATTAGGGCAGTGGAATGATTTTGGACTAGGGTGTTTTTAGTTGGTAAAAAACATTGCATAGTTTTAACACCTGGTATTGATTAACTAAATGGTCAAGGTGGTTTGCTATTAATAGTCTCACACCTTTCACAATCCCAATTTCTTATGTGTGAATAGGGCATGGAAATAATAAACATGGGGTGAACAATAAACAAGAGCAACGAATTAAATGTAGCATTGGTCTTGACGAAGTTGCAAAACAATGTTCAACAAGAAAAATATTTTTGGAATTTTTTAATTGTACTAGAACTATGATTAACATTTTAATTATCTTTCTTACACAATATTTTCAAAGAACAAAAACGATCTAGTGATTAGAAGATCCCTTTTCAACCAAAGGGTTTAAGGTTCAATCATTTTTCATTTATTTTTTCTATGAACAAAATGGATGAAAGAAAACCTTTAATAATTTTATTTAGTTCAATGCCTTATGGAGAAAGGGACTTTCCTCCTAGAGGAGACAAAATGGTAGCCCCAACTATGCTCCCTAAAGAGAAAAGGAATAACTTTCCAAGAAGAAAAGAACTAAATTGCCCTAAGGTGAAAGTACAATATGGATGATTACATAATCCTGTTACAATTTTATTATTGGCCATAGAACAAAAAAAAAGAATAAAATATGAAAAGGACTCAATAAAATAATAATTTATATGAAATGATCACATCATATGAATTCTGAATTGCCATAACATATTGGACTTTTGAAATGTTATAAAATTACATCACAACCCATATTATATGATTATGGATTCCACACATTTATTAAAAATGCCTAATTGATTGATTTTTGGGGACATGGAAAGTATTGTGATGCAATTGAAATAAAGGAATAAAATTTTGAAAGATTTTGATGACCATCATTTGAAATGTATGATGAAATATGATTTTTTAATGAAGTTTTTTTTATTTAAATTATTTTTTCATTTTTCAAAAATTAATTTTTGATATAATTACCTACCATTGATAAAGTCCTAAAAGAGAAAAACATTATTTATCATTGACATATGACTTGTGTAATATAATTATCTTGTTGTATTTATAATGTTATTTTGACCATTTCTAACATTGTTATGGACTCCACATATGTTGGAATGTATTACACCTTAATGTGTTTTTGCTTTGAGGAACAACTCTCAGGGATAAAGGGATTAAGTTGTTTTAAAAAACAGTTTCCGCTAGGGAAAAAAAATTACATTGTATAGCAACTTCCTTTGGGGAAAAAGTTTTAGAATATTTGACAAGAAAGTTAAGGGGGTAATTCTTTCCCAAATTAAATGTTGTTTATATCATTGAAAAACTCTAAAAACATTGATATCTAAAATGATCTTGCATTCTTAATTTGAGGTTGTGAGATAAAAGTTATGACAAAAAAAATTGGAAGTTAAATTTTCCAAGTCCCCTTTTCATCAAGAGGAGGGGAGTTCCTTTCTTTGATTAAATTCCCTTTTCCCCATAGGAGAAAGGGATTCAGATGCCCCGGGGAGCAACTTCCCTTGGGGAAAAAATTCTTAAATGTTTGACAAGAAAGCTCAAGTGGCAAATGTTATTCAAATCAAACATTTTATATATCATTGGAAAGCTTTTCCAACGTGGATGTCTAAAATGGTGTTTGATTTTTGAGGTTATGAACATAAAGTTATCAAAAAATGAAAATTTGGGGGTAATTTTTCCAACACTCTTTCTCCCATGGCAATTGAATATTCTTCTCCTTGGAGGACAAGGCTTTCTTCCCAGGGGACAAAGGAGCATTGGAAAATTTGACCTTTGATTATTTGTTTCCCATAACATTCCATTCATAATGTCAAATCTAAAATGTAAAATTATTTTGAATATAGGTTTAATTTGGACAATATTTATCCCTTGAACTTTCTTATCAAACATTCGGGAACTTGCTACATGGGGCAATTTAATCCTTTTCTCCCTAGGAGGAGAAGGCAATTTGAAAAATTTAACTCCCAATTTTTCTTTTTGTCATAACTTTTTGTTCATAAGTCAAATCAAGAATGAAAGATCATTTTAATATCTATGTTTTGAAAAAAATTCAATGTTATAAATAATCTTTGATTTGGACAAAGTTTAACTTCTTTATTTTCTTGTCAAAACTTCAAGAAGTTGTTCCCCTAAGCAATTTAATCCCTTTCTACCTAGGGGAAGTTGCTCGCTTGATCAACTTAATCTCTTTCTCCTTGAAAAGTTGTTCCCTTCACCTTGGAGGAACATGGTTGGGACTATTTTTTTTCTCCCCCAAAAAAATCCCTTTCTCCCCAAAACATTTAGCTTGACAAAGTTGCTTAAAGGCTACTTTTTAAAATCTAATTTGTTCATGGAAGAAAAAGAATTTGAAAAAAAAATCAAACCCTAAACCCTTTGGTTGAAACAGGAAATTCTAACCACTAAATCATTTTTTTCCTATTGAGAATATTGTGTAAGAAAAATAACAAAAGTGTTAATCATAGTTTGGGTATAGTCAAAAGAATTTGAGAATAATTTTTTTGTTGGGCATTGTTTTGTACCTATGTTGAGATTAGTATCGCATTTAATTCATTGTTCTTGTTCAATGTTCGTCATATCTCTTGGACATGATATTTATTCTTGGAGACTTGGTAGGTATTAGTGCTATTGTTAAATGTATTCCCATGTTGAATATTTTGTGTAAGGTAAAGCCTAGCATGAGGGCATTCCCAAAATGCAAACCCAAGGGCTTTACCATTGTAAAAAACAAGATGAATATTACCATGAACCTAAACACACATTACATATAGTAAACGACGTCGGGATGAAGGATCATTTCATCCATCCGTCCCATCGTCCATCCGTCTAGTCATGGTCTGTTTACTCCAACAAGGCGGAGAAAACAATGGAGTACAAACGTGGCAGATGCTTACATATTATCAATAATTTCTACCTGCCTCATGTTGATGGTGCTGGGTATACTAAATAGTTGAGAGTATTTTGTTTTGTATCTTGGAGTTTTTTTGCCAAAGAAGTCAAGGAGATTTGACACTATTTTCTAGACTAAAGTCACTCGGTAGACATATGAGGACTCCCCTCCTCATGGGGAAATTTTATGCTCATTCATCATATAATGTTATTGTATGCTTGAATTTGACCCCATGAGCTTCATTTGCAAGTGAAAAAAACCATAGATTCAAGGGAGTATGATATATCTCCGGATTTTTCATGGCAATATAAGTTCTTGTCTCAAGTTTCCACAACAATTATAATTTTTCAGATAGGCTTTTCTCTTAGGTGTGCAGGGTTTAGTAAAATTCTCTTCTTTAGGCTTCTTTTTTGCAACCCACAACCAAAAATTGTTGTTGTCCTCTTGCATTCGAAGTTTTTTTTGTGCTTATAACAAGACACAATGCTTTGAAATAGTGCAGAGGAGGAGCAACAGGAGCTGTTGTTGAGTTTCAGGCACAGATAACAAGCAACAGGCAGGTACAAGAGAGATCATGGGATCAGAAGCAACATGAGTAAGTTTCATTGAGTTCCACATCACAAGTTCAAGAAGTTTCATGGTGTAGGAGAAAATCCAACCGAGGTTTTAGTGGGGACGATTGAAGAGTATGTGAGAAAGCATCGTGGGATGCCCACATGAACT
>Ga0209208_10009501_pt1 | contig 12768 bp, 9 predicted proteins | sample S1TSphfallax_3_FD_187694 | JGI IMG/M metagenome (GOLD analysis project Ga0209208, IMG submission 187694) | Host-associated microbial communities from peat moss isolated from Minnesota, USA - S1T2_Fd - Sphagnum fallax MG (SPAdes) (version 2) | ecosystem: Host-associated > Plants > Peat moss >...
CGGTGGTACTGTGGTAAAAACATTTATAAACATTATTACTTCTAAACATTATAAATACATGTCTTGGATGAAGAAGCACCAACATTGGTACCATGGTAAAAATAGAAAAATTCATCTAAATTGTTTTCAAATATTATAAATATCCCATAATTTAAACAAAATCAGGGTCTCTGATTCCAAATCTAACATTTCTTGGGTTTAATTTGGCCACTAAGCTGCCTCACTCAAGAAGCTGAAGGTGACCAACTAGTCATTAGTGTAGGTGCCATAAGTTGGCCAGGGTGAATCGGCACCCATGTTGATACCTTGACCTTTTTAAGTGAGGCCTCTTAATGGCCATATTAAGCCCAAAATTTGTTAAATTTGAAATCAGACACCTTGATTTAGTCTAAGCATGGGATATTTGTAATGTTTAGAAATAATTTAAATGGACTAGCTTGGGTTCACCCAAAGGCTCTCAAGTCAATGTGCCCTTGTTAGCTGATTGAATATCATTGAAACTACTTAATTGCTAGATGGGAATTTGAAAAAGTTTTTCAGAGTCCACAATTTTTTTATAAAAGCAATCAAGGCATTGAGACTAGTGTTGCCTTGTTATTGGGGAATTATTTTTTAATAAATACGTTGGGTACTAATAAAGAGCACATTGATAGGCTATTGCAACCCACATGCCAATTCTCACTAGCAACAATATTTATTTTGGGGGAAAAAAAAAGGTGAGCTAAAGTTGCACAAGAAGTCCAAACTCGATGGACCATATAATTCATAGGGCTTTTGTGAAAATCCCCTTCGATCTCATTTGTATTATTGAATCCATCAGAGACATGTTTATGGACATCAACTGCAGAAAGCGTCCAGGTGTTGAATAAAACTTATGTATGACAGTGATTTTGCAACTGTTGCTGGCTTATTCACCACCCCCCACCCCCACCCCCCATGTAGTAGGCTAAGTAGTAGACAACATTAGTGCTATAGGAGTAGTACTACTCTACTTGAGAGAGAGACGAACATAGTCAATAAAAGACGGCGTTAGGCCTACCTCCACTCCAGGTCCCAGAAGGGACCAACTAGTTTCAATGCATGTGTGGAAAGACATAGTGGAGGATGTTCTATTGGATGGGGGTTAGGTGTTAACATTATCATTAAAGATTTGAGGAAAAAATTAGGATTACCTATCCTAAAGCTTGCACCCTATACCCTTAGGATGGCAAACCAAACATTAACCAAACTAATAAGGTTAATCCGAAATCTGAAAATCCATATCCATGGTATTCCATATATGTCATCACCTTCACAATGATGAAAAATAACGTATTGGATGCCAATTACTCCATGTTGTTGGGTTGTTCATGGTTATGAAATGTCAAGGTTACACATGACTAAGGGAATAACCTCATGAACATTGAAGGTAATGGCAATGTCCGCACCATAGTAGTAACAAAGCATTTAGATAACGACACTAAATGCCTAGAAGTTTTGCTTTTCTACAATTTTGTTAATGGAATCACAAATGAAGAGGAAGACATGTTATTGGTAATTGAATTGAAATTGTTTATAATCAGCGCCATTACTTTACCAAAGCCAAAAATCTTGGTGGTAGTGACAGCTAATGCAAAAATCAATATTGATTTGAAAATTGATACCAACAATTTGATTTTTGATTTTCCACACACATTAGGAGAAATTTTGGTGAACACTACATCAACTTAGATCAAAGTGCAAGACAAGAAGATGGAAAAGTGGAATCTACTAAAAGAGGTCTAAATTCACCCTTTAAATTTGGGTACTCATGACAAATTGCAAATGGTGAAGTTGAACGCCGATTTGGACCCTTATGTAATAGATGTAACATAACAACTATTGAAATAATACAAATATCTCTTTGCCTGGATGTACAAGGATTTAAAAGGTATTCCACCTAACTTAATGCGACATCGAATTGAGCTTGATACCAATATTCCTACATCACATCAAGCATGGTATCAGATGAATCCAAATCACACTATGATCATGAAGTAGGATTTGGATAAGCTACTAGATGCAAGATTCATTGTTCTAGTGGAAGAGGCAACTTGGCTCTCTCCCATTATGGTGGTACCGAAAAAGAATGAAAATTTCTGAATATGCGTGAATTTTCAAAATTAAATGCTATCATGAAAAAGGATCCCTATCCTTTACATTTTAGAAAGGAAGTATTAGACATGGTGGCAAGGCATGAAGTCTATTCATTTTTGGATGGCTTTTCAGGTTATCATTAGATAATTATCACCTTAAAAGATAGGTACAAGATTTCTTTCATTACAAATTAAATAATGTTTGTTTAAATAGACATGCCTTTTGGATTGAAGAATGTTCCACCAACTTCATAATGAAGAGTGAGTATGGCAATTCTTGAATACTTTAAGGTGTTCACGAAATTGTTTTTGGATGACTTTAATGTATTTAATGACCTCAAAACGCACCTTGCCAAACTTCAATTGTGTTTTGAAAAACGTCAATAATTCAATATTAATCTAAATTAGAAGAAGTGCATTTTTTGGTTTATTTAGGGGTCATATTTACGTACATTGTCTCCAAGGAAAAATACCCGATCCAAAAAAAATCTTAACAATCGTGAACATGCTCGCACTAAAAACACCAAAAAACATGCAAGTTTTCAATGGGATGGCCCAGTTCTACTACTTCATTAAGAATTTTGCCTTCATTATGGCCCCCATTAGGAAACTCTTACACAGAACAAAGGTGTTTAAGTGGATTGCCAAATGTCAAGAGTGTGCGAGGCCATAAAGCAAAGGTATCTGATGCACCAAATCTAGTTGCACCCAAATGGACCATGGAGTTTCACGTCCACACAAATGTGTCAAATCTAGTAATCAAAACTATGCTGGCTCAAAATCCTATCGAAAAATGTTATTAACCAATTGCATATGCCTCCATAATCTTAAACAATGTAGAGAAAAACTACACCACCATTGAAAGGAAAGCACTCGCCATGGTTTAGGCTTTGCATAAATTCAGACACTATCTACTGGGAAACAAGTTTGTTTCTATGTGGACCACATGGCATTGTTGTACCTCATAAGAAAACCTCAATTGTCAAGATGAATTACGAGGTGGTTGTTATTTTTGGAATACAATTTCTTAGTGGTGTAAAACCAAGGCGCTTTCATTTTGTGGCGGACATTTTCTCACGACTTCTTAATGCTACCAAAAATCTAGGGGTGTTTGATAGAACTATTGACACATCATTAATTTTATTTCAACTGGAATGGTTGCAGGAAGTGCATACGTACATTTCTACTGAAATTTTTCCAAACAGATATTCTACAAAACAACAGAAAAAACTAGTGTTGAAGGCATTGCCCTTTACCATCATTGATGGACAATTGTACAAACAAAGGCAAGATCACATTTTGCACTAATGTTTGCATCCAGACAAGATTTCAACAATCCTATGGGAGATGCATGAAGGAGTTGGTGGTGGACATTTTTCGGTGGACATCATAAGCCAAAAGGTGTTCGATGCAATGACTGGTGGCCAATTGTACACAAGCATGCACAACAACACTATCAATCATGTGATGCTTGTCAATGAACCAAAAATCTTTTACATACCCCAATGGCGAAGTTGATCACTATGCTCCCAATTGAACCATTCATGAAATGGGGTTTGGACTTCATTGGCCCCATTAAGCCCATGAATTGTTCACATAACAACAATTACATGTTGGTTGCTATCAATTATGTAACAAAGTGGTTGGAGGCAAAGGCATTAAGGACCAACATGGCTATAGTCACAATTAAATTCATTTATGAATTCATTTTGACCACATTCAATTGCCCTTTCATTTTGGTTAACAACCAAGGTACCCACTTTATCAATGATGCCATTGAGATTTTTACCATTCATTTTTTATTTTGGCACACTAGCTTTACAACTTACTACCCTCAAGGAAACAACCAAGCCAAATCTACCAATAAAGTTATTGGGTTGTTATTAACCAAGCTAGTAAACGAAGATTGCATGGATTGGGATGAACATCTCCACAGTGTTTTGATTATCTACATATATAACAACTTTCAAGGTGGGCACAAGTCATATTCCTTTTCAGTTGGTGTATGGATTACATGCTTTAATACCTACTGAATATTTGTTATTGACGACCAATTTTGCAACCTCTTAGGATTTTGCCATGACACGAGTACTTAGTACTTGATTATTCTAGCTAGAAAGTTCTAGGAATCTCGAACATTGTAGCAAAAACCTCAAGCAAGTGACAATGGAATATTCATGCATTGTGGGCACATAATCACTATCAAACCAAGTCCTTCCCCCTTGGTGACCATGTGCTTTGGTTTCGAAAAACATGCAAGGAAAACATAAGCAAGTTCAAACAACATTAGTTTGGACCATACAAGATTCAATATTGTTTACTTAACAACACAACATTTTTTATGACTATAGACAAATTTGATCCCAACCCCATCTTAGTCAACACCAACAAACTGAAGCCCTACCAATTCCAAAACAATAACTTCTAGAGGATTAGAATCAATAGTCAAAAAGGGGGAGGGATATAACTAATATTGAAATAAGGTTCAACACTGCAACCTTGGAAAATGCACAAGGTAAAGCACAAAAATTTCACTTTCGGTTAATGGAACCACAATCTAAGAATCATGACCTAGAATCAAAAACCAAGATTCAGTAGTTGGAATCGAAATTCAAAACCCACTAGCTCAAACCAAAAAGTTGGAAAACCCAATTAGAACCAAAATTTGTACCATAAGGTCCAAAATCGAAAATATGTTAATAACCAAAAATTCATATCCTAGAACAAAAATCTGAGATTCGAAGTGGACCATTGAAAATCTTGACTCAAGGTTATTACGTGAGTTAACCAAAATTATTGAGTTAGGGAATACTAGTCAAAATTCAAATCCAAAACATGTAGTAGTTGATTTTTATGTTGCAAAATTAGTTGTTAATGTTGTTGATGGGGAATCAATGGATGAAAGTGGAACACATCTTCTAGCATCCATTGGCACTTTTTGTTTGTTCATTAAAATAGTATCCAATGAAAAAAAATGTGAAAAGAACATCAAGAATTGATGTCGCATTTCAGCAACATGTTTTTGGAATCCAACAAAAAGGTACAACACAATTATTTTTGGAAATAACTCGGTTGGGCCACCAAGTATAAATGTGGGACCCTCTCTCCCATTTCACCCTTTGCATTTTCTTTTCTCTCATTCGTTTCAAGTCGCTCCTAAAGTGTAGAAAATCGATAGATTCACTAAAAAGTTAATTTTCAGCAAAATGAGAGGAGTGAGTATGGAAGAGGTAGAAAAGATTTCACAACAAGAGAGAGATAGGTAGAAAGTTGTTGTAGAGCATAAAGAGGAAGAGGAGGGAATCTAAATGGAAATATAACCAAATTTTTTTTTAAGAAAAAGATTGTAAATCTTTCCAGTGGAGGTAGGATTATGTTTAGCCACATTGACAAGTTTCAACATTGAATAGCTAACATGGATGTAGCATGGGCATGTATGATTGGGCTTTTCAGTTTGATGACCCTCAAGTTGACCCATTTGACATATGGTCAGGGAGTTTTTATAGTCGATAGTTTGGTTAAACATAAATGCAATAAAATTTGTGGTGCAAGGAGTTATGGTCATCATTACCAAAAATCACATTATAAAGATGTTGTGCTTATCGCAAATCAAAATCACAAAACCACCTGCAATGCATTCTGCAGAAGCAATAAACCTTTGTATTCAAATGGCCCCCTAAACACATTTGTGTAAAAAGAAGGCTAGAGAGTTTCTTAGCTCAAGGGGAAGTATGCTGCCCAACTTCCAATGCTAATTCAAGCTCAAGGGGACTTATAGAACATATATTAGCAAAAAATTCATGCTTCTAATGATCCTTGCCAAATTTCAAAAACTAATATATTGAATTCAAGTTGTTTTCAACAACTTGCATTCTAGGCTATGGGATCTATCCATAATAATCATATTGAAAAAAGAAAACCTTGGGATGGAGATAGAATTTGGTGCAACCCAAGTTATTAATATCATCTTCCAACATTGGTTTTTAGTTAACCCAACTTTCTAGCTACAAGAATCGGAAGATAAAGATGAAAAGGAAGATAATTTTTCAACAAAATACAATCGTAACATGAAAAGTGAAGGGCTAACAACATCTTCTCAAGTTGAGCCCATTGACCTTGACAATCCTCCCCAAACACAACGAGAAGTTAGTTAGTTGAATCAATAACCATTTTCCAATTTTGCATTGGAAAAAGACGTACTACCAACAATGGGTAATTTATATGTGGGACATTAACGATAATGATCGCTAGCCCTTTCATTTGAGAAGCAGACACTTATTGAATGATCCCCATTTCGTGAGCCAAGCCCGAAAGGGCAGGATAGGACAAGGAATCCAACTCTAGACACACCACCAAAAATTTCACATGTGAGGCTTAACCCCATGTTTTCCAATATTGTACCTTTTCACACCTAGACCTTGTCCCATAGGTTGCATGATAGTTTGTAGGGTGAGGGTATTCCCATTGATGGTATATCGGAAATGGACACTCCTCTGAACTTCAATGCTAGTGGGACCTAGGCAAGGTCTCCTCCCAAAGATGCAAAGGCTTCATTTTTGGTTTGCCTCTTTCACGCCCATGGTTTGGTTGGGATTAAACCTCAACTGGAAAGGGAATCTCTTCCTTGGCAATCTTTGCAAGGTTTAAAAGACCACCTGCATGTTTATGGTACTTATGTGCAAACAATAGGGACATTGCAACATGCTTTTGAGGTAGCCAATATATAAAAGGAGGCTACAGTTGAAAATGCTTTCAACACAAAGGTTGAGGTCTTGCATTTGAAAAAATAAATTATGCTAAACACAAATGCAAGTTTAGCATGATGTTTTTATGATCCGTACACTAAAGTCAGCCAAGTCCAACTTTGTGAATATGCAGGTTTAGTTGGACAAGTCTCTAAATGAAGTATTCGATTCCCTACCCTTCAAGACATGTTGACCATTATTTAAGTTGATCTAAACTATTTGTCGGTCAAAAGAACAAAATTGGAGGCTGAGTACCAAAAAGTGGAAACAAATAAAAAATCATTGGAGCTCATTGTTGCAATGGATTCACATGAACTCATAATTGTAACAAAATGAACTAAACATTTTGAAAAAAGAATGTTGACTTAAATGCAAAATTGCGTTCCTAAATAAATGATTTGAAGGAATTTATCAAAACCATTGAACATTTGCAGCTCAATTTCTAAGAGCTATTTTACCATGTTCCCATCATTCAAGAACAACTGGAGGACCTATAGTAGTAGATTCAGTTGTTCATTTAGAAGGCCGACAAGGTAGATTAGATCTTCCACTAGATGGTTGAGTTGGAGGGGACCATCATCAAAAATACATTCATGAAGGAGAAGCTCTTCATTTATCAGTACAAAGTCAATGACACACCCCCAAACTCCTTGAAAGATTCAAATGCGAATTTCAAAATAAAAATAAAAGGAATTAGGGTATGTTCCTTCACTCACAGCACTTTGGGGGTAAGAATGGCATGCCAGAGCTCTAGGATGGGGACTAGGATGAATCGTAAGCGGGTCAATTATTCATATGAATCTACACAAACCAAACAACTAGTTGGTTAGTGCATAGTTGGAGCACTTTTGGTGCACGAATGAACCACGAGCATACACGGACTCACAAAACTCACCACAACCCAAACTTGAAGGAAGACAACACCTTCCCCCTTATAGCATTCTCTATGACTAACCATGGGGGTTGCACTTAAATACCATTTTTCCAAAGACTCCCAAGTTGAAAGTCTTGAAAATTTCCAAATTGGGACTATTATTACTTTGGATGCATGTAATTTCTTGTGTAGACCTCTGATTGAAAAGAGGTACGAAGAAAAGTTGTAGCCCTTTTTGAGATATTTCCAATGATATGTGGCACATCACTTTGTGAGCCATACCAACATGGCCACAACTGGTAGTCTCAATGGTTAAGAATTGTGTTAGGAGTATTCGAGTGTGGTAAGGTTATTAGGGGGGTTTAACAACTTTGTGTTAGAATAGGGGTTGATGATTACGCATAGGGTGTGGGGGGGCTGTTTTGTTTTCTGAAATACAATATTGGTTGGTTTAGTTCTTTTCTTCAGTAAAAAGTTGGTAAACCATAGTTTTAGAACTTTACTGGCGTAAGTAGGGCTGAGAAATCTCTAGAAGGTTAGGGAAAGAAAAACAAACACCAGAATTCATGGTGTACAACAAAACATTGGTCTAGTATTAATATTTAACAAGTAACAAGGATGTTGGGAATTTATGAAGTCGGGGTAGGGGGTTAGTGAAAGGCCCAATAGAGATAGAACAATCTTCAAGCCATAAGAATGTAAGATTGATTCAAATCAGCTTAATGATTAAATACACAATGTGATAGTGTGCCAATGATAACAGGAGTTTTGTAAGGACCGAAACATTTATTATGAGTAAGCTTGACAAGGAGCTGCAGGTACATGTTAAGTCCTGGCTTATGCCATAGTTCATAACTGTAGGAAGTCTAGAATGCGTCGAGTGGTACGAACTAGGTAGTATGCCTTGCCATTAGGAGGTAGTCAATGAATCGGACCGCACAACCAACGATAGTGTCCAACGTCGGGAACTAAAGACCAAGCGAAGATAGAAGTGTCTTCGGTTTCATAACAACCTTCACATACAGTTTCGAATTCGTCACTGGAAGCAGGGTCGACTTGTAACAAGATCACCAGGGTGCGGGAGTTTGGCAAAATACTATAGTACCAAGCTCAAAGGGGTTCAACTTCAAGATGAACGCGCACCTTTCGAGGTTCGAATTATTCGTCACGAAGATGTTGTGTTAGGGTCAAATCTAAAGATGACTCCAAAGGCAGTTCTTCATTCGCTTGTGCGAATTGGGGCTCGTAAGAGGTGACCGTGTGCGATGCCATATTTGTAAGGAAAAGAGGAAAGATCTTCGACAAAGTCAAATTGATAATGAAGGCGGGGGGGACTTGTGACATCAAGTTATGCGATCGTGATTTATAGGTCAAGGAAAGGAAGGGAATGGGTAAAGAATGGCCTAGGACCATGTTAAAGTAAAACCTTAATGTCAAAGGATAAAAAGTGAAGGTTTAAGTAAAGTTGTTTGGGGGGAAAGTGTGAATAGGTAGAAAGGAACCTTCTCTTTCTCCTTCCATTGGCCACCAAACAAAAGAACCTTCTCCTTCTCCTTCCATTGGCCACCAAGCTTTGGGTCTACCTTCACCCTCCTTCTCCTTCTCTTTAAAAGGCGAACTTGGATGATTGGGGCTTCCTCTTTTTCCCACCGGAAACAACTTCTAATGAGATTTTTTAGGAGTGCTAGTTCTTACAAGCTTCTTGAGGAGGAAAAAAATGATCAGCCTTGGTAGTTGGGAAGAAGAAGGAGAGTAGAATGGAAATCTTGTGATAGTTTGGAAGGAATGGAGGTGAGTAGTGATAGTATTGGGAGGTTGGAACCTTAGAGAAAGTTCAAAAACCCTCTCGGATTTCATAGCATAACTTCTCAATTATTTGATTGCAGACCTTGAGATTTGGTAGGAAGGTGCGCCTAGTAGCTAGCTTTCCAAAGAGCTAAGGCAAGTTGGATTTGAACAACTTATGTGTTAGAAACAGTTCTTCAAGTGACTGGGGGTTTGCAGTCAAGTTGGACCAATTGTCTTTGCAAAACCCTCTTGGGTTTTGTAGCATAACTTCTTAATTATTTAGTTAAAGACCTTGAGATTTGGTAGGAAGGTGTGCCTAGTAGTTAGCTTTTCAAAGAGTTAAGGCAAGCTGGATTTGAACAGCTTATGTGTTAGAAACAATTCTTCAAGTGCTCAGGGGTCTACAGTCAAGTTGGACCAATTGTCTTTACAAAACCCTTTCAGGTTTCGTAGCATAACTTCTTAGTTATTTAGCTGTAGATCTTGAGATTTGGTAGGAAGGTGCACCTAGTAGTTAGCTTTCCAAGGAGCTAAAGCAAGTGAGATTCGAACAACCTATGTGTTAGAAACAATAGTTGAAATGATTGTTGGTTGTAGCCAAGTTTAAGAAGGTGTTGAGTCCATAAAAGTTTGTTTAAAGGGATGACATTTTAATATAAGGTTCTAGGATTTGGAATGTGTGAATCTAAATAATATATCTATTAATGTTAAATTGTGAATGATGCATAGGAGGCAAAGTACTTAACTTCAACTACGAACGCGATCTAGCATCTAGACATACACTCGCATTTGTCCTTCACCGGTAGCATTTGTGCTTTCAAGCATAATCACCTTGTAGAACCGGAAGTAGAGGGACAAAAGTTGTTTCACTTAGGTATGAAGAAAAGCTGTAGCCCTTTCTGAAATCTTTCCAATGATATGTGGCACATCACTTGCATGCACGTAGTTCAAAGCGATTAACATTTTGATTCCCAACTTTTCTTTTGGCCATAATTTGTGTTGTAACTACTCAACTGGACCATACAAACCCATTTTAGACATCTAAGTGTTTAGATCTTTCCAATGGTATAAGGAAGTCCTCAATCCAATGAATTTTGACCCCTAAAATCATTTTCTAAAAATTCAAGACTTCATAGGGACTCCAACTCCCAAAGTGGGAGTCCACATGGGAGTGTGTGGGCTCATTCCCTCGCATTCTCTTGCATTCTCAAGAGTGTGAATGTGACTTGCGGGTTGCACTTTTAGCTCGCACCTTTCCATGCCCTTGTTTTGGTTCTTAACCCAAGGCTACGGTCATGATAATAAAGAAAAACTGGGTTAAATAACGGGAGTTTTACAAGATGCAAATTACCAAAATTCTAAACGAAGCCTTTTCCAATTACCAAAAAGACAAAGAATTGTACAAACTTCAATTAGTTGTTTATGCCCAAGGTTTCCCTAACTTTGTTTTACCTTTTTTTGGCGCCCCCTCTCTAATTAGGGTGAAGTCCAAAACCAAATTTAGGACAGTTAGTATGGGAGGAGTAAAAAAACAAACTAGAACCACGATGGAGGTGGATTCCATTATTATAGAAGTGGTAATCGAAAGCACTTAGGTTGCACCTACTAAAGCTGCCACCCAAACTATGCATCCCTCAACCTTGTCTACTATCATAGAAACTGAAGAGGGTACTAAAAACCTTTAATCGAGGGATGGAACTGGACTTATTCCCATGGTAGAATAGATTTTTTTTGGTAGGATAATACTACTTAATCCTGAAGACACGATCCAAGATAAAAGGGAGGATAATGTTAAGGCTAGAAAGTTTTTTAGGCTAGTTTTTTAGGAGTTGTAATTTTGTATTGAAAATTAAAATTTACCCATTTTGAAATACCAACCAATTTTATGTTAGTACTAATTTTAATTTAAAATTGATTTTACGTTACTACCAATTTTAGGTTAAAACAAATTTTAAGTTACTGCCAATTTTAAAATTACTACTAATTTTAGGTTTACTATCGAATTTGGGTTATTACCAATTTTGAAAAGTTATTTATTAATAGAACCAAAAAATTCGCTATCACCTTTGGTTTTAGTTCCAAATTCTAAATGTAGGATAAGGTTGGATAACTTGGAATTTTAAGAGGATTTCTAGGGATGCTTGATTTTTTTGGGACCCCCACTATTTTCTTATGGGCTTGAAATATTTTCTTGGGGAATGTCACACACTACTAGAAATTCTGTCATATGCAACCATCATGTTTGTAACTGGGATGCAACTGTTGGTCGCATGCAACTATCTTTGGTTTTTTATGCAACTACAATGGATTTTCGCCCACTTTTTGGGTGTGTATGCAACTATGGTGCAACTATGATCACCTTCATCCCAACCTTTGGATGATTTCTGTGATATATCATTGTATATATTTGATATGCATATACTCATAGTTGCATGTGCAACCAAAATAGGCCAACTATGGTCTTTTGGTAAGCTAGGTACACATTTTTTGTAAGCATGTCTAGGATTAGGGTTGCCTACAAATGACAATCCCATTGATAAGGTGTAAGATATAGGTGAAAAATAACCTAATATATTTTGCCACCTACCTGTTTCGAGCTTCTCAGTGGAACCCTAAACCTCGGCGTTGGAAACGCTAATGGGATTTCCTTCACTCTTCTCTTGGTTGTGCACAATTTCTCATTTGCAGATTGGGCTTTGTTAGAGGAATTGCAGAGCCCTTTTTGCTTGCTTCTTACTTTTCCAGACTAAAAACTGCTTAGGTCTGGCTTGTTTGGTGTTTTTGGGAAAGTTCTAGGATGGTGGGTGTAGAGGATAGGAATGAAGATGATGCAGAGGAGGAAGCTTCTAGACCTAGCAGTGTTCCGGATGCAGCAGCTCCAGTTCTAGCTCCATCTGCGGAGGATGGTGGAGTCATCTTTGTGCTGGAGAAAGCCTCTCTGGAAGCTGCCAAAGTGGGGAAGGTAAAGAAAAAAAAAGAAATCCCCTCTCCTTTTCTCTCTGGGGAGGAAGGTGGGGAGTTTTTCTTTCAAGGGAGTGGTGATCGAGATGTCCACAATGAAGGGGATTATAAAGGTGATGCCATACGGGGACAAGGATTGCACACTCCCTTTCATGGAAGCAAGCGGCGGGGAGCTTCAGGTGCATGTGCTGCAAGGTTTGGGTTGCCTAATCTTTTGCACTATTTCTCTCTTCAATCTCTCTCTCTCTCTCTCGTTTCCAGTCTTTCACAATTATGGGCTTTTTGG
>Ga0209208_10009503_pt1 | contig 12768 bp, 10 predicted proteins | sample S1TSphfallax_3_FD_187694 | JGI IMG/M metagenome (GOLD analysis project Ga0209208, IMG submission 187694) | Host-associated microbial communities from peat moss isolated from Minnesota, USA - S1T2_Fd - Sphagnum fallax MG (SPAdes) (version 2) | ecosystem: Host-associated > Plants > Peat moss >...
GGTGTAGAAAACTAAATAGGGGGGGGGTGGTGGAGAAGCTCTAAGGTTCCTCTCACTACAAGTGGGGAAAAAATAAACAACAACAAAAACAAAGTGGATATGTCACATTTTGTTTGTTGTTGAGAGATTTCTATCATGAATGGGATTGAGATCAAACATGAATTTGTTGTTGCTTATGAATGGATTGAGATCAAATCTACCAACCACCAAAACACATGATATGACATGAACTATATGATATATTTCATGCAATTCAAAGACACACCACTTTAGATCAACATAGTTATTTATGTAGACCATAATAATATATCCTATCACCTGCTTCTCCTATGTCCTCCTCAATGTGTTCATGTCATATCATGTGTATATATATATATATATATATATACCCTTTACATATGAGCAAAATGTGAGTTAAAACAGGTACCTTCAATTTCATAAGATACATACCTGAAATTGGAGGCTTGCTTGAAGTGCAAGATGTTTTTTCGATCTTGGGAGGTGCTTGAATTACACCATTGAAAATTGAATTTAAGAAGATGATTATGTATGTGTCTTTTAGTTATAGTATAGTTGGAAAAGGAATATAATGGATGAAAATGGACCTAGTTGGGAAAAGACCAAAAACAATCCGCATTAAACTTAGTTTCATCCATTATCCAGCTTTCGCAACTTTCTCAATGGAATTTTTTCAAATTTTCATCCATTGTCCAACTTTTTCCGCTTTATGACAGATTTGACTCCTAAAACTAGTAAATCACATATCATTCAGTGAAAAAAAAATCCCAAGAAACATCCAACTCAAGTTAAGACCACAAAGTTTTTCATCCAAAGCATCCAAATCAGAGCACAATGAAGAACCTTGCCAGGGTTTTCAAAGATCCTAAAACTAGTGGATCACATGTCCTTCATTAAAAAAACATCCCAAAAACATCCACTTCAGGCACATTAAATTCTCATCCAATTCAGGACCACAAAAATTTCATCCAAAATGTCCAATTCAGGGCACACATTGACAAGGTTACGGTTTTTCAAAGATCCGAAACTAGTGCACCATTAATGTCCTTCATTGAAAAGAACATCCAATATTCAGGCCCACCCATTATTTTCATCCAGGGTCATCCCATTTCCAGCCATTAAATTTTCATCCAAAACATCCAATTCAATCAAGCCTCCAAAATTTTCATCCTAAACATCCGATATCCAGCCCCACAAGTATTTTTTTCATCCAAAACATAGATTTCAGACCACCCATTTTTCATCCAGGGACATCCCATTTCAGGCCACAAAAGTTTCATCCAAAACATCCAATTCAGGCCCACAAGTCTGTGTTTTCATCCAAATCATTGGTAGGGTTTTCAACTATGCAAATACTGTTTTGTGGAAGAACAATCCTTTCCTTCTTCTTCTTCTTCGTCTTCTTCGAGGGTGAGTTCTCCAAATTCAGAAGAAAAACAAATTGTGCAAGAGATTCTAAAGACTGGGTGCGGATTGATCCGGATTTCGAAGAACCAGACTAATATTTTTCTGGAGGATTTTCTCAGATTCGAAGGAGCAAGAAATTCACACAATTCAGATTTTGAGAAGAGTTGGGGATTTTGTTTTCTTTTTTTAGGGTGAAACAATCCTTGCTTGAAATTTGAGGTACAAAGCTTTTTTTCTTTATCAGAAGAAGGAAGCAAGGAAGCAAGGAAGAGCTTCATCTCCAGAGTATGTTTTTGTGGGTATGGGATTTGAAGGGGGGGAAGTGGTAGCAACGGCAGAAAGAATAAGAAGCAGCTTTTTGTCATTTGTTTTTGAATTGTGATGACCAGTTTTAGTAATTCTTTCACTATTTATTCTTGTGAGAATTGTGAAGGGTTTTAGTGCTGGATTTTTCTTTTGGGTATTCCAGTTTTGTTGTGTGAGAATTTTGTGAATTTTTTTTGAGGGAAGTTAGTTATGGGTGCACGTGCGACTACTACCAATTTGGCTCTTGCAAATGTAAAGAATGCTGGGAAGTTGAGAACCTTGCTTGAAAAATTAAGCTCGAATGATAAGGAAGAAGGGCAGCATGTGGTAGAGGAGGAGGAGAAGGAGGAGGAGGACCAGCAAGAAGAAGGGGAAGGAGCTAGGGTTTCAAACCCTGTTTCCAGGGCTCCGAGAAATGGCTCAGAAGAGAATTTGGGATTGTCTTCAGTCCATGTCCTACCTAATGATATTCTGACTCTTATCTTTGCTCGTCTTCCTCGTGCCACATTGTCAGCCATCCGCCTTACTTGCTCCACATGGAAGCGGCTTTGTCAGCACCAAGATATTGCAGTTCTCAGACGACAGGTATCCAAAAAAATAAATTAGGGAAGACTCCTAAGTTATGCATAGCTTCTTCAGTTTCAGAGCTGCATGAATTTCCATTGCAATTGTGTTGTTCTTTTTTCCTCTCACTGTTTGCAGGTCCTCGTTGAGCATTTTTGTTCTGAAACAGAAATTGCTGCTGATCCCAAAAAACTATACACATATATATATTTGCAGATGGGCGTTGCTGAGGGTTGGATATACGTGCTAGCGGAGAAGCCTGCTGGATCATCATTCCGAGTGTTTGATCCCCAAGCCAATAAATGGAGCATGTTGCCACCAATAGCGGGTCACTCATTGCAGGAGAATTGGCAAGGGTTTGCATGTGTGGCAGTAGGTCACAAACTTATCTTGATGGGTGGACGCTACGTTGACACCACCACTTCTATGCACCACTCCTCAGGTTCCAATTTGCCTCAAGTCTTGAGGGTTACTTCAACAATCATTCACACTTGGGCTCTAGTTGTTATCTCCCAAATGTCACCCTTGATGGGTGGGTGGGGTCCTGGCATTGTTGTGAGCTCTATCCAACACTGAATATATATAACACTAGAACATCTGAATGAGCCTCCATTGGTTTTTGGTGTGACATTTGCCAGAGAGGTTCCATATGGCTGCTATATTTCATATTGAGTTTTTTTTTTCCAGAGGAAGAGTTTTTGTCTCTCTACTGGTGCCATATTCTAAGTGCATCGGTTTTTGTGGAATTTTGAAAAACCAGTGCATGTGTTGCTGCTGGAGAGGAAATTGAATTTTGCAATTGGATTACTGCAGGATCTGCATGTGGGGATGTTATAGTGTATAGTGCACTAACGAATCAGTGGACAAGAGCAAGCAGTATGAAGACCCCCAGGAGCTGGTTTGCAGCAGCAGTCATAGGCACCCAAGTCTACATTGCCGGCGGACAGGGTAAAACACATTTTCTGGATTCAGCTGAGGTTTATGATTCGGAGAAAGACACGTGGCACAGCATTGCTAGCATGGGAAGTGTGAGGTCAAGCTGCCATGGGGTTGCTCTTGACGGTGAGTTTTGGGTCATTGCTGGGGAGTACAATAAGAATCACTATGATGATGGTAATAGGAAGGGGTCTGCAGAAGTTTTTGATCCCCTCACAGGCTCCTGGCGATTCATCCCGGATATGTGGCTTGATTCTCACAAGGTACACACACATTCTTCTTTTGCTTCAAGCATTGGGTGGGCGTCAAACTGAATATGACAAAATCAAAAAAGCTTATAACTTGCTTTGCTTTATAATCACAGACAGTAATTGACACCTTGAAAACTGACTGATGCTAGACTGTCAACACCCAACAAAGCATCTGAGCTACTGGACCTTGATGTATTGTTGCACCATCACCTTCTTCTGCAGGTACCAGGACCCAACACAGTGATTGGGGGTGAGCTTGTGTTTGTGCACCTAAGCAAGCTAATGGCGTACAACAAAGACACAAATGGGTGGATGCATTTGGGTCATGTATCAGGGGCTGATGTGTATAACAGACCTTTCTCTCGCTTTGGCTTCGCCTGTGAGAGTGTTCATAACAACTTGTACATCATAGGGGGCAAATGGGAATCATGGCAAAATCGGAGCCGCTTTTGTGTGCAGACGCTCAACACTGTTGAGGTGTGCGACCTTCAGATCTCCAAAAGCGCATCTCGATTGCTTGGGTGGCGTGCTTGTGCCAGTATGGTTGATGGTGGTGGCATTATCACTGCCTCTGCTGTTTTGTGGTTGTAGTAGTAGTAGTAGTAGCACTTGGTTTGCCAGTTCACAAACCAAAATAAAAAATTGTTTACTTAATTCAGACCCTCGAGCTTTTCTAGAGAGTGCAGAGATGACCACAAGACATATATACCGGAGTAGCAGAAGAGCTTTCTTGAAGGTTTGTGGGTGGTTCCTGTGAAAATCGGGAAGGAAAGGACTCATTCAAGGAATATCACATCAGATCTGATGAGTTCACAGTTTTCCTGTGAAGAAGAAATCCTTTGTCATGGAACAGGCAGTGTAACAATAGTGGAACACAATTTTTTTGCTGTTGACAAGAAAAAAAATACTGTTTCTTTCTCAATGGTTCCAATGTAAGCACAGTTGCAGGTGGTGTTTTTTTCATATCTCAGGGCTCAGGGAGACAACTTACAAGCTTTTAACAGTTCAGGCTCTGTGATTTCTTCAATGTTTTTGGAATGTAATAGTCTGGACAATATCTCGATGCTTCAGATGCAAGAAATTTATCTGACCATTTGCATGAAGCTTGATTCTTTTGGAAGGGAAGAAGGCAATTGATCAAGAAAGCTCCAAGCTCCTGTTTTTTGTATTCTATCACTTTCGAATACCAATTCTGACATAGGAAGAAGCTTGATGCTATTTCAAAACAAGTTGGTTGCAATCAGCAGCAGCAGCAGCAATACTACATGCAGAGATAGCAAAATTCGCAAGGAGAGAGCAAGGATAGCAGTAATGTTTTGATTTTTTTCTAAAGCTGTCATCGTTGGTTGGTCGATTGCAGTCATTATATGCAAAACTTTGCTTCTTCATTCTGCCAGGAGATCAGAAAAAAAGGAAGAATCTCCATCTTTGAATATGTATGTGTATGCCACATTACCTGCAAAAGAAAAAACGCAAGAAAACGAACGGCAAGCTCTAGATCTTGTTGTCCATTCCAGAAGAAGAAGAAGAAGAAGAATATCCTCGTTCGCTCTTTTCGTCCACAAATCTCTGAGCGGATGCTCTCCTCTCTGTCTATCTGTGACATCATGATAACCACGAGAGATCGTTCTCTGACAAACCTGTTTTTGTGGTGGATTTTCGTTGAAGAGAGTGCGTTCCCTCTATGGTGAGATTCCTTCTCCTAACGACTCCAGTCTCGTGATCTCTTTCTTTGATCCCTTCTTGCAGCAGAAGCAGCAGACGCCTGTCGAGTGCTTTGTGCTTGTGCTTGCGTGCTTCGCAGGAATACGGCGATGACGGCATCGGGTGTGATGGTGTCAAGGACTTCTTCAATGATGCATATCCTTCCATTCGTTCTGCAACAACAGCAGAAGACTCGTTCCTACTCTGGTACTTTTGCTTTCACTTCTTTCTTCTTTCTCCGTTAGAGATCTGTGTTCTCGTGCCGTGTTTCCGGTCCCTTTGTTTCCGCAACGAAATCGAGGAGTCCATAGAAGGATATCAATCATCCTGTAAGCATTTTCTGGAGTTTCTTCTTCGATAATATGATCATAGTTTTCTCAAGTCTTGGGAAATGTTGATCGGTCTTTCTTCTGGATCTCCTCTTCTCACGACAAGACATATCCTTCTTAATTCAATTTTTTCTGTGCAAGGGCTCTTGCGCTTGGGAAGAGGTTCATCTTCAAGTGTTTGTTTCTTCTTCTATCAGCTTCCCTCCCTCTGTTTTCCCCTTGGTTCTGTCTGTACTCCAGGTTCCCAGGTTTTTGTTTCTCCAATTTAGTCCCTGGTGGAGGCAACATGCTTCATATTGCTTGCTGCTGCTCTCTTGAATTTCAGCTTCTTCTCATAAATTTGCTTCCAAAACAGGAGTATCATTTGCAAGTAGAGAATCATGCATCTGCTTCTTTTAGAAGGCCATATTCTCTCATCATCATCACAATGATCAGCAATGCAAACTGATCCAGTCTAATTGGGATCCTATTTTCTCATCAGAATTGCATCAGTCTTTAACTTCTTCCCATGTTGGTCTTTTTTGGAAGAAGCTGTTCAAGCTAATCCCGTGTTGTGGGACATACTGCAGGGATTGTTACAAGGTATTATTGATCTAATATTTTGTTGCTGGGCATACTGCAGGGATGTGTGTAACAAGGTTAATCATGACTGGGAGGACCAGGCTGGCAGTAGCAACAGCATCAACACCATTTCAAAAACAGACTTGCCATTTGACTGTGAAATGTGAATTGGGTGACTCTGGGGTCAGCTCATTGGGTGGTGCAGGACACTTGCAGCCCACTGAGCTTCTTATGCCATTATCTCAACTAGTGGAAGCAAAAGTGCTATATTGTGCAGTTCCGGCCATGGGTCATAACCAGGTTTGTGTACAGATTTTCCATGATTTCTCATCTGATCTTGATATTGGCATGTGATCTTGTCCTCTGGAGGATAATCTAAATGAATGAATCCATAACTCTCTGTGGCAATTATTTGCAGGAAGGGCATCCTGAGTGCAATGCAAGAGTGCCATCAATACTTGAAGCACTGCAAAAGGGAAATCTCACACCTGAGGTAAGATAAGGGAAACTCATCTAGTGTCCATGTTTCTGAAGTCAGCCTTAACGCATTTTTAGGGTTTACTGACTACATGTGCTCCCAGTCTATCTTGCTCTGGGGTTACACTTGCTGCAGACACGAGGAAAGGACATTGTAAGAATAAAAGATTTCAGAGCAGCATCCAAGGATGATATAGCTGCTGTGCACACGATGGCATATGTCAAAGGTCTAGAAAAGGCAAGTGTCTCTCCACAATGGTTGTGCTTGCCTCTGATAAATATTACCATCACAATTCAGTAACAGGATTTCATCTCCTGATATGCGGCTTTAGCTCAAGTCCTGAATCCTAAAACCCTCCTTGTAACCCTGTGCAGGTGATGACTAGGGCTGAGGATGAAGGCATCATATTCCTCGATGGAACTGGACCAACATATGCTACACCAACAGTATGCCTTCAACCAGCTCCTGTGAAATCTGTTTCATTATAGTTGTCCTTCTTGTTATATTTCTCACTAACAAGTTTCTCACTTGGTTCTGGTTGCAGACATATCATGACTCAGTGCTAGCTGCAGGTGCAGGCTTTGCACTAGTTGATTCTGTGGTATTCATATCCCACTTCCTCATCCATCTGCATTGGTTTCAGCAAGCACCAATGTTTTGAAAGTACAGTTCCCTTTGAGTTTGTGTAGCATACTCTTTTGATGTGATGGAATAAGTCCCTCAAACAATCAGGTGTAGGTGAAATATACCTTGTGTCTGCACCTGAACAACACTCTGCATATGTCCACAAAGACTGTAATTTAGTGCTTCAGATTTTCTTTTCCATCTTCAGAGTGATTTAGAGAGTAGTCTATATCCCTGAAAGACTCTAAACATATACATCTCTTGTGTTGTTAGGTGGCAGCATCAAGAGAAACACAGAGTCCACCAGTTGGATTTGCCCTACTGCGGCCCCCTGGGCACCATGCTGTGCCTACAGGACCCATGGGATTCTGTGTTTTTGGTAATGTGGCAGTGGCTGCTCGCTATGCACAGCGTGTCCACAAATTGCAGCGTGTCTTGATCATCGACTATGATGTGCACCATGGCAATGGCACTCATGATGCTTTCTATAATGATCCCGATATCTTTTTCCTGTCCACACATCAAGTACTATTATCACTCTCCTTGTGTTCTTTGCTTTAATAGATTATTGTACATGTTTGTCTGTCCTTTTTTTGTCTAGAAACTCTGCAAGGTTTCACATGATTTTCTAATCTTTCTCTCTTGAACTTTGATGTTCAAACAGAATGCCAGAGCCCACTGACAAGGAACGTATATGCAGGCAGGTAGTTATCCAGGAACTGGGAAGATGGAAGAAGTAGGAGAAGGGGCAGGTGAGGGTACAAGCCTGAACTTACCATTGCCTGGAGGCTCAGGGAATGAAACCATGTCTTATGTGTTTGAGGAAGTGATTGTACCTGCTGCTCAGCGCTTCAAACCTGACATTATTCTTGTTTCTGCTGGGTAGGATTTGCTTTCCTACTTCATCACTGTTGTCTGTCATCTGTCTCTGTTGACCTTGCATGCTTTTTTAACCATTGTGGAATTCACTCTGAACAGTTCTAGTGATCTAGATGGGGATGAGAAGAGCTTGTAGGGAGTGTCATATAAGTACATCCCTGTTTCTCTGTTTTTATCTGATAGAATTTGTTCACAGATGTATTTGTTGCATTTGTAAGTCCACCTTCCTCTCTTCAAATCTCAAATTATTTTGAACCTTACAGGTATGATGCACATTTTGAAGATCCTCTAGCTGGGCTGCAATTCACAACTGGAACATACTACCAACTAGCAAAAGGCATCAAAGAGCTGGCATCTGAGCTTTGCAGAGGCCGCTGTGTCTTCTTCCTGGAGGGGGGCTATGACCTTAGATCACTGTCCAACAGTGTGGCTGAATCTTTCCGTGCATTCCTTGGGGACGCAAGCTTATCAAGCAAGCTTGACAACCCTGCTGTGCTGTACGATGAACCAAGCATTGTAGCCAGACAGGCTATTGATAAAGTTAAGTCTCTTCATTCCCTTTAGCAACAGGGCTTTTATTTTTCAACGGATATAGGAGAGTGGAAGTGCATTAGTCTTGTCAAACAAAATCAGATACAAACTCCAATTTAGTGGTGCGGGGATCATTAAGACAGAGACCCCATCAAGTTGTGAAAACTGCAATTACCCTCCTCAAGGTCAAATGTGAAGTATCTATCAAGCATGGCTATCTCAGGATCCCTGGTGAATGGAAATTCTTCACAAATTCTTGACCCAAAAATTGTGCTGCTTCAATAATCTCCCAAGACCAAAGCTTCTATAATTTTTTAAGATTGGGTGGAATTGCTTTTTTTCCAGAGGAAATCAACTAACATGGGATCTTTCAGATGTGTTTAGGATGCCTGCAATATTTAGCTGTTATTACCTCTGGCTTCATGTTTTGTGAGTTGTAATCTCCTGGAAAACTCTTTAAAAGGCTATATTGCTAATTGCAGGTCTTGACTTCCCCTCAAAGTATTAGTGACATTAGAAGTTTAGGAGTTCACAACACTACATACATGAAATAGCAACAATAGTGGTTTCAATCTGGTTGTCTTTCGGTTGTCGTTAATGTGTAGCTGAAGGAACCAGCAATGAAATTTCATTGTTGTTTCAAATTCGCCAAGTTTCCACCAATGTGTGCAATGGTGTGGATCATCAACGTTGTTCGTGAGAAGCTTCTTTGTGACCATGATCAACTTGTTTGGCTTCCTATGGGTAGTTGGTGCATGAAAATGTTTGGTGTAACAAGTTGTAAGAGTACTTGTTATCTTGTTGATGTTGAAGATGCAAACAAGGTCATGCACTGTACAAACCAAACAATATTTCTTGGCAACATACGAATTAGAACACTTCATCAAACCAAAATCTCCCAATGAAAATGAAATTTCTCGTGGGAGGGAAATAGTGTTTTGTAAACCCCATTCTACTTACATTACAAAAAATTACTCTAGGTCTTTATATTTTTAAATGAATGCATGGTTGTGAATGTGTTCAAGAAATTTGAACTAGAGAAAACTATGTGAATCGTTTTTATTTCTTCATAAGTAAAATGTGAAAAAACGATGGTATTTGTCTTGCATTGTATGTTTAGAATTTTGTGATTTGAATTTAAGATTACTTTGTAATTAATAAGTGGAAGAAATAATCAAATTTGAAAACCCCTTTCGACCACATATTCTCAAATATTTCATCTCTAGCTTCATTTCATTAATACCTATGTTCACCAATAGCCATGTAGCACTCCCATGACATAGACATTAACCTAGTTTTAGAACTCACATACTCATCCTATCACTTACTCAAGGGAGCAAATGGACCTTTCACCAACTCTAATATACTCAAAAAACCATAGTGTTAGACAAACATTTAATACCACCTCAAACACATGGCAACTACAACATTATTGTGTAATGCTAAATCATATGGACAATGCACGCTCATTGATCATCTCCACAACAAAAGAAAAAAGGACAATCGTCAACTCACATCACCCTTTGACCATTACCACACTTCTCAACATCCCATTCAATTCATATATATATACATATATATATAGGCATAATAATTGAAGATAAAATACTACACAATGTGCTTCATATATGGATCCTTAATGAACACAAAACACACATAATATGTTGCATTTAGAATGTTATTACTTATAATTGAATATTGAATATTCCAATGATTTCAAATGTGCACAACTATGTTTCTCCAGTATATTGATCCAATTTGGAGTTGTAAATTTCATATGATGGCATTTGGTGCTTGAGCATTAAATAGTTGCTTATAATTTTGATCATAGTTGCAAAAGGTCACATTATTTGATGGGCCTTTTCAATATTTTCTTCATTTTAATTCATTATATATTGTCCTAAAACACAATACAAAAAACTAGGTATGTTATCATATCATTCATACTTGATGTAAGGAGATGAAGTTTATAATTAATAAGTTGAGGTCATTATCAAGCTTAAAACCTTCAACTTTAATCATTAACAATTATTAGTTACGACAAATCCCTTTCGAATCAATTTGTGAATACTTGATCAATGACACCTTTGCTATTACCACAAAAAGCCATTTGAACAACCTTAATCAAATCAACAACTTTGAGAGTCTTTCAAGCAATTATGACAAATTCGAATTAATGAATAAGTTATAAGTAACAATGGGATATTTTATGTCATAATGACTAAACCCATTTCAAACTACAAGGTTTTTTTCACTCTACAAGACTTCAATAACTTTGCCACTAAATAATTCACAAATTGTAAAACAATTTCCTTAAAATGTAATCATTTAGGTGTTGAAGGTGGTGATTATTTCATGTTCTAAGATGATGAAATTTCAACAAGTACAATTGTGTGAGGACCTTTTGATGACACTAGGGTTCCCCTTTTGCTTTTTGAAGAAACAAAGATTATCTTTTTTCTTTTTTTTAACTATGACATTGTTTCATTTTGTAATAAACACTTGAAATGTGTTTTATCTATTTCAGGGACGAGCTTTAAATGGGTCAAAGGGGTTTTTCTATTTATATTCATTTAAAAAAATTCAAATAAGTTTCCATTGAACTTTCACATAACTCATTATCTAAAGAACCTTAAATAGTGGGTGAAAAATAAATATTCAATGGTGAACTTCATCAATGAACAACAAGCTAGGTGATGATGGATATATTGCATCCATTATGGATGAAACATGGATGCACAAGAATGCACATAAACAAACTTAATTCGTGAGCAATGAATTAGGCTTTAAAATGAAATACCCTATTTTAATGTGTTGATAAATTATATATATGTTTGACAACTTATGTTGGACTAATAGTTTAAGGGATGCCATCCACAATAAAATATATGCACGAACAAAATATTTTTATCATCATTCATTGAGATTTATTCAACCATTCTTAATCCTTACATCATATTCACCTTTAATTTTCACAAACATCATCATTGATTTTTCATTTTCCAATTCATTCAATATCATTTTAACAATGGTGGACTAGTTGACAAATATGGTTTAATTCTTCCACATGTTAAAGTAATTATTGTAAAATATTATCTTGATTTTTTTAATGTATTTTTAATATCATGACTTGTCAAAAGACATCATTTCAAATCATGGACACAATTTTATCCAATTTTTGAGGAAACAAAAGATCTATATAAATCATTCAATATGAAGGTCAAATTTTTCTTGCTTTCTAACTATGACAAACTTTACTTTAAATATTGCAAATGTATTTAGCAATACAACAAACATCTAACAAGATGTTTGAAGTTCAAAGGTTATGTTAACCAAAGATGATGGTTGACAAACAATTATGTCCAATTTATTACTCACTTTTGAAAAGCCTAAGAAAAGATACATGAAAAAAATCATGAAAAATGTTAACTAACACCATGAAGAAGAACCATATTTTATGGTCAACTTCAACATCAAGCACTCTTTAAACATTTTTCTTTTTGGAAAAAAAGATGTTCAAGTGTTGAAATCCTTCATAAATACACACCTAAAGTGACAACATTTAAAGAATTATGAGAACCCAAGAGTACTAGACATCTCTTCAAGTTCATGGAATGCGATAGTTATGAAGAAGTTAGTATATGGAAATTCAACTAAAACTCATGTACTAAAACTCTTTTGACTTCTATAAACTTGATAGCTATTGTACAAGGAATGTGACAACTAAAAAGAAGTTAGTACATGAGTTTCAATACAAGAGTTCAAGTAGAAGAATTTGTTTGTTTTTTTTCACCAAATAGTGAGCTATTTTCAAAGTCCTTGATAGAAGACCAACCCACCAAACTTGACATGGAATAACAATAAATGCACAATATTTGTTGAACATTTAGTAAATATGGGTAGTGATCACATGTGGAAAAAATGAACTCCAAGATGAAACTATTTTTACCTCTAACAATAGTGGTAAGAGCAATTTCACAACTTGTTTTACAATAGCCAGTGCATTTTCTTTCATTTGGTTGTGACACGCTCCCAAGTCACGGGGTGAGACCACGTTGAAGGTCTCACAAAGTCAAGTTGCGGAATCAAGACTTGGTAGCACGCTCCCGGCTTCCAACTCTAGAAAGGGGTAGAGGGTCGAGTTGGGAGCCCCGGGATTAGACTAGGAAGAGATCAAGCT